>Ga0160440_100181_pt1 | contig 52020 bp, 40 predicted proteins | sample HID1971I_E1MG_FD_108277 | JGI IMG/M metagenome (GOLD analysis project Ga0160440, IMG submission 108277) | Enriched millipede-associated microbial communities from UW Madison campus, WI, USA - HID1971I_E1 MG | ecosystem: Host-associated > Arthropoda: Insects > Digestive system > Unclassified ... | reverse complement strand
GGTGCCGGGGTGGGCGTCGATCCCGGTGGCGGCGTCGAACGGGGACGGGACCTGGACGGTCACCAACGGTGCGGCCGGGCCGGACTTCATCCCGACGTGGGCGAACCAGCCGGGCGTGCGGGTGGTGGCGGGGGACTTCAACGGCAACGGGTACACCGACGTCGCTCTGGTGCGCCAGACGCCGGGGTGGGGGTCGATCCCGGTGGCGTTCTCCGATGGTGCGGGTGGGTGGACGATCACGAACGGGGCGGCGGATCCCGACTTCATCCCGACCTGGGCCAATCAGCCCGGGGTGCGGGTGGTGACGGGGGACTTCAACGGCAACGGTCTGACGGACATCGCTTTGGTGCGCCAGACGCCGGGGTGGGGGTCGATCCCGGTCGCGTTCGCCGACGGTGCCGGTGGGTGGAACGTGACCAACGGTGCCGCGGATCCCGACTTCATCCCGACCTGGGCCAACCAGCCGGGGGTGCGGGTCGTGACCGGGGACTTCAACGGCAATGGTCTGACGGACATCGCGCTGGTGCGCCAGACCCCGGGCTGGGGGTCGATCCCGATCGCGTTCGCCGACGGCGCTGGTGGGTGGAACGTGACCAACGGTGCGGCGGACCCGGACTTCATCCCGACCTGGGCGAACCAGCCTGGGGTGCGGGTCTTGACGGGTGACTTCAACGGGAACGGCCTGACCGACATCGCGCTGGTGCGCCAGACCCCGGGCTGGGGGTCGATCCCGATCGCGTTCGCGAACGGCGACGGGACCTGGACGGTCACCAACGGTGCCGCGGACCCGGACTTCATCCCGACCTGGGCCAATCAGCCCGGGGTGCGGGTGGTGACGGGGGACTTCAACGGCAACGGGCTGACGGACATCGCTTTGGTGCGTCAGACCCCGGGGTGGGGGTCGATCCCGATCGCGTTCGCCAACGGCGACGGGACCTGGACGGTCACCAACGGTGCCGCGGACCCGGACTTCATCCCGACCTGGGCCAACCAGCCGGGCGTGAAGATCGTGACCGGCGACTTCAACGGCAACGGCCTGACCGACATCGCGCTGGTGCGCCAGACGCCCGGGTGGGGCTCGATCCCGATCGCGTTCGCCAACGGCGACGGCACCTGGACGGTCACCAACGGTGCCGCCGACCCCGACTTCATCCCGACCTGGGCCAACCAGCCCGGCGTCCGCCTCGTCCCTGGCACCCTGCGATGACCGTGCCCCCCGACGAGACCCAGCGGACGCGTTGAGTGCGGACATGGGGTGGGTCGTCGGCCGCGGGCAGCTGCGGCTGCGTGCGGCGCGCGACGCCCGAGCGTTCGGGGTCGCTGCTCGGGTGGACAACGACGAGCTGCACGCCTGGGCGCACGGGTGACGAGGCGATGCCGTCGACGGACGTGCGGACGTCGTGCTCGCCCGGCCAGCCGTGATCGCCACCGACCCTCTCGACGCGTTCGACGACTACGCGCGCATCACGGTGCCGGGCATCGCCGACCTCCCAACGCTGCTCGCCGAGTACCTGCGCACCGCACGGTGACGTCGGCGCTCGGTGACGTCTGCGCAGGGCGACGTTCATGCTCGATGACGGCCGCTGCTCAGCCGAGCGTGCCCGCGACGACGAGCAGCACGGGCACGCACAGCACGGTCGTGACCAGCCCGGCGTCCCGGGCGAGCGCCTCACCGTGCCGGTACTGCATCGCGTAGACGAGCACGTTCTGGGCGGTGGGGAGTGCGGCCATGGCGACGACCGCGAGCAGGGCGTGCGGCGGCAGGTCGATCGCCGTGCCGAGCCCCCAGGCGATCACCGGCTGGACGACGCTGCGCAGGCCGACGGCGAGGGCGAGGTCGCGACGTGGTGCGGCGGTCGCCAGGGTCCGTGGCACGGCGAGCGACATCCCGAACGTCAGCAGCGCGAGTGGCGCGGCCGCGGCGCCGACGAGCCGGAACGGCTCGTACACGACGTCGGGCAGCGCCCACGGCAGTGCCGCCAGGGCGAGCCCGACGAGCGTCGCGACGATGATCGGGTTGCGGAGCGTGCGGCCGGCCACCGACCCGGCGCGCAGGGGACCGGTCCGCGCGTCGAGCACGGCGAACGCGACGGGTGCGAGGACGAGAAGCTGGAACAGGAGCGTCGGCACGACCGCGACCGCGTCGTCGAGCAGGTAGACCGCCAGCGGGAGCCCGAGGTTGCCGGCGTTGACGTAGGACGACGCCAGCGTGCCGACGGTGACGTCCGCGGCCGACCGTCGCCACGCCAGCCGCAGCACGACCACGGCGACGACCGCGACGAGCGCCGTCGACGTCCAGGTGACGACAGCCGTCCGGGACAGCAGGAGGTGCAGGTCGGCGTGCGCGACCGTCGTGAGCAGCAGCGCGGGCGTCGCGACGGCGAACACCACGCGTGCCAGCACCGGTGCGGCTCGCTCGCCGAGCACCCCGCGCCGCGCGAGCAGCCAGCCGAGCGCGATGACGATGCCCATCGTGCCGAGCGCGGTGACGACGGCCCCCATCAGGCCACGGCGCCGCACTCGACGTGAGGGCCACGCGCGACACCCCTGCGACGTGCGCTGCTCGACAGGCGGCGACTCGTCACGCGCCCGATCCTCGCACGGACCACATGCAGCGGAATTCGCTTCCCGTTCGGCCGGTGCCTGACCCGGATGGTGCCCGAGCGCGTCGCTCCCCGGTCGGCGAGTGACCTACCCGGACGGTGCCCTGCCGAAGCCCCCGTCGATCGGGACGGGCGCGACGACGCGGCCGTCCGGGCGGCTGAAGGCGTAGCGATACCCCGGCGGTCCGGTGGGGTCGGACGCGCGGGTCGCGCCCCGCCGCGGTGTGCCCCGTGACACCGGCCGGGACGGATCGCCCGGTGGGCCGAGCGTCTGCCGGGAGATCCGGAGGTCCTGCCGGTGGACCTCGTGGTGGTGGAACGAGCACAGCGCGATCGCGTTGTCGATGCTCGTCGGCCCGTCGTCGCGGTCCCACCACGCGATGTGGTGGACCTCGCACCACCGTGCCCGAGCACCGCAGCCCGGCCAGCCACAGCCGCCGTCGCGGACGAGAACGGCCCGCCTCTGCGCACCCGAGTAGAGGCGGGCGGTCCGGCCGAGGTCGACCGGAAGGTCCTGCGCGTCGACGACGACTCGCGTCAGCTCGCAGTCGCACAGGATCCGCGCGATCTCGCTCGCGGGCACGGGGTTCCCGTCCTCGTCTGACGGAGGACGCACGCCCCGGAGCGCTACGACCTCGGATGAGCCTGCACACTCAGGTCTGCCGGCCGGCTGTGGAGCGTCCTGGGGTCCGTGGGCCGTGTGCGGAGCCTGCCCGAGCAGGCGAGACGGCCCCGGCGCGTCGTCGGGTCGGGGTGCCGCGGGGCCGCCTGCTCCCGAGCCGGCGGTCCGCCGGGCGGCTCGCAGGGCGACCCACGTCTCCTCCCGCAGGACGACCGAGACGTGCGGCCGAACCGCAGCGCCCGGTGTCGTCTCCGGCAGTGCCAGCACGGTGTCAGCGACAGCGGCGAGGGCATCCGCCCGCCGCTGCTCGGACGTGCGCTCGTCGTCGGCCGCCGGCCGCGGTGTTGCGGCCTCGAGCGCGAGCAGGAGCCGGTGCCCGGCGACCCGGTCGAGCAGTCCCTTCACGTGGGTGCCGCCCGGGGTGTCCGTGACGTGGAGGAACCGGTGGGCGCGCTGCTCCTGGTGGCTGCGCTCCAGACGGGCGGGGTCGACCTGCGCGGTCCAGCGTGCCACGGCCTTCCCGTAGGCGTCGGCGTCGAGCGTGCCCGCCATCGCGACGAGCTGCGCCTGTCCTTCCGCCGACCGGATCCGTTCCGCGACGGCGTCGGACCCCGTCGTTGCCGCGCGGGCGATGACGTCGAGGTGCGGAGTGCTCATGCCGCCGGTGACGACGGCTTCCGCGACGCGGGGCAACGACGCGAGCGTCTCGGCCTGCCGGACCTGGTGCGACGCCGCCCGGGCGCCGGTGTGCGAGGTGCGGGCGTGCCACTGCTCGAAGCTCCGGTCGCCCGAGCCGGACCACCTGTCGGCCGCCCGTTCGGCGACGAGAATGCGCGACCGCGCAGCCGTCACGAGGGCGACGATCCGTTCGAGCGCGCCCAGGGCGGTGCGTCGCTGGTGCTCGGTCCAGCCGTCGGCCCGGCCCGCCGCGGCAGCCAGCCGCTCCGCGGACCGGACGAGAGCCTCGACGTCGGGCGGCGCGGCCGCGCGCTCATCGACAAGCAGCGCTCCGTCCGCCACCCGCGCACTGTCCGCGGGACCGGGACCGCTCGCGCCCCGCCCGCTGTCCGCGACACCCGGACCCGCCGTGACCCGCGCGCTGTCCGCGAGACCCGGACCCGCCGCGACCCGCGCGCCGTCCGCGGGCGCCGAGCACTCGGCCAGCCTCGCAACATCCGCAAGCACTGCACCCCCCTGCCATTCGAACACCTGTACGAATGCTACCGATTCGCCCGGTCGCAAGGCAAGAGAGGAACAGGGATGGAAAGCGCTTGCCAAGAACGCGTGCCCGTGGCACGATCGACCCCGACGCGCAGGTCACGCTCGCGTCCCGCACACGAGGGAAGGCAACGATGCCGGCAGTCGCACTGATCACCGGAGGCAACCGGGGGATCGGCCTCGGGATCACCAGGCGCCTGCTCGCCGACGGCTTCGCGGTCTCGATCCTCGCCACCCGCGAGGAGCCCACCGAGCTGCTGGAGCAGCTCGACGCCCCCGGCCGGGTGCGCTACGTGCGCGGCTCGGTCGCCGACCTCGAGGACCACGCCCGGTTCGTCGACGACGCGGTCGGGGCGTGGGGACGCCTCGACGTGCTCGTGAACAACGCCGGGGTCGCTCCCAGCGTGCGGGCGGACCTCCTCGAGGCCGGCGCCGAGAGCTTCGACCGTGTGCTGGGCATCAACCTGCGCGGCCCGTACTTCCTCACGCAGACGTTCGCGAACCGCGTCATCGCGCTCGCCGCAGAGAACAGCCCAGAGAACAGCCCAGAGAACGCCGCAGAGAACAGCCCGGACCGCCCCCGCGCCACGATCGTCAACGTCTCGTCGATCTCCGCCACGGCCGTCTCCACCAACCGCGGCGAGTACTGCGTCTCGAAGGCGGGCGTCGCGATGGCCACCCAGCTGTTCGCGGTCCGGCTGGCCCCGGAGGGGATCGTCGTCTACGAGGTCCGTCCGGGCGTGATCGCCACGGACATGACGGCCGGCGTCACGGCGAAGTACGACGCGATGATCGAGGACGGTCTGGCCCCGATCAACCGCTGGGGGAGGCCGTCCGACGTCGCGGGCGCCGTCTCGATCCTGGCGAGCGGCCAGACCCCGTACTCGACCGGCGAGGTGTTCCACGTCGACGGCGGCATGCACATCCCGGTGCTGTGATGACGCACGAACCGACAACGGCACGGATCGGCCGCCACGACGTCCCGGTGATCACCGCGAACACGGTCGTCGTCGGCACGGGCTCGGCGGGCTTCTGCGCGGCCGACCGGCTGTGGGAGCTGGGGCAGACCGACGTCGTCATGGTGGCGGACAAGGTGAACGCGGGGTCGAGCCGCAACGCGGGCAGCGACAAGCAGACGTACTACAAGCTCACGCTGAGCGGCGGCGACGGCGACAGCGTCCGCGAGATGGCCGAGACGCTGTTCGCGGGTGGCGCGATGGACGGCGACAACGCCCTCGCGGAGGCCGCGCTGAGCGCCCGGGGTTTCCTGCGGCTGTGCGACCTCGGCGTCCCGTTCCCGCAGAACCGGTTCGGCGAGTTCATCGGCTACAAGACGGACCACGACCCGCGTCGTCGGGCCACGTCGGTGGGCCCGTACACGAGCCGCAGCATGGTCGAGCAGCTGGAGAAGAAGGTCCACCGCAACGGCACCCCGATCTTCGACGAGTGCCGCGTGGTCGACGTGATCACCGACGGCACCGAGGTCCGCGGGCTCCTCGTGCTGCGTACGGACGTCCCTCACGACGGCACGGCGAGCCCGTGGCTCCTGTTCCGCTGCACCAACCTCGTCTACGCGACGGGCGGCCCGGCGGGGATGTACGCGACGCGCGTGTTCCCGAACGGCCAGTGGGGCGCGTCGGGGGCCGCCTACCGGGCGGGCGTGCACGGCAAGAACCTCACCGAGTGGCAGTTCGGCCTGGCGTCGATCAAGCCCCGGTGGAACGTGAGCGGCACGTACATGCAGGTGGTGCCCAGGTTCGTCTCGACGGACGCGGACGGCAACGACGAGCGCGAGTTCCTCTCTGAGGCCATCCCGGACTACGGCCGGCTGCTGTCGATGGTGTTCCTCAAGGGCTACCAGTGGCCGTTCGACATCCGGAAGGCCCGCGACGGGTCGAGCCTGGTCGACCTGCTCGTCTACCGGGAGACGGTGCTGCGCAAGAGGCGCGTGTTCCTCGACTTCCGCCGCAACCCGGTGCGCGACACGTTCGACGCCGACGAGCTCAGCCCTGAGGCCCACGACTACCTGGAGCGGGCGGGCGTGCTGTTCGGCACCCCGATCGAGCGGCTGCGTCGCATGAACGAGCCCGCGTACCAGTTCTACCTGCACAAGAACCCGTACGTGGACCTGGAGCAGGAGATGCTCGAGGTCGACGTGTGCGCGCAGCACAACAACGGCGGGCTCGTCGTGGACGCGTGGTGGCAGTCGAACGTCGCGGGGTTCTTCCCGGTCGGCGAGGCGGGCGGCGCGCACGGCGTGTACCGCCCGGGCGGTGCGGCGCTGAACAGCGGCCAGGTCGGCGCGACGAGGGCGGCGCAGTTCGTCGCGGCCCGGCGCGCGCAGGCCCCGGTCCCGGACGACGAGTTCGCCACGACCGCCGCACCGGTGCTCGACGCGGCCGTCGCCCTGCTGGAGGCGGCGGGGGAGCGCGCGGCCGACGGCACCCCGGACAACACCGGCGACCTGCTGCGCGCCGTCCAGGTGCTGATGAGCGCGAAGGCCGGTCCCGTCCGCAGCGCGCAGTCCATCGCCGAGGCGCTCGACGAGGTCCACGGCTGGCTGTCCGGCTACGCGGGCACCGTCAGCGCGGACCTGCGCTCCCGCCGGTCCGCCGACCGCACGTTCCTGGTCCGCGACATCCTCACCTGCGCCTACGTGTACCTCTCCGCGATGGCCGACTACGTCGCGCACGGCGGCCGGTCGCGCGGCTCGGTCCTCTACACCGACCCCGCGGGCGACCTCCCGCACGTCGGGTACGGCCCGCGCGCGCACGACGAGCTCGACCTGCCGGACTCGTTCCGCTTCCGGCTCGACGGCGGCGCGCTCGACGACGTCGTCCAGGAGTCCGCATGGACGTCGCCGCGCCCCGACGCCGCCGTGCCCGACGCCGCCGTGCCCGATGCCGCTGTGCCCGACCCCGCCGTGCCCGACCCCGCCGTGCCCGACGGTGGGGGCCCGCACCCGGACGGCCTCGACGTCCCGGCCGACGAGCACTGGGCCGCCGTCGTCGAGCGCAAGCCCGACGACCCCGCCGGCACCCCCACGTTCCGCTGGCGCCCGCGCCGCCCGGTCCCGGAGGACGACGACTTCTTCGAGAACGTCTGGCGCGAGTTCCGCGAGCACGGCAACATCCACTGACCCGGAGAGCCCCGATGACGACCGGCACCGTCCCCACCGCCAGCGCCACGGGCGCCACCGAGACGTCCACCGAGACGTCCACCGAGACGTCCACCGAGACGTTCACCGTCGCGCTGCCGAGCAGCCGCGTCGAGGTCCGGGGTGCCGCGTGGGTCGAGGACACCGACCGCGGCGCCCTCCCGCACCGGCTGCCGGCGTGGACGCGCGCGCAGATGCCCGACGACTTCATGGCGCTGACCGACGTGCAGCCCGCAGGCGTCCGTCTGCGCTTCCGTACGGCGGCCACCCGGGTGGCGCTCGACGTCGACGTCCTCCGGGTCGCCGTCGACCCGCAGCCGCCCGCGGCTCCGCAGGCGTGGGACGTCGTGGTGGACGGCGAGGTCGTCGAGCAGGGGCCCGGCTTCGGCGTCGCACCGGAGGCGGGCACCGTCGAGCTCGACCCGTTGCACGGCACCACCGTCGAGCACCCGGGCCCGGCGACGACGGTGCGGTTCGCCCTGCCCGAGGCGCCCACCGGCCCGAGGACGGTCGAGGTGTGGCTCCCGTACGGGGAGACGGTCCGGCTCCGGGCGCTGTCCGCCGACGCACCCGTGCAGGCGCCCCGCCCGCTGCCGTCGTCGACGCGTCGCTGGGTGCACCACGGCTCGTCGATCAGCCACGGTGCCGCCGCCGACCGCCCGACGGGCACCTGGGTCGTCACGGCCGCCCGAGCGGCGGGCGTCGACCTCGTCAACCTCGGCTTCTCCGGCAACGCGGTGCTCGACCCGTTCGTCGCCCGCGCCATCCGGGACCAGCGGGCGGACGTCATCACGCTCAAGCTCGGCATCAACGTGGTCAACCACGACTGCTTCCGCCGCCGCTCGTTCGCCCCGGCCGTGCACGGGTTCCTCGACACGATCCGGGAGGGCCTGCCGACCACGCCCATCGTGATCGTGTCGCCGCTGCTGTGCCCGCTCGTCGAGGACACCCCTGGCCCGACGTCCATCGACCCCGCCTCGCCGGCCGGGCAGCCGCGGTTCCGGACGCACGGCACGCCCGACGAGGTCGCCGACGGCAAGCTCGGCCTGCAGGCGATCCGCCGCGAGCTGTCCGCGGTCGTCGCCGCGCGGCGCGCCGCGGGGGACGTCGCGCTCCACTACGTCGACGGCCGCGACCTGTACGGCGAGGAGGACGCGGCCGCCCTCCCGATGGCCGACCTCCTGCACCCCGACCAGCCCGCGCACACGCTGGTCGGCGACCGCTTCGCCCGGATCCTCGGCGGCCTGCTCCGCTGATCGCCGCCGCACGCGGCCAGGCCCGGGCCGCCCGGGTCCCGTTCGACGACCGCTGCGTCCGGATCGTGAGAAGTGGGGACCCGACGGTCACGACGCGCGCTTCCGCTGGTACACCCTGCGCACCGGCCACGGGGGGACGCCGCGCGGCCGCGGGACCGGAGGAGCTCGCATGACCGCGTACGACTCGCTGCTGGACGCCGTCGGCGGCACCCCGCTGATCCGGCTGAACCGCATCACGGCCGGGCTCGCGCCGACCGTCTACGTCAAGCTCGAGTACCTCAACCCGGGCGGCTCGGTGAAGGACCGCGCCGCCCGCTGGATGGTGCTCGAGGCGGTCCGGACGGGTGCGCTCGCCCCGGGCGGCACGATCGTCGAGGGCACGTCGGGGAACACAGGCATCGGCCTCGCGCAGGCGGCCGCGCAGCTCGGCTTCCCGCTGGTCGTGGTGGTGCCGGACAAGACGGCGGTCGAGAAGGTCGCGACGCTGCGGGCGTACGGGGCGCGCGTCGTCGTGACCGGCTCGGGGTTCCCCCGCGAGCACCCCGAGTCGGTGCGGTCCATCGCGCACCGTCTGGCCGAGGAGATCCCGGGCGGCTGGCTCGCGAACCAGTACGACAACCCGTCCAACCCCCGGGCGCACCGCGAGTCGACCGGCCCGGAGATCTGGGCGGACACGGAGGGGCGGGTCACGCACCTCGTCGCGGGCGTCGGCACGGGCGGCACGATCACCGGCACCGGCGAGCACCTCAAGGAGGTGAGCGGCGGGCGGGTGACGGTCGTGGGCGCCGACCCGCTCACCTCGACGTACTCGGGCGGCGACGGCAGCCCGTTCTTCGTCGAGGCGGCCGGCCACTACCGGCACCCCGGCACGCTCGACGACGTGTGGCCCGAGTCGTTCCACCCCTTGGTCGTCGACCGGTTCGAGGCCGTCAGCGACCGCGAGTCCGTGCACACCCTGCTGCGGCTGGCGCGCCTGGAGGGCATCCTCGTGGGCGGCTCGGCGGGGCTGGCGCTGGCGGCCGCGCTCCGCACGGCGCGTGACCTGGGACCGGACGACGTCGTCGTCGCGCTGCTGCCCGACTCGGGCCGGGCGTACCTGTCGAAGTACCTCGACGAGGCGTGGCTGCGCCGGTTCGGCTTCGTCGACGAGCCCGTCGCGGACCTGCCCGGGCTCGACGACGGCCGGACCCGGGTGCTCGACGCCCTGCGCGCCGCCGGTCACGAGGTGCCGGACGCGTCCCGGGCGGACGTCCCGCAGGTGGTCACGCTCGACGAGACGCTCGACGTCGCCGATGCCGCCGCCCGCGTCGGGCGCGCGCTCGCGGCCGGTGCGCTGCAGGCGGCCGTCCCCGTCCCCGTCGTCCTCACCCGGTCCCGCCGGGACCTCGCCCCGGCGGTCACCGAGGTGCGCGGCGCCGTCGACGTGGCGACCCTGCGCGCGGAGGCCGACGCCGTGACCGACGCCGTGACGGACGCCGTGACCCACGCCGTGACCGCCCGAGGCGTACCTGACGACCGTGTGACGGTCGGCGACGTCGCCGGGCCGCCGCTGCCCGTCGTCGGCACGGGTGAGGCGGTCGCCGACGTGCTGGAGCGCTGGCCGGCGGATGCCGGTCACGCGGTGGTGCTGCGCGACGGCCGCGCGGTCGCCGTCGTCGCGCGTGACGTGCTCGTCGCGGGCGCCGACCTCGGGGCCGACGAGGACGAGCTGGTGTCGTCGGGTCGCGTCTGACACGACGAGCCCGGTCCCGGGCCGCCACGTCGGCGACCCGGGACCGGCGACCTCAGGCCTGGACGCTCGCGGGCTCGCGGGCCTCCGCGCGGCCGACCGCCGGGACGGGCAGCCCGAGGTTGTCCCGGAGCGTCGTCCCGGTGTACTCGGTGCGCAGCGACCCGCGCTCCTGCAGCAGCGGCACCACGTCGTCGACGAACTCGTCGAGCCCCGTGGGGACCAGGTGCGACCCGATGACGAAGCCGTCCGAGCCGTCCCGCTGCACGAAGTCGTCGAGCGCGTCCGCGACCTGCGTCGGCGTCCCGACGAAGCTGCCGCGCGTGAACTCCTCGACGACGGTCTGCCGCAGCGACCACCCGTTCGCCTCGGCCTGGGCGCGCAGCCGCGCGATCGTCGCAGGGCGGTCGGCGTGGGTGAGCGCGCGCCCGGCGATGAACGGCGGGGCGTCGAGCGCGGGCTCCACGTCGGGCAGCGGGCCGTCGGGGTCGAAGCCCGACAGGTCGCGGTTCCAGATCTGCTCCAGCAGGATCTGCGCGGTTCGGCCGGTGACCTGCTCCTCGCGGACCCACTGCGCCTTCTCGTCGGCCTCGCGCTGCGTGGCCCCGAGCACGAACGACGCGCTCGGCAGGATCTTGAGGTGGTCGGGGTTCCGCCCGGCTGCGGCGGCCCGCGCCTTGACGTCGACGTAGTACTCCCGGGCCTCCTCGAACCGTCCGTACGGCGAGAAGATCGCATCCGAGCTGGCAGCCGCGAAGTCGCGCCCCTGCGGCGAGACGCCGGCCTGCAGGATCACCGGGTGCCCCTGCGGCGGGCGCGGCACACCGAACCGGCCGGAGACGTCGAACTGCGAGCCCGTGTGGGCGAACGTGCCGGCGCCGGCCCGGGCGAACACCCCGGCGGCCTTGTCGACCACCAGGTCGTCGGCCGCCCACGAGTCCCACAGCTCACGCACCACGCGCAGCGTCTCGGCGGCCCGCTCGTAGCGGTCGGCGCGGTCGAGGAACCCGCCGCGGCGGAAGTTCGCGCCCGTGAACGCGTCGAAGCTCGTCACGACGTTCCACGCGGCCCGTCCCCCGGAGAGGTGGTCGAGGGTGGCGAGCTGCCGGGCGAGCTCGTACGGCTCGTTGAAGGTGGAGTTGATCGTGCCGGCGAGCCCGAGGTGCTCGGTGGCCGCCGCGATCGACGCGAGGACCGTGAACGTGTCGGGCCGCCCGATGATGTCCTGGTCGAACACCTGCCCGTCCCGCTCGCGCAGCGCGAGGCCCTCGGCGAGGAAGAAGAAGTCGAACCGGCCCCGCTCGGCGGTGCGGGCGGTGTGCTCGAACGACGAGAAGTCGATCTGGCTGCCCGACTCGGGCAGGTGCCACAGGGTGTGGTGGTTGACGCCGCCGAGGTAGGCGCCGAGGACGATCTGCTTGCGCGGCTTGCTGGTCATGAGGGTGCTCGCTCTCGTGCTCGGGCCGTCAGACGGCGGCGGCGAACCGGTTGGGGACGTCGGTCGGCAGGTGCAGCAGCCCGCGCAGGGTCGGGGCGTCGTAGGCGGTGCGCGCCAGCCCGCGGGCGCGCACCTCGGGCAGCAGGTCGTCGACCAGCGCGTCGAGGTCGTCGGGCAGCACCGCGGGCCGGAACCGCACGCCGTCGTACCCGAGGCGCGTCCATACCTCGACGAGGTCGGCGACCTCCGCGGCGGACCCCGTGACGATGCGTGCGTCGGTGAGCCACCCGCCCGCGCTGCCGGACCGCTGGTCGAGCCGAGCGAGCCGTGCGGCACCCGTCTCTCCCGCGGTGTCCAGCACGAGCGCGAGGTCCGCGACGACGCGCAGCCGCTCGCCGTCGCGTCCCACGGCACGCTCCGCGGCGCGCACCTCGGCGAGGATCGATGCGGCGGACGCGTCGTCGTGGGGAGTCACGAAGACGACGTCGGCGCCGCGGGCGGCGAGCTCGTACGGCACGGTCGCGTGCGCCAGGGCGGTCACCACCGGCTGCCCCTGCGGCGGTCGCGGGGTGATCGACGGGCCGCGGACCGAGAACCACGGCGTCTCCACGTCGACGCGGTGCACCTTGTCCCGGTCGATGAACCGCCGCGTGGCGACGTCGCGGATCTCGGCGTCGTCCTCCCAGCTGTCCCACAGCGCGCGGACGGTGTCGACCACCGCGGCGGCCTCGTCGAACCGCTCGGCGACGAACTCGGTCCCGCGCCCTGCGACGTAGTCCTCGAACGTGAGGTCGGGGAAGTCGCGGCGCCCGGTCAGGGGAGCCTCGTTCGCGAGCCCGCTGACCCGCACCTGCCAGCCGGCACGGCCGCGGCTCGTGTGGTCGAGCGTGGCGAGCGCCTTGGCGACGTGGAACGGCTCCGTGTGGATCGTCGTCACGACCGGCACGAGGCCGACGTGCCGCGTGGCCGGTGCGACCCGTGCGGCGACGAGCTCGGCGTCCAGCCGGACCCGGACGCGGTCGGTGCGGTCGCCCGCCGGGTCGTCCCGCGGGTCGCTCGGGACGCCGAAGCTGTCCTCGAACGTCACGAGGTCGACGACCCCCGCCTCGGCACGGCGCGCCAGGCCGACCCAGTACGCACCGTCGGTGACCTGCTCCGGGCGGGCGCGGTCCTCGCGCCACGCGGCCGGGTGCCAGCCGGCGCCGTCGAGGGCGACGGCGACGATCGGCGCGACGGCCGGCGTGACGATCGGCGGCGCGATCGGTGGCGTGCCGGGACCTGCTCCCGGGGCGGTGGACGGACGCTCGCTCGTCATGGGCCTCTCCTCGCGACGTGCGGCCCGGGGCGGGGGCCGTGAGGCGGCGACCCTAGGGCGACGCGCGCCCGTGCCAACCCTTCTCGGCCGTCGTCTCGCATCGTGGAGCGGCCCGGCCCGGCGCATGTCCCCCGACGCGGACGAGCCCCGCACGACGGTCGGCAGCGGGTGGCTGGTCGACCGCCCTGCGGGGCTCGCGGGCGAGTGGGGGTCGGCGGGTCAGAGGTACGGCAGGACGTGCTCCCGGTACCGGGCGGCGATCGTCGCGACGGTCTCGTCGCCGGGGGCGTCCCAGATCTCCTGCCGGAAGATCTCCACCTCGACGTCGCCGGTGTACCCGGCCTCGGCCACCCACCGGGTGATCGTCGCGAAGTCGACGTACCCGTCCCCGACGTGGCCGCGCGACAGCAGCGCGTCGGGCGCGAGCGGCAGCAGGAAGTCGCCGACCTGGTAGCTCGCGATCCGCCCGGCTGCCCCGGCGCGGGCGATCTGCCGCTGCAGGTCCGGGTCCCACCACACGTGGTACGTGTCGACGACGACCCCCACGGCCTCGGCCGGGAACGGCTCGGCGACGTCGAGCGCCTGCCCGAGCGTCGAGATGACGGCCCGGTCGGCGGCGAACACCGGGTGCAGCGGCTCCAGCACGAGCCGGACGCCGTGCCCGGCGGCGAACGGGGCGAGGTCGCCGATCCGCTCGACGACGCGCTCGCGGGCGGCGACGAGGTCGCGCGCCGGGTCGGCCGAGCCGCCCGCCGGGTAGGGCGACGCGGGTCCACCCGGGGTCGCCGCCGCGGGCAGCCCGCCGACGACCATGATCAGCTCGTGCGTCCCGAGCGTGGCGGCCTCGACGACCGCCCGACGGTTGTCGTCGAGCGCCGCCCGTGCGGCGTCGTCGTCGGCCGCGGTGAGGAACCCGCCGCGGCACAGCGAGGACACCCGCAGGCCCGCGTCGGCCACGATCCGGGCGGCCTTGTCGACGCCCGCCTCCTGCACGCGGTCGCGCCAGAGGCCGACGGCGGGCAGCCCGGCGCGGACCGCCCCGTCGACGGCCTCCTGCAGGGTCCACCGCTTGGTCGTGGCGGTGTTCAGCGACAGCCGCTCGAGCCCGGTCGTGACGCCGCCGTCGGGTTCGCGAGCCTGTGAGCGCGGCGCGCTCACAGGACGATCTCCGGGATGTCCAGGCGGCGCCCCTCGGCCGACGACCGCAGCCCCAGCTCGGCGAGCTGCACCCCGCGCGCCGCCGACAGGAGGTCGTAGCGGTGCGGCCGCCCCGCCACGACGTCCGCGAGGAACTCCTCCCACTGCAGCTTGAACCCGTTGTCGAGGTCGCCGTTGGCGGGGACCTCCAGCCACTGCTCGCGGAACGGCTCGGTGACGGGCAGGTCGGGGTTCCACACGGGCTTGGGCGTGTGGGCGCGCTGCTGCGCGACGCACTTGCGCAGCCCGGCGACGGCCGACCCGTGCGTGCCGTCCACCTGGAACTCGACGAGCTCGTCGCGGTACACGCGCACGGCCCACGACGAGTTGATCTGCGCGACCACCGGGTCCCCGCCGGGCGTCACCACGTCGAAGATCCCGTACGCGGCGTCGTCGGCGGTCGCGGCGTACTCGCGCCCCTGCTCGTCCCAGCGCGTCGGGATGTGCGTGACGGTCGTGGCGTTGACGGTCCGGACGGTGCCGAGGATGCCTTCGAGGACGTAGTTCCAGTGGCAGAACATGTCGGTGGTCATGCCACCGCCGTCCTCCTTGCGGTAGTTCCACGACGGGCGCTGCGCGGCCTGCTGGTCGCCCTCGAACACCCAGTACCCGAACTCGCCGCGCAGCGACAGGATGCGTCCGAAGAACCCCTCGTCGACGAGCCGGCGGAGCTTGACCAGGCCGGGCAGGTAGAGCTTGTCGTGCACGACGCCGGCCGTGACGCCCGTGCCCTCGCGCAGCCGGGCGAGCTCGATCGCCTCGGCCAGCGTCTCGGCGGTCGGCTTCTCGGTGTAGACGTGCTTGCCGGCCTTCATCGCCTTGGTGAGGGTCTCGGCGCGCAGGCTCGTCATCGACGCGTCGAACACGATGTCGGTCGCCGGGTCGTCGATGACCGCGTCGAGGTCGGTGGTCCACAGCTCGACGCCGTGCAACTCGGCGATCTCGCGGACCTTGTCCGCGTTGCGCCCGACGAGCACGGGCTCGACCTGCACCCGGGTGCCGTCGGGGAGCGTGATGCCGCCCTGGTCGCGGATCGGCAGGATCGACCGGACGAGGTGCTGCCGGTAGCCCATCCGGCCGGTGATGCCGTTCATCGCGATGCGCAGGGTGCGGGTGGTCATGGGGCTGCTCCGGGAGGTGCGGGGACCGTGTCGGTCGGGCCGAGCGCATCCCGTCGTTGGAATGCGCTTTCCAATGTAGCGCACGACGACCCTCCCTGGAAGCGCCTTCCCGATCCTGGTCCCGAGCTCGTCGTCGTGGCGGAACGGCTCGGACGACGGCGTCAGAGCCTGACGCGACCGCCCAGCGCCGAGCGCACCGCGCCGACGAGCTCCGCGGAACCCGCGAGGTCGCCGAACACCGGCCGCACGGCGAGCATCCGCTCGGCGAGCCCGTCCTCGGGCCCCCGGGCGGACTCGGCGAGCACCGGGGCGAGCGGGTCGTCGAGCGGCACGGCGTGCCCGTCGACCACGAGCTCCCCGAGCGACGCCGCCCGCACGTAGGCGATCCACCCGGCGATCGTCCCGGCCGCCGCCACGGGAACGGCGCCTGCGGCGAGCCGGTCCCGGACGGTGCCGAGCAGCCGCTGCGGGAGCTTCTGCGACCCGTCCATCGCGACCTGCACGGTGGTGTGCCCGGTGTTGGGGTTGGCGAACCGGTCGAGCACGTCGTCGCGGTAGCGAGCCAGGTCCATGCCCTCGGGGGCGGCCAGGGTGGGCAGCACGTCGTCGTCGACGAGCGCCCGGACCGCCGCCTCGAGGTCAGGGTCGGCGACGGCCTGCGCGATCGTGGCGTACCCGCGCAGCGCCCCGAGGTACGCGAGCGTCGAGTGGCTGGCGTTGAGGACGCGCAGCTTGGCCCGCTCGTAGGGCGCGACGTCGGCGGTCAGCAGCGCACCGGCGGCCTCCCAGGCGGGCCGCGGGCCGGCGAAGGAGTCCTCGACGACCCACTGCGAGAACGGCTCGCCGACCACGAGCCCCTCGTCGACGAGCCCGAGCAGCGCCTCGGCCTCGGCGCGGTGCGCGGGGGCCGTCGCGGGCACGATGCGGTCGACCATCGTCGACGGGAACCGCACGCTCTCGGCCACCCACGCGCGCAGCGCGTCCGAACCCGGCGTCGCGGCGAGCACCGCGTCCACGAGCGAGGCGAGCACGGCGCCGTTGTCGCTGAGGTTGTCGCAGCACACGACCGTGAGCGGCCCGGCGTCGGCGCGGTGCCGCCGGGCGAGGCCCCGGACGAGCATCCCGATCGGTGACCGGGCGGCTGTGTCGGAGCCGGACCCCAGGGCCGCGAGGTCGGCCGCCAGGTCCGGGTCGGCGAGGTCGGGACCGCCGCCGGCCGCCCGGCGGTACCCCTTCTCGGTGACGGTGAGCGTGATGACGTGCGTGGTCGGCGCGGCGATCGTCGCCAGCACCTGCGACGTCTCGGCGCCGGGGAACGCGACGCCGCGCATCGTGCCGACCACCCGCAGCGACGTCTCGGTGGCGCCCTTCGTGAGCACCCCGTACAGCCCGTCCTGCGGCGCGAGCTGGTCGGCCACCCGGGCGCTGCGCTGCGTGACGCCGAGGATGCCCCACCGGGTGTCGCCGGTCGCGGTCACGGCGTCCTCGGTGAGCACCGCCTGGTGGGCCCGGTGGAAGGCGCCGAGGCCGAGGTGCACGATCCCCGTGCCCAGGTCGGCCGGGTCGACGGCGGGCACCGTGACGCCGGATCGGCCGGCGGCGGAACGCCAGGTGGCGAGGGACAGGCGTGGCGTCATGGGACGGGTCTCCTGGCGGTCGGGCGGCAAAGGGCGGCATCGGTGGGACGCGGCCGACGGGGTCGTGCGGTTCGGCGGGTACGAGGCCTGGCGGCAGCGGTGACGGCGCGACGAGCGGTGCCCCGCCGGGGCTAGGACGACGGGGACGGGGGCGGCACCCCGGTCGAGTCGCGCACGACGAGCTCGACGGGCAGCCGGACCGGCGCGGGGGTCTCGTCGTCGGAGGCTCCGGCGACGGCGCGGCGCCGGGCCGCCCGGGGCGCGTGGTTCACGAGCGCGTCGACGGCGTCGCGCCCGAGGCGGGCGAGCGGTACGCGCACGGTGGTGAGCGCGGGGGCGACGAGGGTCGCGGCGGGGCTGTCGTCGTACCCGACGACGGACACGTCCTCGGGCACCCGGACGCCGCGGGAGGTGAGCCGGTTGAGGATGCCGAGCGCGACGAGGTCGTTGTGGGCGAGGACGGCGGTCGCGCCGCTGGCGACGACGAGGTCCCCGACGGCGACCCCGCCGGCGAACACGGGGGCGACGTGCCCGAGGTCGACGACCTCCGTGCCGGGCAGCGACGCCGCGGCGCGGTTCAGCCCCTCGCGTCGTCGGGCGTCCGACCACGACCCGGCCGGCCCGCCCGCGTACGCGAGCCGCCGGTGCCCGAGTGCATGCAGGTGTGCGACGGCCTGCCGGACGCCGTCGGCGTTGTCGATGACCACGGAGGCGGCGCCGCGGTGCTCCCGGTTGACGAGGAGGAGCGGCACGGCGTGCGTGAGGGCCTCGTCGAGTGCCTCGTCGGGCATGCGCGGCGAGCAGAGCACGACCCCGTCGACCTGCGCCCCGAGCCGCCCGACGAGCTCGGCCTCGAGCCTGCCGTCCTCCTCGGAGTCGGCGACGACCACGGCGAGCCCGAGGGCCCGGGCTCGGGCTTGCACGCCCTTGGCGACGGCCGCGAAGAACGGGTTCTCGAGGTCCGGCACGACGAGGCACAGGTTGCCCGTGCGTCCGGTGATGAGCTCGCGGGCGGCCCGGTTGGGCCGGTAGCCGAGCTGGGCGGCGACCTGCCGGACGTGCTCGCGGCGGGCGGGGGCGACGAGCTCGGGGGAGTTCAGCGCGCGCGAGGCGGTGGCGGGGGAGACGCCGGCCTCGCGTGCCACGTCCTGCAACGTCACGGGCACCGGTGGTCCCTCCGCTCGTCGCACGGGCGGCCCCGGTTCCGGGGACGCGATGAAAGGGATTGCAGCACGCCGCACCCGTCTTCGGCAAGCGTGGAGGCAAACGCTTGCCATTTGACCCGAATCCCTGGTTGGCTGGGATGAATACGTTTGCAGTCTGTTCATCGTGAGGCGAGGAGAGCACCGGCATGACCTCAGGACCTGGCTGGTCGCTGCACCCGGACCGCGCGCTGCCGAGCGACCCCGAGGTGCGACCGCTCGCCCGCGAGATCCTCGCCGCGACGCAGGGGCTGCCGATCGTCTCGATGCACGGCCACGTCGACGCCGGCCTCCTGGCCCGCGACGAGCCGTTCGCCGACCCCGCGTCCCTGCTCGTCGTCCCGGACCACTACCTGGTCCGCATGCTCGTCTCGCAGGGCGTCCCGCACGACGACCTCGGCGTGCCGCGCCTGGACGGCCACCCCGTGCAGACCGACCCCCGCGAGATCTGGCGGACGTTCGCCGCGCACTGGCACCTGTTCCGCGGCACCCCCACCCGGTACTGGATGGAGCACGTGCTCGTCGACGTGTTCGGGGTCGCCGAGAAGCCGTCGGCCGAGTCTGCCGACCGCCTGTACGACCACCTCGCGGACCGGCTCGCCGCCCCCGAGTTCCGCCCGCGGGCGTTGTTCGAGCGGTTCGGCATCGAGATCCTGTCCACCACCGACGCCGCCACGGCCACCCTCGCCGACCACGCCGCTCTCGCCGCCGACGGCTGGGGCGGGCGCGTCGTGCCGACGTTCCGGCCCGACGCCCTGCTGCACGTCGACCGTGCGTCGTGGCGCGACGACCTGCGCCTCCTCGAGGAGCGCTCCGGCGTGCCGGTCCACGGGTACGCGGACTACCTGCGCGCGCTCGAGGCCCGGCGCGCGACGTTCGTCGAGGCGGGTGCACGCTCCAGCGACCACGGCCACCTCTCGGCCGACGCCACGCCGCTGTCGGTGCGCGAGGCCGGGCGGATCTTCGACGAGGCCCGGATCGGTACCGTGAGCGCCGCCGACGCGGCCGCGTTCTCGGGCCACATGCTGTTCGAGACGGCCCGGATGGCGGCCGAGGACGGCCTCGTGATGCAGCTGCACCCGGGCGTCCTGCGCGACCACGACCACGGGGTCGCCGGCGTGCGCGGGCCCGACGTCGGCTACGACATCCCCGTGCCGACCGACTACGTGCACGGTCTGCGTCCCCTGCTGGAGGCGTTCGGGCACCACCCCGGCCTGCGGATCGTGCTGTTCACGGTCGACGAGGACACCTTCAGCCGCGAGCTCGCGCCACTCGCCGGCGTGTACCCGGCGGTCCGCCTCGGTGCGCCGTGGTGGTTCCTCGACACCCCGGACGGCATGCGGCGGTTCCGGGAGGCCGTGACGGACACGGCCGGGTTCTACAACACGACCGGCTTCGTCGACGACACCCGCGCGTTCTGCTCGATCCCCGCACGGCACGACCTGGCGCGGCGCGTCGACGCAGGTCACCTGGCACGTCTGGTCGCCGAGCACCGCCTGGACCTCGACGAGGCCGTCGAGACGGCGGTGGACCTCGCGTACCGGATCCCGCAGGAGGCGTATGCTTCCCGGACGACGGCAAGCGCTTACCAGAACGTCTGACGATCGGCCCGTGCGAAGGAGCACCCGTTGAGCGAGATCCTCCAGCGACTGTCCGCCCACCGGCTCGTCCCGGTGGTCGTCCTCGACGACGCCGCCCACGCCGACGGCCTCGCCGACGCGCTCGTCGCGGGCGGCCTGCCCGTCGCCGAGGTGACGTTCCGCACGGCTGCCGCCCCCGACGCCATCCGCGCGATGGCGGCTCGTGGCGACATCCTCGTCGGCGCCGGCACCGTGCTGACCGTCGCCCAGGTGGACCAGGCGGTCGCCGCGGGCGCGTCGTTCGTCGTCTCGCCGGGCACCAGCCGCGCCGTCGTCGAGCGGTGCCAGGAGCACGGCGTGCTCGCCCTGCCCGGCGCGGTGACCGCGACCGAGGTCATGGCCGCGCTCGAGCTCGGGCTGACCACCGTGAAGTTCTTCCCCGCCGGCACGTCCGGCGGCGCCCCCGCCATCGCCGCGCTCGCCGCACCGTTCGGCGACGTCGGGTTCGTGCCCACCGGCGGCGTCGGTCCGGGCAACCTGCACGAGTACCTGGCGATCCCGTCCGTGCGTGCCGTCGGAGGCTCCTGGATGGTGCCGCGCGACCTCGTCCGGGCCGGCGAGCTCACCGCGGTCAAGGACCTCACCGCCGCCGCCGTCGCGCTCGCCGCGGGCTGACCGGACCCGACGCCGCGCCCGTCGCCCGCACCGCACCACCGACAACTGCACCGCACCACCGCCCGAGCCCCACCCGAGGAGCCCGCCGTGTCCGACCTGACCATCCGCCCGGCCGCCGAGACCCGCTACGACGCGGTGTCGCTCGGCGAGGTCATGCTCCGCCTCGACCCGGGCGAGGGCCGCATCCGCACCGCCCGGTCGCTGCGCGTCTGGGAGGGCGGCGGCGAGTACAACGTGGCCCGCGGGCTGCGCCGCGCGTTCGGCCTGCGCACCGCGGTCGTCACGGCGCTCGCGGACAACGAGGTCGGCCGGCTCGTCGAGGACTGCATGCTCACGGGCGGCGTCGACACGTCGCTCGTCCGCTGGATGCCGTACGACGGCGTGGGCCGGGCGGTCCGCAACGGCCTCAACTTCACCGAGCGCGGCCACGGCGTCCGCGGCGCCGTCGGCGTCAGCGACCGCGGCCACACCGCGGCGTCCCAGCTCGCCCCGGGCGACGTCGACTGGGACCACCTGTTCGGCGAGCTCGGCGTGCGCTGGTTCCACACGGGCGGCATCTTCGCGGCCCTCTCGGACACCGCGGCACAGACCGTGATCGAGGCCGTCACCGCCGCGCACCGGCACGGCACGGTCGTCTCGTACGACCTCAACTACCGGCCGAGCCTCTGGAAGGCCGTCGGCGGCCAGGCGCGCGCGCAGGAGGTCAACCGCGAGATCGCGCCGCACATCGACGTGATGATCGGCAACGAGGAGGACTTCACCGCCTCGCTCGGCTTCGAGGTCGAGGGCGTCGACGAGAACCTGTCCGCCCTGGAGCTCGACTCGTTCGCCGCGATGATCGACCGCGTCGCCGAGGCGTACCCGAACTTCCGCGTCATCGCGACGACCCTGCGCACCGTCCACAGCGCGACGGTCAACGACTGGGGCGCCATCGCCTGGTCCCGCTCGACCGGCGTGGTCAGCGCGACCCACCGGGAGCGCCTGGAGATCCTCGACCGCGTCGGCGGCGGCGACTCGTTCGCGTCCGGCCTCGCGTACGGCCTGCTCGCGGGCGAGGACCTGCAGACGGCCGTCGAGTACGGCGCAGCCCACGGCGCGCTCGCCATGACGACCCCCGGCGACACCTCGATGGCCACCAAGGCCGAGGTGCTCAAGCTCGCCGGCGGCGGCGGCGCCCGCGTCGACCGCTGACCCGAGCGCCCGGCTACGGCTTGGCGAGCCTCGCGGCGAACGCCGTCTTGATCCTCGCCTCCACCCGGGCCGCGTCGGCCTCGCTCTCCAGGTTCTGGTAGACGTCGCCGAACGCGTCCTTCGCCGAGCGGGCCGCGTCGCGGGTGTCGGCGACGTCCACCGGGTCGGGCGTCTTCGCGGCGGCGACCCTCTTCCAGCTGGACAGGAGGTCGCTGTAGGCGACCTCGAGGTCCTCGAGGCGCTTCGCCAGCGCCGCCTCGACGGGCGTCGGGCTCGTCAGCGCCTTCAGCTTGTTCACCTTGGGCACCAGCACGGACGGGTGCCACGTCGTCAGCGCCTTGACGAGGGGTGCGGCGGCGGAGAACGTCGACCTCGGCGCGGCCAGTGCCTCGAGCACGTCCAACGTGTCCGGGTGCTTCATGAGGAAGTCGAGGAACTGCCGGTGGGTGCCGTACATGACGTCGAACATGAGTCCGGCCTGGACCTTCTGGTCGGGGTCCACCGCGGCGGCGAACTTCGTGCCCGACACCTTCTTGACGACGTCCTTGTGGATCCCGGTGGCGGCGACGACCTGCTTCGGAGTCTTCCTCTGGTCGAGCAGCGTCCGGACCACCAGGACGTCCTGGTCGGCGTGGCGGGCCTCGTGGTAGAGCGTCCCGACGACCTCGGTGAGCTCGGCCGGCGTGAGGTCCTTCAGGATCTTCGGCACGAGGCGGCTGCTGAACTTCGAGACGTTCACCTTGATCTGCCAGGCCCGCGAGTCGAAGACGCCGCTCGGCCCCTTGCCGCTCACGAACGTCCAGGTGAAGGCCGGGACGCCGACGGCCTTGTGCTCGGCGAGGATGATCTTCAGGGTCGCCGCGACGAACTCGTCGATCGGCATGTCGGGCCGGTTCTTCCACAGGTCGGCGGCCGCGGCGACGTACGTGTCCTGGCTCGTCTGCACGTCGAGCCCGTAGGGGGCACGTTGCACCACCGGGGCCGGAGCGGCGACCGCCGGGCCGAGCAGCCGGCGTGCGACCTGGTTCCCTGCGAGCCGCTGGAGCTCGAGGACCGCGTCGGACGCGGGGTGGCGCTGGTCCGGCCCGGCGACGTCGCGACGACGTGGCACCCGTCCTGCGCGGACCTCGTCGTCACTCGGCGTTCTCGGTGCATCGATGCGGTGCGATCGCACGGTCGGATCCCCTCGGGCAGAGGCTCTCGAGCACTGTAGCGGGGCGGCGTCCCGTGACGGCAGGACCCCTCTCGGGCCTGCACACCCGCCCCGCCGGCCGTCAGGTGGGGGTGTCGTCCTCGGTGAACCGCCACGTGCCGACCGGGGCATAGGTGGAGTCGGAGAGCGTCTCGCCGGCGCCGGCCTCGAGCGGGTAGTGCTTCACGTTCCCGGCCCAGTACCGCAGGATCCGGCCGAGCTCGCCGTACAGGTCGTCGGGCACGACGCCCGCCGTCAGGTCGACCTCCAGCACGAACCTCATCGTCGCCTCCTGTGTCGCGGACGCGTCGACGCTACCCCTCAGGTCACCGCCCCGAGCTGCCACGGCACGAACTCGTCGGCCCCCAGGTCCAGCTCCTCGGACACCGTCTGCCGCCCGGACGCGACCTCGACGATGAGCTCGAACAGCTCCTCGCCGACGGACGTGACGGTCGCGGTGCCGTCGACGATCCGTCCGGCGTTGAGGTCCATGTCCTCGGTCATGCGCAGGTAGGTCGCGGTGTTGGTGGCGACCTTGATCGACGGCGTGGGCTTGCAGCCGAGCACGGACCCGCGGCCGGTGGTGAAGACGACGACGGTGGCGCCCCCGGCGACGAGCCCGGTGACCGACACGGGGTCGTAGCCGGGGGTGTCCATGAACGTGAACCCGCGGGTCGTGACGGGTTCGGCGTACTCGTAGACGGCCGTGAGCTCGGCGGTGCCGCCCTTGGCGACGGCGCCGAGCGACTTCTCGAGGATCGTCGTGAGCCCGCCCGCCTTGTTGCCGGGGGACGGGTTGTTGTCCATCGTGCCGCCGCCCGCCGCGGTGTAGCCCTTCCACCAGTCGAGGCGGTCGAGGAGCTTCTGCCCGACGTCCCGGGACACTGCCCGGCGCAGCAGCAGGTGCTCGGCGCCGAACACCTCGGGCGTCTCGGCGAGCACCGACGTGCCGCCGCGGGCGACGAGCAGGTCGGACGCGTGGCCGAGCGCGGGGTTGGCGGTGATGCCGGAGTACCCGTCGGACCCGCCGCAGTTCAGTCCGAGGACCAGCTCCGAGACGGGGGCGGGGGAGCGCCGCAGCGCGTCGATCGACGGCAGCATCGCCTCGATCGCCTCGACCCCGGCGCGCACGGTCCGGCGGATGCCGCCGGTCTCCTGGATGACGAGCGTGGTGACGGGCTTGTCGGCGGGCAGGTCGAGCCCGTCGAGCAACGACTGGGCGGGCAGCATCTCGCAGCCGAGGCCGAGCACGAGCAGCCCGGCGATGTTGGGGTGGTCGGCGTACCCGCGCAGGGTGCGCCGGGTGATCTGGGCGCCCTCGCTCGTCGGGACGAGCCCGCAGCCGGTGTCGTGGGTCAGCGCGACGACCCCGTCGACGTGCGGGTACGCGTCCAGCGCGCGCCCGCGGAACTGGTCGGCGACGAGCCGCGCGGTCGACGCCGAGCAGTTCACCGACGTGACGATGCCGACGTAGTTCCGCGTCCCGACGCGCCCGTCCGCCCGCAGGTACCCGTCGAAGGTCCGCACCGGGCCCGACGGCGCGGGCAGGGTCACCCGGGCGGTGCCGAACTCGTACGCCCGCTCGTCGTCGTCCATGCCGAGGTTGTGGCTGTGCACGTGGTCGCCGACCGCGACGTCCCGGGTCGCCCGGCCGATCGACTGCCCGTACTTGTGCACCGGGTCCCCGGCGACCACGGCCCGGACCGCGAGCTTGTGCCCGCGCGGCACGCTCTGCCGGACGAGCAGGTCACCGGACGCCGAGGCGAGCACGGTCCCGTCCTGCAGGTCGCGAGTGGCCACCCCGACGTGGTCGTCGGGCCGCAGCACGAGGACGCAGTCGGTGAGGGCGAGCGGAGCCGTCGTCATCGTCGAACCCTTCGCGAATGGGTTTACCTCCGGTCAGGATACCGCTTTCCCGAGCGTCGCGGCCGCTGCCCGACCCCGGCGACCTCTACCCTCCAGAGCATGGCCGGACCTGTGACCCTGAGCGACGTCGCCCGCGAGGCAGGGGTGTCCCTCGCCACCGCGTCGCGCGCGATCAACGGCAGCGCCAACCGCGTGGTGCGCGCGGACCTGCGCGAACGCGTCCTCGCCGCCGCCGCGCACCTGCGCTACAGCCCCGACGCCAACGCCCAGGCGATGGCCCGCGGCCGCACGACCTCGATCGGGCTCGTGGTGCACGACATCGCCGACCCGTTCTTCTCCTCGATCGCCGCGGGCGTCACGCGCGCCGCCGACCGCGCCGGCCTGCAGGTCACGCTCACCAGCACGCAGCACGACCCGGCCCGCGAGGCCGGCCTCGTCGACCTGCTCAAGCGCCAGCGCGCCCGGGCCGTCGTGATCGCGGGCGGCCGCATGGACGACGAGGACGCCAACGCCGACCTGCGCACCGCGCTCGACGACTACCGCGCCGGCGGCGGCTCGGTCGCGCTCATCGGCCAGCCCGTGCTCGGCGTCGACACCGTGGTGGTCGACAACGCGGGCGGCGCCGCCGAGCTCGCCCGCGCGCTGCACGGCCGCGGCTACCGGTCGTTCGCGGTGCTCGGCGGCCCCGAGCACCACCTCACCGCCCGCGAGCGGCGCGAGGCGTTCCGTGAGGCGCTCGCCGAGCTCGGCACCACCATCCCCGACGCGTGGATGCTGTCCGGCGCGTTCACGCACGAGGGCGGTGAGGACGCGATGCGCGCGCTCCTGCGCTCCGACGACCGGCCGCAGGTCGTGTTCGCCGTCAACGACGTCATGGCGCTCGGTGCGCTCACCGCCTCCCGGGACGTCGGCGTGCGCGTCCCCGAGGACGTGGCCCTCGCCGGGTTCGACGACATCGCGACCCTGCGCGACGTGGTGCCCGGCCTCACGACCGTCCGCGTCCCGCTCGTCGACATCGGCATCGCCGCGACCGAGCTGGCGCTCGCGGACCCGTCCGACGAGGTCCGCCTCACCCACGTGCCGACCCAGGTGGTCGTGCGGGAGTCGACGCCCGGCGTCTAGGTGTCCTCGGCCATCAGGCGACGGCCGGGTGACCGGCGCGCCGCCGACGGCCTCCCGTCGGACCGAAGGAGTGAGGCGTGCTCGACCGACCTGAGATCGTCTGCATCTGCGGCTCCATGCGGTTCGTCGACGAGATGCGTGCGGCGAACCGTGACCTGACCCTCGCAGGAGTCGTCGTCCTCGCGCCGGGTGAAGCAGACGACCTGGTCACCCGCGAGCAGAAGACCGCGCTGGACGCCCTCCACCTGCGCAAGATCGACCTGGCGGACCGGGTTCTGGTCGTCAACCCCGGCGGGTACGTCGGCGAGTCCACGCGCCGAGAGATCGCCTACGCCGACGCCACCGGCAAGCCGGTCTCGTACACGGCCTAGCCCCGTCAGATGCCCGTGCCCAGGTCGACTGGCTCTTCCGGCACGGCGACCGGCCGCGGCCCGGTGAACGCGTCCTCCAGCCGCAGCAGGTGCATGCCCATCCGCAGCCGCGCCCGGTCGGGGTCCCGAGCGGCGAGGGCCGCGAGGATCTCCTCGTGCTCCACGAACGTCCGGTCCGCGGCACCGTCCCTGGTGAGCTCGCGCCACAGGCGCAGCTGGGTGGAGTGCCCGGCGAGCCCGGCGACGAGCGCGGTGAGCACGGCGTTGCCCGAGGCCCGAGCGATCGTCGAGTGGAACGCGAGGTCCGCGGCGGCCAGCCGCTCGGGGTCCACGGGCTCGCACGTGAGGGCACGGGCCGTCTCGTCGAGTGCGGCGCGGGCGCACGCGAGGTCCTCGTCGCCGATGTGCAGCGCGGCGAGACCGGCGGCCTCGGTCTCGATGAGCCGGCGGACGGCGTGCGCCGCACCGGACTCGTCGGGCAGGTCCGCGACGAACAGCATCGGGGCCAGCAGCGTGCCCGGGTCGAGGTTCGTGACATAGGTGCCGTCGCCGTGCCGCGAGTCGAGGATCCCGAGCGTCGCGAGCGCCCGGACGCCCTCCCGCAGCGAGCCCCGCGAGACGCCGAGGGACGCCGCGAGCTCCTTCTCGGCGGGGAGCCGGTCGCCGGCGTCGAGCGCACCGTCGAGGATCATCTGCTTGATGCCGTCGACGACATCATCGGAGCGGGCCACCTGCGCAGTATTCCTCGTGTTCCGTCCTGGGGTGCCCGTCCGCCGCTCAGAGGTCGTCGAGCGGGAGGCCGTACACGCGGTTGGCGGTGCCGCCGAGCACCAGGTCGCGCTCGTGCTCGGAGAGCTGGTCGACGGTCCGGCGCAGCCCGTGCCACACGTGCGAGTACGAGTCGCCGGCGAGCAGGGCGTACGGCCAGTCGCTGCCGAGCATGAGCCGGTCGGGGCCGAACAGCTCGAGCGCGCGGTCGACGGCGGGCTGCAGGTGCTCCGTGGTCCACCCGGCGCCCGCGGCGGTGCCCAGGCCGGACACCTTCGCGACGACGTTGGGCATCTGCGCGACGGCCCCGAGGAGTGCCGACCAGCGGGTCCAGCAGTCCCGCTCGCCGGCCCGCAGCGCGGCGAGGGGCGGGGCGCCGAGGTGGTCGACGACGAACGTCAGCTTGGGGTGCCGCTCGGCGAGGGTCGCGACGTGCGCGAGCAGCGTCGGGGTGTCGGCCGTGAGGTCGAGGGTGAGGTGGCGCTCGGTGAGGAGCGTGAGGCCCTCGTCGACCGCGGGGCGCAGCAGCCAGTCCGGGTCCGGCTCCTCGTGCACGCGGTGGCCCACGCCGACCACGGGCTCGCGTCGCCAGGCGTCGAGCATGGACGCGGCGTCGTCGGGCGACAGCAGCGGCACCCAGGTGACGACGCCCGCGACACGCGGGGAGCACAGGGCCTGGAAGAGCATGTGCTCGGAGTCCGCACGGTTGTCCGCCGACTGCACGAGGACGACCTTGTCGATGTGCTCGGCGTCGAGCTCCTCGACCGCGTCGGCGAGCCGGAACTCTCGGGCGACGTGGGAGACGTCCTTCGTCATCCAGGGGTAGTGCACCGCATCCGGGTTCCACACGTGCAGGTGGGCATCCACGACATCGGGCATGCTTCGGACGTTAGCAGTGGTCCGATGTCTGAATCCTTGTCGAGTCGAATTCCTCATCGAACCCTCATGGAAAGGGTGTATCCGCCACCACTCATCGGATGACTTTCCGAATGTCAGCCCGCCGGAACGTCCGACATGTCCGATCTGTGCCGAGATCCGACCGGGTCCGGGCCGCCGCGCGCCGACCAGTCAGCGCCCCGCGGCGTACCCCTGCATCCCGCGCGGGTTCGCCGCGGCGACGAGCATCCCGTCGCCGCGGACCCCCGCGGCGCTGATCCGGCCGAGCTGCCACGGGCCGGCGTCCTCGACCACGTGACCGCGCGCGGCCAGACCGTCGAGCACGGCCGCGCCGAGGCGGGACTCCGCCACCAGGCCGTTCGGCGTGTGCGTCCGCGGGTAGAACGAGCTCGGCACGCCCGACGAGTGCCACGACGGCGCGTCGATCGCGGCCTGCAGGTCGTCGCCGGCGAGCAGGTGCCTCAGCAGGAACGGCACGGTCCACTGGTCCTGCTGGTCACCGCCCGGGGTGCCGAACGCGAACCCCCGCCCGTCGTCGTCGAGCACCATCGCAGGGCTGAGCGTGGTCCGCGGGCGCTTCCCGGGCGCCAGGCTGTTCGGCAGCCCCGGCTCGAGCCAGAACATCTGCGCGCGCGTGGGCAGCGGGAAGCCGAGGCCCGGCACGACCGGGCTCGACTGCAGCCAGCCGCCCGACGGCGTCGCAGAGACCCGGTTGCCCCACCGGTCGACCACGTCGACGTGGCAGGTGTCGCCCGGGCTCAGCCCGATCGGGGAGACCGTGGGCTCGCCGACCCCGGCGGCGCCCGTCCCGGAACGGGTCGCACCGGCGGCCAGCGCAGAGGACAGCCACGGCACGCGCTCGTCGGGCGCGCCCGGCCGCACCTCCCCGACGGCCGTCCGCCCGACCAGCGCCGCCCGGGCCGTCGCGTACGCGGGGGACAGCAGCGTGCCGAGCGGCACGTCCGCGACGTCGCCGTACCAGGCCTCCCGGTCGGCGAACGCGAGCTTGGCCACCTCGACCACCGTGTGCACGAGCTCGACGAGCCCGTCGGTGCTCGTGTCCCGCACCAGCGCGTCGACGCCGAGCGCGTCGAGCATGGTCAGCTGCTGCAGCAGCACCGGCCCCTGCCCCCAGGCGCCCGTCTTGTGGACGGTCCGGCCCGCGAACCGGACCGACGCGGTCGGCTCCTCGGTCGCCCGCCAGGCCGCGAGGTCGGCGCCGCGGAGGAAGCCGGTGTGCGCCCGACCGGACGAGTCCATGACGGCGGTCCCGGACTGGAACGCGTCGACCGCGTCGGCCACGAACCCCGTGTAGAACGCACGCCGCGCCGCCTCGATCCCCGCCTCGCGGCCCTCGGACCCGCTGCCGGCCGCCCGTGACTCCGCGACGAGCCGCTCGAACGTCGCCGCGAGCGCCGGGTTCCGGAACCGGGCCCCGGCCTGCGGGACGGGCAGGTACACCTCGGCGGACGTCGGCCAGTGCGCGGCCATCATGTCCGCGACGGTCGCCACCGTCCGTACCGCGGCGGGCACGAGCGGGTACCCGTCCCGCGCGTAGCCGATCGCGGGACCGAGCACGTCCTCGAGCGGCAGCGTGCCGTACCGCGCGAGCAGGTCGAGCCACGCCCCGAACGCCCCGGGCACCACGGCCGCGAGGTGCCCGGTGCCCGGCACCAGGTCCAGGCCGAGGTCGACGAACGCCGCGACCGTCGCCGCGGCCGGCGCCGGGCCCTGCCCGCAGACCACGAACGTGTGCCCGTCCGACGCCCGGTGCCCGATGATCGGCACGTCGCCGCCCGGGCCGTTGAGGTGCGGCTCGACGACGCTCAGCGTGAACCCGGTGGCGACGGCCGCGTCGAACGCGTTGCCGCCCGCCTCCAGCACGCGCATGCCGACCGCGCTCGCGAGCCAGTGCGTCGAGGCGACCATGCCGAACGTCCCGACGAGCTCGGGCCTGGTGGTGAACATCCGCCGATCCTGCCGCACGCCCCCGACACGGTGTCCTGGGACAGGCCGACCGCGTGCGCCGCACCGGCCCCCGGGATGCCCGGTGACGCGAGGGCGGCCGGGCCGTGAACGTCCGACGAACGGACGGCGAACGCCCGCACCCCGGCCGTCTCACGCGCCTGACCTGCACCGATACTCGTCCGGTGTCCCAGGACCTCACCCACCTCACCCAGCGGCTGTCCCAGGCGGTCGGCGACTACCGGACCAGTGCGGCCGTTCTCGTGGCAGACCTGGCGCACCCGGTCGACGTCGTCGACGCGGACCTGCCCGTCGCGCGCCTGGAGCTCGTGTTCCGCTCCCCGCACGTCGCGAGCGTGGCGGTGCGCGACCCCGCCGACGAGTCCCGGATCGGGCTGATCACCCGCCCGCGGTACACCGCCGCGATGACGGGACGCCTGGGGTTCGGGCGGGCGATCCTCGCGCGCAAGGAGACCGGCGAGCTCGCCGACTGGGCGCCCATGGTCGTCGCGCCCACGGCCGCCGTGTCCGAGGTGGCCGTGCGGGCGATGGAGCGCCACGACGAGCGCCGCTACGACGACGTGCTGGTCGGCGGCGACATGTGGCGGGTGGCGAGCACCGCGGACCTGGTCCGGTCGCTGTCCACGCTGCTCGCCGTCCGGTCCCTGCACGACCCGCTCACCGGCCTCATGCACCGATCGATGCTCATGCACTCGCTCGCCCGACGTGCCGCGTCGTGCCACGGCACGCAGGCCCGCACCGTCGTGGTGCTGCTCGACCTGCAGGGCTTCGCGCAGGTCAACGCCGCGCACGGCCAGGCGTTCGGCGACGTCGTGCTCACCGCGGTCGGTGCCCGGCTCCGGGCCGCGACGCCCTCGGGCTGCGACGCCGGACGCACCGGGGGAGACGAGTTCGCGGTCCTCGCGACGATGCCCGGCGCCGCCGACGACCGGCACGCCGCCGCCCTCGCCGACGGGCTGCGCCGCGACCTCGTGTCCGCGCTGACCGAGTCCGTGGCCGGCATCGATCCCGCGGCCTGGCCCCGCGTGCACTCCGCGGCCGTCGTGTCCGTCGAGGGCGGCGGGGACCCCGAGCTGCTGGTCCGGGACGTGCAGTCGACGCTGCGGGCGGCGAAGGCCCAGGCGCGCACTCGGTTCGCGGAGCGCTGGCTCGAGGGATCCCCGGCACCCGGCGTGCCGGACCCCCGGGGGTTCGCCGAGATCGTCGACATCTGACCAGCGGGCCGGACGTCGACCTGGCCGGACGCGGGCGTGCCTGCCGTGCACCGACCGGTCAGACCCCGCCCGGGAACCCCAGGACGCGCCACGCCTCGTACGTCGCGACCGCCGCGGCGTTCGACAGGTTCATCGACCGCCGCCCCGCGAGCATCGGGATGCGGACCTGCGCGGTGACGCGCGGGTGGGCGAGGACGTCGTCGGGCAGGCCGGTGGGCTCGGGGCCGAACAGGAGGACGTCGTCGTCGGCGTACGTCCAGTCCGTGTGCCAGCGCACCGCGTGGGTGGTGAACGCGAGGACGCGCGACGACGGCAGCGCCGCGAGCAGGTCGTCGAACGAGGCGTGCACGACGACGTGCGCGAGGTCGTGGTAGTCGAGGCCCGCACGCCGCAGCTTCGCCTCCGACAGGTCGAACCCGAGCGGCTCGACGAGGTGCAGGGTGGCGCCCGTGCCCGAGACCATGCGGATCGCGTTGCCGGTGTTGCCGGGGATCCGGGGCTCGAAGAACACGACGTGCAGCACGCGGCCGATCCTAGGCGGCGGGCGGCCCGGCTCGACCGGGCGGGCCGGCTCGACCGGGCGGGCCGGGCCGGCGAGGTCCGGTCGGCGAGGTGCGGTCGGCGCTGTTCGGTCGGGCGGCCACCGGCGACTAGCGTGGACGCGCACCCCACCGAGAGGACCTCACCGATGCCGACCGAGCCCGTCTTCCGCGCCGCGGACGCGCGCTACGACACCATGACGTACCGCCGCACCGGTCGCAGCGGCCTGGACCTGCCCGCCCTGTCTCTGGGCCTGTGGCACAACTTCGGCGACACCACCCCGTTCGACACCCAGCGGGCCGTGCTGCGCCGGGCGTTCGACCTCGGCGTCACGCACATCGACCTGGCGAACAACTACGGCCCGCCCGCGGGGTCGGCCGAGGAGAACTTCGGCCGCGTGCTCGCGAAGGACCTGCGGCCGTACCGCGACGAGCTCGTCATCTCGTCGAAGGCCGGCTACGACATGTGGCCCGGGCCGTACGGCGACGGCGGCTCGCGCAAGTACCTGCTGTCCTCGCTGGACCAGTCGCTGACCCGCATGGGGATCGACCACGTCGACATCTTCTACTCGCACCGCCCCGACCCGAGCGTGCCGGTCGAGGAGACGATGGGCGCGCTGCACACGGCCGTGACCAGCGGGAAGGCCGTCTACGCGGGCATCTCGAACTACTCGCCGTCGCAGACCAGGGCCGCGCAGGCGGCGCTCGCAGACCTCGGCACGCCGCTGCTCATCCACCAGCCGAGCTACTCGATGTTCAACCGGCACGTGGAGCAGGTCGCGGAGGGGCAGGTCGAGACCCTGCTCGACGTCGTCGGCGACCTGGGCCTCGGCACCATCGTGTTCTCCCCGCTCCAGCAGGGTCTGCTCACGGGCCGCTACCTGTCGGGCGACGTCCCGTCGGACTCCCGGGCGGCGCTCGGCCACTTCCTCAAGCGGGACGCCATCTCGGAGCCGTACCTGTCGCGCGCGCGGGCGCTCAACGAGATCGCGGCCGGCCGCGGGCAGTCGCTCGCCCAGCTCGCGCTGTCGTGGGTGCTGCGCGACGACCGCATCACGTCCGCGCTCGTCGGCGCGAGCTCGGTGGCGCAGCTCGAGGACAACGTCGCCGCCCTCGAGGCACCGCCCCTGACGCCCGAGGAGATCGTCGCCATCGAGCCCCACGCGGTCCACGGCACCGGCCGCTGACCTCCCCACACGCGCGACCCGGACCCCAGGGGCACCGGGCCGCAGCGTCATCGGGGCGACACGCACTTCCGCCCGGCCGACGCCCACCCCACACCCCGGCCCAGCCGCCGACACGAGATCGTGAGTTCGGGGCGAGATCGTCACTTTGAACTGACGATCTCGCCCCGAACTCACGAGCTGGTCGGAGGGCACCGGGGGAGGGGGCGGCGGGCCGGGGCGCGGGTCGGTGGTGACGCGGGCACGGCGCGTCGTCGAGACGTGCCCGCGTGCTCAGGGGTGCTGCACGGGTGCGGCATCGGTGCCGCGGGCCGGCCCGCGTGCCCAAGGGCGGCAGGTGCGGCAGGGGCGCCGCTCCCGCCTGCCGTCAGACCGCGCGGGGCGGTGCCGTGCTCTCGCGCACGACCAGCTCGGTCGCGAGGTCGATGCGCTGGTTGGTGGGGACCTCGCCCCGGGCGAGGGCCAGCACCATCCGGGTCGCGGTGGCGGCCATCTCCTGGAGCGGCTGGTGGATGGTGGTGAGCGGCGGGCCGATCCACTCGGTGACCGGCAGGTCGTCGTAGCCGACGACGGACAGGTCCTCGGGGATGCTGAGCCCGAGCTCGCGGGCGGCCCGCATGACGCCGAGCGCCTGGAAGTCGGAGCCGGCGAAGATCGCGGTCGGCCGGTCGGGCCGGTCGAGCAGGTCCATGCCGTGCTTGTACCCGCCGCCGACGAAGAAGTCGCCGTACCGGATGAGCGCGGGGTCGATGGTGACGCCCGCCTCGTCGAGCGCGGTGCGGTACCCGTCGATGCGCGCCCGGCTGCACAGCACGTCGACCGGTCCGGAGATGACGGCGATGCGCTTGTGGCCGAGGCCGAGCAGGTGCCGGGTCGCGGCGAGGCCGCCCGCCCAGTTGGCGGAGCCGACGGTCGGGACGCCGGGCGGCTGCTCGCCGGCCGTGTCGACGACGACGAACGGGATGGAGCGCGTCTCGAGCTGGCGGCGCTGGGCCGGGTCCAGGTCGGACAGCACGAGGATGACGCCGCGCGGGCGGCGGGCCAGGACGTCGTCGAGCCACTCCTGCCGGGGCCGGTGCGCACCGCCGAGCTCGGAGAGCACGACGCCGGCGCGCTCGGGGCCGGCGACCTCCTCGACGCCCTTGATGATCTGCACGGCCCACGCGGAGTCGAGCTCGTGGAACACGAGGTCGATGAGGCCGGGCCCGCTGGGGGTGCGCCCGCGGCGGCGGCGGTACTGGTACCGGTCGATGACCTCCTCGACGCGGGCACGGGTGACCGCGGCGACGTCGGTGCGGCCGTTGAGGACCTTCGACACGGTCGGGATGGAGACCCCCGCCTCCGACGCGATGAGCGCGATCGTCGCCGTCCCACCCGCCGGTGGTGCGTGATCGTCGTCCAGGCCCGTCGTGTCGGGCTCCTCCGGCGTGCGTGGATCTCCGCCGGTCTCCGTGATGGTCATCGCGCTCGTGGGTCCCTCGGTCGCCGCAAGTTTCGAGTTTGAACCTAGCATCGCAACTCCGTGACGCCTACCACCTTCACCCTGTTCTGCGATGTTTCGAGGTCGAGATGACTGAAAACATGCGGCGGTTTGCCAAATGTCATGACCGGATTGACGCTCTCGTCCGCAGCGACTTAGTGTCGATACCCGGTTGATATCGACGCCGATGTCGATAGTTGCGGCTCACGACGACGTGGGACGGGGAGGTGTGTGGGCACATGGCGGCGGATGCCACAGGGCAGGACGCGCAGGGCTGGCGGGACGCCACGCTGAGCGCGCAGGAGCGCGTCGACGACCTCGTCGGGCGGATGACGCTGGACGAGAAGCTCTCGCAGCTCGTCGGCCTCTGGGTCGGCGCGGACGCGTCCGGCGGCGGGGTCGCCCCGCACCAGTCGGAGATGACGGCGGACGGCCTCGGCTGGACCGAGGTCATCGCCGGCGGGCTCGGCCAGCTCACGCGACCGTTCGGCACCGCCCCCGTCGACCCCCGGGTCGGCGCGCGCTCGCTCGCCCTGTCACAGACGGAGATCGTGGCGGCCAACCGCTTCGGCATCCCCGCCCTCGTGCACGAGGAGTGCCTCGCGGGGTTCGCCGCCTGGAAGGCCACCGCCTACCCGGTGCCGCTGTCGTGGGGTGCGACGTTCGACCCCGCGCTCGTCGAGCAGATGTCCGCCAAGATCGGCACGTCCATGCGGGCGGCGGGCGTGCACCAGGGCCTCGCCCCGGTCCTGGACGTCACGCGCGACTACCGGTGGGGCCGCACCGAGGAGACCATCGGCGAGGACCCGTACCTCGTCGGCACCGTCGGCGCCGCGTACGTGCGCGGCCTGGAGGGCGCCGGCGTCGTCGCCACGCTGAAGCACTTCGCCGGGTACTCGGCCAGCAAGGCGGGCCGCAACCTGGCGCCCGTGTCGGTCGGGCCGCGGGAGCGCGCGGACGTCATCCTGCCGCCGTTCGAGATGGCGGTCCTCCAGGGCGGCGCCCGCTCCGTCATGCACTCGTACTCGGACGTCGACGGGGTGCCGTCCGCGGCCGACGTCGAGCTGCTCACCACGCTCCTGCGCGACACGTGGGGCTTCGACGGCACGCTCGTCGCCGACTACTTCGGCATCCGGTTCCTGCACACGCTGCACGGCGTCGCGGCCGACGAGCAGCACGCCGCGGCGCTCGCCCTCACCGCGGGCGTCGACGTCGAGCTGCCGAGCGTGCACTGCTACGGCAACCCGCTGCGCCGGGCGCTCGCCGCCGGTGACGTCGACGAGGCGCTCGTGGACCGGGCCCTGCGCCGGGTGCTCACGCAGAAGCTCGAGCTCGGCCTGCTCGACGAGGGCTGGCAGCCGCTGCCCGACGACGTCGACGACCTCACGCTCGACGACGCGCAGGGCCGCGACATCGCGCTCCGCCTCGCCCGCGAGGCGGTGGTGCTGCTGACCAACCGGGACGGCGTCCTGCCGCTCGCGCCCGGGCGCCGCGTCGCGGTGGTCGGCCCGCTCGCCGACGACCCGATGGCGATGCTCGGCTGCTACTCGTTCCCCGCCCACGTGGGCGTGCGGCACCCCGACCACGAGACGGGCATCGCGATCCCCACCGTGCTCGACGCGCTCCGGGAGCAGCACGGCGAGGTCGCGTACGAGCGCGGCTGCGACGTCACCGACGCCGACCGGTCCGGGTTCGACGCCGCCGTCGCCGCGGCCCGCGACGCCGACGTGTGCGTCGTCGCCGTCGGCGACCGGGCCGGGCTGTTCGGCCGGGGGACGTCCGGCGAGGGCTGCGACGCGAGCGACCTCACCCTCCCCGGGGTCCAGGCCGACCTGGTGCGCGCGGTCCTCGCGACGGGCACGCCCGTCGTGCTCGTGCTGCTCACCGGCCGGCCCTACGCGCTCGGCGACCTCGCCGACGGGGCCGCCGGCGCCGCCGCCGTCGTGCAGACCTTCTTCCCGGGCCAGCTCGGCGGGCAGGCGATCGCCGAGGTGCTGACCGGTGCGGTGTCCCCGTCGGGCCGGCTGCCCGTCGGCGTGCCCGCCGACCCGTCCGGCCAGCCCGGCACGTACCTGTCGGCGACGCTCGGCCGCCGCAGCTCGGTGTCCTCGGTCGACCCCACGCCGGCGTTCCCGTTCGGGCACGGTCTGTCGTACACGACGTTCGAGTGGGACGTGCCGCCCGTGCCGTGCGCCTGGGAGGTCGACGGCGAGGCCGTCGTCGAGGTGGTGGTCCGCAACACCGGTGACGTCGCGGGCGCCGACGTCGTGCAGCTCTACCTGCACGACCCCGTCGCCCAGGTCACCCGGCCCGTCGTCCGGCTCGTGGGCTACGCCCGCGTGCCCCTCGGGCCGGGGGAGCAGGCGCGCGTCACGTTCACCGTGCCGGCCGACGTCACCGCGTTCACCGGGCTGCGCGGCGCCCGCGTCGTCGAGCCCGGCGACGTGGAGCTGCGGGTGTCCCGGTCCAGCGCCGACGTGCACACGGCCGTGCCCCTGCGGCTCGTCGGGGCCGAGCGCGTCGTCGACCACACCCGGCGCCTGACGTCGACCGCGACGGTCCGCACCGACGCGGACGCCGAGCTCACGGAGGTGATGAGCGCATGAGCAGCCTGCAGAACCAGGTCGTCGTCGGTGCGGACGGCCCCGACCCCGAGTCGCCCCAGGTGACGGTGGCCGGACGTCCGGTCGTCGAGGTCGACCCCGGCTCGCAGCCCCGCAAGCGGCGCCCCCGCAAGCAGACGTGGACCACGCACGACGGCCAGGTGATCAAGCCCGTCAAGCAGACGTGGCGGGTCGCGCTGCGCCGCGACTGGCGGCTGTACTCGTTCCTCGTCCTGCCCGTCGCGTTCCTGCTGGTGTTCCGGTACTGGCCCATCCTCGGCAACGTCGTCGCGTTCCGCCGGTTCCGGCCGGGCGGGTCCATGTTCGGCGACGAGTGGGTCGGCCTCTACTACGTGCGGATGTTCATCAACGACCAGCAGTTCTGGCACGCGTTCACGAACACCGTGATCATCGGCGTGCTGACGCTGCTGATCGTCTTCCCGCTGCCGATCCTGCTGGCCCTCATGCTCAACGAGGTCCGCTCGCGGCACTTCAAGCGCAGCATCCAGACGATCTCGTACCTGCCGCACTTCATGTCGGTCGTCATCGTCGCCGGCATCGTGTTCCAGCTGACGTCCGTCGACGGCACGGTGAACCAGCTCATCGAGAAGTTCGGCGGCACGGCCATCACGTTCATGCAGGACCCGAGCTGGTTCCGCACGATCTACCTGACGTCCGAGGTGTGGCAGACGGTCGGGTGGGGCACGATCCTCTACCTCGCGGCGCTCACCACCATCGACGAGCAGCTCTACGAGGCGGCCCGGATCGACGGCGCCAACCGGTGGCGGCAGACCTGGCACATCACGCTGCCGGGCATCCGCCCGACGATGGTCGTGCTGCTCATCCTCAACGTCGGCACGTTCATGGCGGTCGGCTTCGAGAAGATCCTGCTGCTCCAGAACCCGCTGATCTACTCGACCGCCGACGTCATCTCGACGTACCTGTACCGGGTCGGCATCGTGTCGAACTCGATCTCCTACGCGACCGCCATCGGTCTGTTCGAGGCGATCATCGGCGTCACCCTGATCCTGTCCGCCAACGCGATCTCGCGGAAGACCGTAGGGGCGAGCCTGTGGTGACCACCGACCTCCCGAACCAGCCGACGCCCGACGTCATCCCGTCGGGTCGGACCGGACGGCCCGACAAGGGCACCCGCGTCAAGGACAGCCGGGGCTACCGCTCGTTCCGCCTCGTCAACGGCGCGCTCCTGATCGTCCTCGCGGCGCTCGTGCTGTACCCGTTCGTCAACATCGTCGCCCAGGCGTTCAGCTCCGAGAGCTACATCACCACGGGACAGGTCAACCTGGTCCCGCGGGGGTTCAACCTCATCACCTTCCAGGTGGTGCTGGGCGACGACATGTTCTGGCGGAACTACCGCAACACGGTCGAGTACACGGTCGTGGCCACGGCGATCGCGATGGCGCTCACGACGACGTACGCGTACGCCCTGTCGAAGGCGCACCTCAAGGGGCGCAAGTTCTTCATCGGCATCGCCGTCGCGACCATGTTCTTCAACGGCGGCCTGATCCCGAACTACATCCTCATCAGCCACCTCGGGTTCCGGAACACCCTGTGGGCGATCGTGCTCCCCAACGCGATCAGCGTGTTCAACCTGCTGGTGATGAAGTCGTTCTTCGAGAACTTCCCGAGCGAGCTCGAGGAGGCCGCGTCGATCGACGGCATGAGCACCTACGGGGTGTTCTTCAAGGTGGTCCTGCCGCTGAGCAAGGCCGTCGTCGCGACGATGCTGCTGTTCTACGCGGTGTCGTTCTGGAACGGCTGGTTCGGCGCGTTCCTCTACATGGACGACCCGAACCTCTACCCGGTGACCGTGTACCTGCGGAACCTCATGGCGGGGGTGTCCGGCGGCACCTCGATCCAGGGCGGCGGGACCGACAACCTGACCCAGATCGGCGCCAACGTGCAGGCCGTGACGATGCTCCTCACGGTCCTGCCCATCATCTGCCTCTACCCGTTCATCCAGAGGTACTTCGTGTCGGGCGTGATGCTCGGCGCGGTGAAGCAATGACGCTGTGCCCATTCCCCCCGACCTCCGGTGCAGGACGACGGAGTTCCACCTTCCAAGGAGAATCATGAGGTCTGCAAGAAAGCGCACGGTCGCGGCCGCCTCGGTCGCGGTGCTCGCTCTCACGCTCACCGCGGCGTGCTCGTCGAACGACGACGCGACGTCCGAGCCGACCGCCACGGAGAGCGGCATCCCCGCCGCCCAGAGCGTCGGCGCGATGAAGGACTTCGCGGCCGGCACGGACTTCGTCGCCACGGAGCCCGTGACGTTCAGCGTGCTGTACCGCGACCACCCGAACTACCCGCTGAACCAGGACTGGCTGTTCCTCAGCCAGCTCAAGGACACGAACAAGGTCAGCTTCGACCTGACGAGCGCGCCCCTGAGCGACTGGGACGCGAAGAAGTCGCTCATCATCAGCGCGGGCGACGCCCCCGAGCTCATCCCCGTCACGTACCCCGGACAGGAGACGCAGTTCGTCTCCGGCGGGACGCTGCTGCCCATCAGCGACTACGTGCAGTACATGCCGAACTTCCAGCAGAAGGTGAAGGACTGGGACCTCCAGCCCTACATCGACAACCTCAAGCAGGCCGACGGCAAGTACTACATGCTGCCCGGGCTGTACCAGTCGCCCCAGCCGCAGTACTCGATCGCGATCCGGCAGGACGCGTGGGAGAAGGCGGGCATCAAGGAGGACCCGAAGACCTGGGACGACCTCAAGGACGACCTGGCGACGCTCAAGGCCGCGAACCCGGGCGTGTGGCCGATGTCGGACCGCTGGTCCACCACGAACAACAACCCGCTGGGCGCGACGCTGCAGCTCGCGGCGCCGAACTTCGGCACCGTCGCCGGCTGGGGCTTCGGCAACGGCCTCTGGTACGACCAGGACTCGAAGAAGTTCGAGTACGCCGCGTCGACCGACGGCTACAAGGACCTCGTCTCGTACTTCGCGTCGCTGGTGAAGGACGGCCTGCTCGACCCCGAGTCGGTGACGCAGGACGACGACACCGCCAAGGCCAAGTTCGGCAGCGGCCAGTCGCTCGCGATCTCCGGCAACACGCAGGAGATCACCTCGTACGCCAAGACGTTCACGGACGCCGGCAACACCGAGGCGAAGGTGCACCTCATCCGCGTCCCCGAGGGTCCCGCGGGTGACAACGTCGCCTCCGGCAGCCGGGTCGCGTCGGGGTTCATGATCTCGGCGAAGGCCGCCGAGCAGCCGAACTTCCTCGCGCTCCTGCAGTTCGCGGACTGGCTGTACTACTCGGACAGCGGCCTCGAGTACGCCAAGTACGGCGTCGAGGGCACCACGTTCACCAAGGACGGCGACACGCGGGCCCTCGCGGCCGACGTCGACTGGAACGGCGTGAACCCCACCGGCACGAAGAAGCTCAACGCCGACTTCGGCTTCAGCAACGGCGTGTGGATGCTCGCGAACGGCTCGTCCGACGAGCTCATCCAGGGCCTCAACACCCCTGCGACGAACGACTTCGTGACCGCGATGGCCGACAAGGAGGAGCTGCCGCTCACCCCGTCCGCGCCGCTCGACGAGATGCAGCAGGAGCAGATCACGCTCTGGCAGGCGGCGCTCAACGACTCGGTCACGCAGAACACGGCCGCGTTCATCCTCGGCCAGCGCCCGATGTCCGAGTGGGACGCATGGCAGACCGAGCTCAAGGGGCTCAACGTCGACCAGTACGTCGACACGTTCAACCAGGCGCTGGCAGCCAAGTAAGCTGACCAGCCCCCCCGACGGCCGACCCCGCGCCCCCATCCCCCTCCGGCGCGGGGTCGGCTGTCGCCGTCCTACTTCTCTTGGAGCCGTCCCCCCATGCCCTCCGCGCCACAGGTCCGCTACGGCGGCGACTACAACCCTGAGCAGTGGCCCCGCGACGTGTGGGACGCCGACCACCGAGCGTTCGACCTCGCGGGCATCACCACGCTGACCGTCGGGGTGTTCGCGTGGGCGCACCTGCAGCCCGCGGAGGACCGGTACGACTTCGCCACGCTCGACGCGATCGTGGAGCGGGCCGCCGTCGAGGGCCGGGACGTGGTGCTCGCGACGCCGAGCGGCGCGATGCCGCCGTGGCTCGCGCGCGCCCACCCGGACGCCTGCCGGGTCGACTTCGAGGGCCGCCGGCACGTGTACGGGCAGCGGCACAACCACTGCCCCTCGTCGCCCGCGTTCCGGCGGCTGTCGGTCGCGCTGGCCGGGCGGCTCGCCGAGCGGTACGGGGACCACCCCGCGGTCGTCGCCTGGCACGTGGGCAACGAGTACGGCGGCGCCTGCTACTGCGACCTGTGCGCGGCGGCGTTCCGCGGGTGGCTGCGGGAGCGGTACGGGTCGCTCGACCGGCTGAACGACGCGTGGAACGCGACGTTCTGGTCGCACACCTTCACCGACTGGGACGAGATCCAGCCGCCGACCGCCCTCTCGGAGCACTGGCGCGGCCCGAACCACACGGCGTTCCAGGGCATCACGCTCGACTACCGCCGGTTCATGTCCGACGCGCTGCTCGGCGGGTTCGTCGCCGAGAAGGCCGCGATCCGCGAGCACGTGCCGCACACCCCGGTGACCACGAACCTCATGGGCCTGTACCAGCCGATCGACTACCACCGGTGGGCCGAGCACCTCGACATCGCGACGTGGGACAACTACCCGCCCGAGGACCCGTCGCCGGTGCGGACCGCCGCCCGGATGGCACTCGCGCACGGGGCGATGCGCGGGCTGCGCGGCGGGCAGCCGTTCTGGGTGATGGAGCAGACGCCGTCGACGACCGCGAGCCGCGACGTCAACGCCGTCAAGCGGCCGGGGGTGCTCGGGCTGTGGACGTGGCAGGCGGTCGCGCACGGCGCCGACGCCACCCTGTACTTCCAGATGCGGCACTCCCGCGGCGCGTGCGAGAAGTACCACGGCGCCGTCCTGGACCACGCGGGCCGCACGGACACCCGGGTGTTCCGCGAGGTCGCCGCGCTGGGGTCGCAGCTCGCGACGCTCGGCGACGCGACGCTCGGCGCCCGCACGCCCGCGAAGGTCGCGCTGCTGCTCGACTGGGACTCGTGGTGGGCCCTCGAGATGTCCGACGGGCCCAACCGGAACGTGCGGTACCTCGACGTGGTCGGCGCGTACCACCGGGCGCTGTGGGGGATGAACGTGCTGGTGGACGTGGTCCCGGTGACCACGGAGCTCGACGCGTACGACGTGGTCGTCGCCCCCGCGCTGCACATGGTGAAGGGCGACCTCGCGGCCCGGCTCGCGGCCGTCGTCGAGCGGGGCGGGACCCTGCTCACCACCGCGCTGTCCGGCCGGGTCGACGAGGACGACAACGCGTTCCTCGCCGACGTCCCCGGACCGTTGCGGGACCTCCTCGGCGTGCGGGTCGAGGAGACCGACGCGCAGCAGCCCGACGTCGTCAACCCCGTCGCCCTCACCCTCGGCCGGCCCGGCGCCACGGCGGTGCACGACGCCCGGCACGTGTTCGAGGTGGTCGTCCCCGACCCCGACACCACCGTCGTCGCCACGTACACGGCCGACTTCTACGCGGGCACGCCCGCCGTCACGAGCGCCCGGCGCGGCACCGGGGAGGCCTGGTACGTCGCGACGCTGCTCGACGACCGCGGGGTCGCCCGCGTCGTGCGACAGGTGCTCGACCGGCACGGCCTCGTCGGGCCTCACGCGTCCGACGACGGCGTCGAGGTCGTCGACCGCGTGAGCGACGACGGGACCCGGCACCGGTTCGTGCTGCACCACGGCACCTCGCCCGTGACCGTCACGGCGCAGGTCACCGGCACCGACGTGCTCACCGGCCGCGAGATCCGTGCCGGCGAGACGCTGCACCTCGACCCCGCCGCCGTCCTGGTCCTGCGGGTCGACCACTGACCCGCTTCCTCCTGCCCGCTCGCCAGCCACCCCGGAGCCCCCATGAGCACCACCACCGTCGTCGTCCCCGCCGAGCCGCTCGGGCCGCTGCCCGACGCGTGGCGTGCCTGCGTCGGCACCGGCCGGCTCAACCTCGCGCTGCGCGCCGACTACCGCGAGTCCCTCGCGAAGGTGCAGCGCGACGTCGGGTTCCGGTACATCCGCGGGCACGGCCTGCTGTCCGACGACATGGGCGTGTACCGCCCGTACGACCACGCCGGTGAGCGGCGCGTCCGGTACGGCTTCTCGTACGTCGACCAGGTGCACGACGCGTTCCTGCAGGTCGGCATCCGGCCGTTCGTCGAGCTCGGGTTCATGCCGTCCGAGCTCGCGTCCGGCGACCAGACGGTGTTCTGGTGGAAGGGCAACGTCACCCCGCCCACGTCGTACGACGACTGGACGGCGCTCGTCGTCGCGCTCGTGCGGCACCTCGTCGACCGGTACGGCATCGACGAGGTCCGCACCTGGCCCATCGAGGTGTGGAACGAGCCGAACCTCGTGAACTTCTGGCAGGGCGCCGACCAGGCCGAGTACCTGCGGATGTACGAGGCGACCGCCCGGGCGATCAAGGACGTCGACGCGTCGCTGCAGGTCGGCGGCCCGGCCATCTCGCCCGGCGCCGACGAGTGGTGGGAGCCGTTCGCGGACTTCGTGACGAGCCGCGACGTGCCCTGCGACTTCGTCAGCCGGCACGCGTACACGTCCGGGCCGGCGCAGCACGTGCCGTTCGGCGTCTACCAGACCCTCGCCGCCCCGCAGACGCTGCTCGACCAGTTCGGGGCGCCCCGCCGGCACCTCGCCGGCACGAAGCTCGCGGACCTGCCCGTCCACATCACCGAGTTCAACACCTCGTACCGACCCGACAACCCGGTCCACGACACCGCCTACAACGCGGCCTACCTCGCCCCCGTCCTCGCCGGCGGCGGTGACCTCGTCGACTCGTTCTCCTACTGGACGTTCGCCGACGTGTTCGAGGAGGAGGGCGTCCCGACGTCGCTCTTCCACGGCGGGTTCGGGCTGCTCACGCACCGGCAGGTCCCCAAGCCGACGTACCACCTCTACGCGTTCATGGCGCGCATGGGACGCCACGTGCTGGCCCGCGGCGAGGACCACCTGGTGTGCTCCGACGACGACGGGCGCGTCACCGTGCTGGCCTGGCAGCCCGTCGGGGGGACCGACGCGCCCGCCGCCGGGGAGCGGCACGGGGTGCGGCTGTCCGTGCCGGTGCTCGACCGGGCGTCCTCCCTTTCCTCCGTCGGCGGCCCGGAGGTCGCCGACGACGGTCCCACCGCGTTCGTCGTCCGGGAGCGCGTCAACGAGGAGGACGGCAACGCGTTCGCCGCGTGGCGGGAGCTCGGCCGGCCGGCGTCCCCGACGGAGCGGGACCTCGACCTGCTGCGCGACCTGGCCCGTCCCGCGACGTCCCACGCGGCGCTGCCGGTCGTCGACGGCCGGGTGACGCTCGACCTCGACCTGGCGCGGCACGAGGTGACGTTCGTCGAGGTCCGGGCCGTGCGCGCCGAGCGGCACGACGGGCTCGACGACCGCCGGCTCCTCGGCGGCGACGACGACCGGCTCGTCGCCGACCCGCCCGGTCGCGGGCGCGCCGCGGGCCTGGTGACCGGGCGCACGGCATCGTGAGCGTCATGAGCCGCGACGCCGAGCGCTTCTCCGAGATCGGCCGAGGGCCGCTGTCCCGCTGGTCCGCGGCCGTCTACTGGGCACTCGTCATCGAGGTGCTCGTCGTCCTCACGTCGCTGCCCGGCTTCGTCCTGCTGCTCCTGCTCGACCGCTCGGCGAGCAACGTCCCGCTCGTCGCCCTCGCCGCCGTCCCGTTCGGGCCGTCGCTGGCCGCAGCCGTGTTCGCGTGGCGGCTGTACCTGCGCACGCCGCCCGCCGACCGGGACCTCGCACCCGCACGGCACTACTGGCGGGGCTACCGCCAGAACTGGAAGGACGTGCTGCTCTGGTGGGTGCCGGCGCTCGTGCTGCTCGCCGTCCTCGGCGTGAACGTGTCGGCCGGCGGCGCGTTCGGCCTCGTGTCGCTCGTGCTGGTCGCCGCCGTGCTGGTGTGGGCGGGCAACGCGCTCGTGCTGTCGTCGCTGTTCGCGTTCCGCACGCGTGACGTCGCCCGGCTCGCCGCCTACTACCTCGCGGCGAAGCCCGTGGCGGCGCTCGGGGTGCTGTCGCTCCTGGTCGTCGCGGCGGCCGTCGCCGCGTTCGCGACCGACTGGCTGCTGGTGCTGCTCGCGTCCGTGCTCGTGCGCCTGCTCGTGCGGAACGCGGAGCCGGTGGTCGTGGACGCGACGGAGCGCTTCACGGCGTAGGACCCGGGACCGGCGGGCAGGTCGACCCCCTGCGGCCGACCCGTCCGCCGGTCCCGGGTCAGTAGATGGTCCGTCCGGTCGCGTCGGGGACGCCGCTCGCACGCCAGACGTACGTGCGCAGCTGGTCGCGCCACTCGTGCGCCGACCGGACCTGCTCGGCCAGCCGCTCGGTGACCCGCGCGTACACGTCGTCGGGCACACGGCCCTCGAGGGCGGCCCACCGCGCGGCCAGCTGCTCGGTGCGCTCGGCGCCCTCCCAGTGCGTGTCGTACACGTGCTGGGCGACCGTCGCCCCGCTGTGCAGCACGTGCGTCCACGGCACGTGGTGGAAGAACAGCAGGAGCTCGTCGGGGCAGGTGTCGAGCTGCTCGTAGACGTCCCGCCACGGCGCGGGGTACTGACCCGTGAACCCGGTCCCCGTCGCACGCGTCCGGTCGACGCCGATGCCGTCCCGGTCCGCGAAGTGGTACGTGCCCCACGGGCTGTACTCGTAGCCGTCGACGGACGGCCCGTAGTGCGAGCCGGGCGTCACCATGAACCCGACGCCCAGCGGCGCGGTGTAGTCCTCGTACGTGCGCCACGACGTGTCCATGAGGTCGTGGAGGACGTCCCGGACCTCGGTGTCGACGGTCCCGTCCACGCCGAACGTGAGGCCGATCCACTCGTCGAGCAGCACCGTCGGGTCCGCCGACGGGTCCCACGCGAGGCGGGCGACCGCGTACAGGTTGGCCTGCGCGAGGGGGTGGCCGGTCCAGAACGGGTCCGTGCCCACGTTGGCAACGGCGGCGATGCCCGCCACCGGGCGGTGCTCGGCGGACTGGCGCTCGTCGCCGCTCGCCGCGGGCAGCCCGGCCGCGACCTCCGCGACCGTCCGGCCGTCCGCCGCCAGCGGGAACCCGAGGATCTCGGACCACTGCGGCCCGAGGTAGCAGACGTGCCGCTGCTGGCCCGTGTACTCCTGGGTGACCTGCAGCTCGACGGCGAGCCGGGTCCGCGGCATCGCGGCGATGACGGGGGAGACGGGCTCGCGGGCCTGGAAGTCCATCGGGCCGTACTTCACCTGGAGCACGACGTTGTCGTCGAAGCGGCCGTCGAGCGGTGTGAAGTGGTCGTACGCGGCGCGGGCCCGGTCCGTCGAGCGGTCGCGCCAGTCCTGGTGGTGGTCGTAGACGAACGCCCGCCAGAACACGGTGCCGCCGAACGGCGCGAGGGCGCGGGCGAGCAGGTTGGCGCCGTCCGCGTGGTCGCGCCCGTACGCGAACGGCCCGGGCTGGCCCTCGGAGTCGGCCTTGACGACGAACCCGCCGAAGTCGGGGACCGTCGCGTACACGCGGGCGGCCGCGTCGGCCCACCACGCCTGCACGTCGGGGTCCAGGGGATCCGACGACGGCAGGCCGCCGACGGTCAGCGGCGCCGCGAACGACACCGACAGGTAGACCCGGATGCCGTGCGGGCGGAACTCGTCGGCGAGCCGGGCCACGTCGGGCAGCCCGTCCGTGAGGAGCCGCGCCTCGGTGGCGTGCACGTTGACGTTGTTGAGCCCGACGGCGTTGATCCCCACCGCACCGAGCAGCCGCGCGTACCGGCCGACGCGGGTCAGGTCGTCGCGCACCCGACCGTCGGCGTAGAAGAGGGAGCCGCCCGCGTAGCCGCGCTCCACCTGGCCCATGACCGGGTGCACGGTCATGTTGTCCCAGTGGTCGAGCATCCGGATCTCGTTCGTCGGCATTTCCGCGACGACCACGTCGTCCGGACCGCTGAACGCGCCCGCGCCCCGGCGGACCAGGTCGTGCAGGCCGTGGAGCAGCCCGGCGGCGTCCGCGGACACCACGACCGTCCGGCCGTCGTGGCGGACCGACAGCGACGAGCCAGGCTGCAGGGGCGTCCCGCGGCCGAGGAGCAGCAGGCCGTCGAGCGTGGCCTCGACCGCCGGCAGGTACGTGTCCGTCCGCGTCGGCTCCGGGGTGAGCGCCAGGTCGGCCGACGGGGTCCCGACCCGTCCCGTGCTGCCGACGACCGCGAGCACGACGTCGTGCCGGCGCGCCTCGTCGGCCGTGACCGGCCCGTCGAGCGTGCACGTGAGCGTCCCGCCGAAGCGGGCCGTCGCGGCCGCGACCTCGGAGACGACGGTCGCCGCCACCGGGCCGTCGTCCGGTCCCACGGCGACGAGCACACGCCGCCCGCCGAGCGGCCGGAGGGCCTCGTCGGGCAGCCACATGGGGTGGACCTGCGTGCGGGGGACCTCGCTCACCAGTCGTGCACCGTCCCGTCCTTGAGCCGGTTGAACGGCAGGTAGGCGGGCTGGTACGGGTACTTCGCGGCGGCCTCGTCGTCGTACCCGACGCCCAGGCCGGGCGCGTCGCCGGGATGCAGGTAGCCGTCGTCGAACGTGAAGGTCTGCAGGAACACCTCGTCGGTCCGCGAGCCGTGCTGCATGTACTCCTGGATGCCGAAGTTGTGGATCGCGAGGTCCAGGTGCAGCGCCGCGGCCATGCCGACGGGGGAGATGTCGGTCGGCCCGTGGATGCCGGACTTGATCTGGTACTGCGCGGCGAAGTCCAGGATCCTGCGCAGCGCCGAGATGCCGCCCGTGTGCGTCACGGCCGACCGGACGTAGTCGATGAGCTGCTCGCGGATGATCGTCTGGTAGTCCCAGACGGTGTTGAACACCTCACCGATCGCGAGGGGGGTCGTCGTGTGCTGCCGGACCAGCCGCAGCGCCTCCTGGTTCTCGGCGGGCGTGCAGTCCTCCAGCCAGAACAGGTCGTACGGCTCGAGGTCCTTGCCGAGCCGGGCCGCCTGGATCGGGGTCATCCGGTGGTGGCCGTCGTGCAGCAGCGGCAGCTCGGGGCCGAACTCGTGGCGCACCGCCTCGAACACGCGCGGGATGTGCCGCAGGTACGCGCGGGTGTCCCAGTCCTCCTCGGCGGGCAGGGGCGCGCGCTGGGCGGGCTCGTAGTCGTAGCGGCCCGACGACGACGGCTGCGCCGCCACCCCGTACACGGCGTCGATGCCCGGCACGGACGTCTGCACGCGGATCGACCGGAAACCCTGCTCCTGGTGGTGCCGGATCGAGTCGAACAGCTCGGGCAGGTCCCGCCCGCTCGCGTGGCCGTACGCCATGATCCCCGTCCGGCTCGCGCCGCCGAGCAGCTGGTACAGCGGCAGCCCGGCGACCTTCGCCTTGATGTCCCACAGCGCGACGTCGACCGCGGCGATCGCGGCCATCGTCACCGGGCCCCTGCGCCAGTACGCACTGCGGTAGAGGAACTGCCAGGTGTCCTCGATGCGGTGGGCGTCCCGGCCGATCAGCAGCGGGACCACGTGGTCCGACAGGTAGCTGGCCACCGACAGCTCGCGGCCGTTGAGCGTCGCGTCGCCGAGGCCGACGACGCCGTCCTCGGTGGTGATCCGCAGCGTGACGAAGTTGCGGTCCGGGCTCGTGACCAGCACCTCCGCCGACCGGATCGCGCTGCCGGAGCGGGACGGTGCGGTCCGCGGCGTCGTGCCGGCGGTGCCGGCCGGTGCCGTGGGGGGCGTTGTCGTGTCGTCGTGCTGCGAGGCCATGCCCGGTGTCTCCGATCCGCGGCAGTCGCTCTCCGGTCGTCGTCGACGGGGTGCTGCGCGCCTCGGCGAGCCTACGGTCGTCCGTCGAGTCTGGCAATCGTTTGCCAGACATTGCCAACGGACGCTCCGGGCGTCACCATGAGCGCGTGACCGACAAGCCGCCGACCCTGCGCGACGTCGCCGCCGCCAGCGGCGTCGCGATCTCCACCGCGTCCCGCGCCCTGTCCCGGCCGGGCCGCATCAACGAGGAGACCGCCGTCCGCGTCCGCGAGGCCGCCGCCGCGCTCGGCTACACCGTCGGCGCCTCGGGCCGCGCGCTGAGCAGCGGCCGCACCGGCACCGTCGCGCTCGTCGTGCCCGACGTCACCAACCCGTTCTTCTTCGGCATCGTCCGCGGCACCCAGGCCGCCCTGCGCGCCGCCGGCTACACCCACGTGCTCGTCGACACCGAGGAGTCCGTGCAGGCCGAGGAACGTGCGCTGCGCATGCTGCGCACCAGCGCCGACGGCGCCGTGCTCGCCGCTCCCCGGCTCGGCGACGAGTGGCTCGTCGCGTGGTCGTCCGCGCTCCCGCTCGTCACGCTCAACCGGCCCGTCAACGGCGCCGGAGTCGTCATCGACACCCCCGGCGGCGCCGTGCAGGCCCTCGAGCACCTCGCGTCCCTCGGTCACCGCCGCATCGCTTACGCCGGCGGACCCCGCACCTCCTGGTCCGACAGCCGCCGCCGCACCGCCCTGCGCGCCGCCGCCCGCCGGCTGCGCGTCGAGGTCGTCGTCCTCGGCCCCTACGCACCGCAGCGTGAAGCCGGCGCCGCCGCCGCCGACGCCGCCTGGCAGTCCGACGCCACCGGCGTCCTCGCGTTCAACGACCTGCTCGCCTTCGGCATGCTCGAACGGTTCGCGGCCCGTGGCGTCGACGTCCCCGGGCAGATGAGCGTCGTCGGCTGCGACGACGTATTCGGCGCCGACCTCGTGCGCCCCGCCCTCACCACCGTCGCCGCCCCGCTGGAACGCGCCGGCCACCGCGCCGCCGACCTGCTCCTCGCCACGATCGACGGGCGCGCCCTCGGCCCCGCCGACCGGTACGACGAGCTCCCGACGCACCTCGTCGTACGCGAGTCGACCGGACCCGCCACGCCGCGCTGAGCCGCGCCTTCGCAGGGCCGCGCTGGGCCCGCGCTGGCCCCGCCGGGCCGCGCTGGGTCGCGCTCGGCCTCGCTGCGACGCCCCGCCCGGCCCCGACCCGCGCGGTTGACCCCGCTGACGCCGGCCGCGCCGCAGACGTCGCCGGGGCGCGCCCGACGACGCCCTCCCCGCGCCTCCTCGCGCGGCTGCAGGCGCGGGGACGCCCGTCGAGCGTGACCTCCTACTGCACGGTGAAGAACGTGGGGTCGCCGAACAGCGGCGTGATCGTCCAGTTGCCCGTGCCCGCGGCGGAGTCCGCCTGCGGGATGGCGATCACGACGTTGCCCGCGCCCGTGGCCCCCGCGTACATGTCGTTGAGGTCGGTCATGGTGGGTGCGGGCGCGACGGCCGCCGTGTCGGCGATCGTGTGGGTCGTGCCCGCGGAGCTCACGAACTCCACCGACAGGTCCACCCAGGGCGTCGCGGCCTCCTCGCCGAGGCGCGTGACGTTCAGGGTCACCATGGCGTAGACCATGCCCTCAGGAGCCGGCTCGTTGAACTGGTTCGCGGCCGCGACGGCGTCCGTCGCATCGAGCACGGCGTTCGACAGGAACGCGGACCAGGTGTCCGTCCCCGCCTCGCTGAACGTCACCGTCTCGCCGAACGGTGCGGGGTTGGACCGGCTGCCCAGGTCGCCCGCGGCCTCGGTCTCCTCCACGGGCTCGTCGGACTGCTCCTCGGGCGCGGGCTCCGTGTCGTCCTCCGTCGTCGGCTCGACGACGCTCGCCTCGCCGCCGATCTGGTCGGCGACCTGGCCGATGCCCCCGGTGATGGCCGACGTGATCGCCGACAGGACGACGAGCGCGCCGGTGACGATCCACGCGAGCTTCTTGTGCTCGTCGTACCCCGCGAGCCTTCGACCGGCCTTGTCGCGCTGCGCGCCGGCCAGCGTGAGGATCAGGTCGACGAGCCACCAGATCCCGCACCCCCCGAGCGTGATGAGCTTGAGCACCCCGGTCCCGACCTTGCCCAGGTAGAACCGGTCGACCCCGAAGTACCCGAGGAACCACGAGAACAGCCACGTCGCGACGAACGACTTGTCGGAGACCCCCGGCAGCATCCCCGGCTGGCCCGGGTACCCCGGACCGCCGTAGCCGGGCGCCCCGTAGCCGGGGGCGGCGTAGCCCGGAGTCCCGTATCCCGGAGTCCCGTAGCCCGGAGCTCCGTAGCCAGGGGCGGTGTACCCGGGGGCGCCCGGTCCCGGTGCACCCGGTGCACCCGGTGCACCCGGTGGTTCCGGTGCGCCCGGTGCACCCGGTGGTTCCGGAGGCTGGCCGGGTGGGGGGTAGGCCGAGGCCGAGTAACCGGGTTCCGAGTACCCGGGCCCAGGCTGCCCGTGCGGCGTGCCGGCCGGCGCCGGCTGGTCGTACGGCGACGGAGCCGCGCCGGGCGAGCCGTACGGCGGCTGACCCGGAGCTGGCGGGTCGGGCTGCGGTGGCGACGGCGGTGGTGAGTCCTGCGGCGAGCGGTCCGGCGGCGGGCCGTCCGGCCGTGGGCCGTCCGGCGGTGGGCCGTCCGGTGGCGGGCCGGCGGGCCGGCCGGTCCCGGGTTCGTCGTCTGCCGGGGGGTCCTGGTTGGTCGTCACGAGCTTCTCCGATCGTCGACGGAGGCCGACCTCGAAGGAGGTGCTCACCGCGCGGGAACGGGCCCCCACCACCCCGCCGGATCTCTGAACCGTACAACCGGCACATTCCGGGCGGCCACCGGGGTGGCGCTGCCGGTCTGGCTCGGCCACCGGGGTGGCGCTGCCGGTCTGGCTCGGCCACCGGGGTGGCGCTGCCGGTCTGGCTCGGCCACCGGGGTGGCGCTGCCGGTCTGGCTCGGCCACCGGGGTGGC
>Ga0160440_100179_pt1 | contig 53229 bp, 45 predicted proteins | sample HID1971I_E1MG_FD_108277 | JGI IMG/M metagenome (GOLD analysis project Ga0160440, IMG submission 108277) | Enriched millipede-associated microbial communities from UW Madison campus, WI, USA - HID1971I_E1 MG | ecosystem: Host-associated > Arthropoda: Insects > Digestive system > Unclassified ... | reverse complement strand
TAGTTCAGCTGTTGCTCACCGAACACCAGCGCCGGTGCCTCGGGCGTGGCTGCCACCTGGGCCTCGATCAACTGCTGTACGCTGTGGTCGAGCGGGTACTGGATACCGGTGTTGTTCCACTCGTTGACGATCTGTCGTTGCTCGCCGCTATCCAGCATGGCCAGTTCGGCCAAACGCTGTTGTGGCGTCTCAATCAGACTTTGCAGCAAGCGCAGCCAATGCCGGCCCAGGCGCTCAATCGTAGCCGGGCTGAACAGTGCCGTGCTGTACTCGATGTCCGTCGTGATCTGTTGCGGCGCGTAGTCCACGTGCATCGACAGCTCGAATTTGGCTTCATGCTGCGCCACTGGCAGGAACGCCAAGGTCAATTCGCCCAGCGTCAGCGTGTCCGTTTGATCCTGGCTGACACGCCAGTTGAACAGGGTCTGGAACAGCGGGTTGGCCTGGGTGCTGCGTTGCAGTTGCAAGCGCTCGATGAGCAGTTCGATCGGGTAGTCGGCATGTTCCATGGCCGCCCGGGATTGCTGACGCAGCGCCTGGAGAAAAGCTTCGACGGTCAGGTCGTCGGTGAGTTGTGCGCGGTAGATCTGACTGCTGACAAAGTACCCCACCAGGTCCTGGGTCTCGCTCTGGTTGCGACCGGCATTCGGTACACCGACCGTGAAGTCCCGCTGGCCGCTGTAGCGACTGAGCAGCAGTTGCCAGGCGCCAAGCAGCACGATAAACGGCGTCAAGTCGTGTTGGTGGCAGAAGCCCTGCAACTGTTGGCTCAGGGTTGCAGGTAATGACAGGCGCAGATTGCCGGCGCGGTGCTGTTGTTCGGTGCTGCGGGGGTAATCGGCCGGCAGGTCCAGGGTGGGAATCCCCTGTCCCAGGTAGTCGGCCCAATACTCGGCGGCACGCAGTTGTTCGGGCGTGCCGGGGTATTCCTCGCGCTGCCAGCGGGCGTAGTCGGCGTACTGAATGGAAGGTCGCGCCAACGGCGTGGTATGGCCCTGGCAGGCGCGCCGGTAAGCCTGGGTGAGGTCTTGCATCAGAATCGGATTGGACCAGGCGTCCGAGACGATGTGGTGCATGTTCAGCAGCAGGATGTGGTCATCGTGTTCGAGCCTGATCAATGTGGCGCGAATCAGCGGGGCCAGGCTCAAGTCAAACGGCGTGCCGGCCTCGGCCGCAATACGCTGGGCGACGGCAGCGGCCCGGGCGTCGGGCGCGAGACCCGACAGGTTCTCTTCGTGCAGATGGATTCGGGCTTTCGGGTCAAATACTTGCCGAGGTTGGTCGTCCAGGGTCTGGAACGCAGTTTTCAGCACATCGTGTCGGTCGATAACCTGCTGCAGGGCCGCGTCCAGCGCTGCGATGTTCAAGGCGCCACGCAGGCGCAGTGCGTTGGGCAGGTTGTAGGCGCTGCTGCCGGGCGACAGCTGTTGCAGGAACCACAGGCGTTGCTGGGCGAAAGACAGAGGCGTGGGGCTGCGATGGGGTTGAGCCTTGATGGAATGCTCTGAGCCGGCGTCGTCGGCCATCAACAGGGCCAGCAAGTCGTCGTCGGGGAGTTGATTCAGTGGGTTCATGTTGGGTCTCGTCGCCATCGGCTGCGTAAATATGCGTTGTCAGAAAGACGAAGCGTGGCCGACGAGATTTAGGTATGACACGGGACTTCAATGGCCGGCGGCGAACGGCAGGGCGCTCGCCACAGGGTAGGTTCAGGCGACGGCTTTTTCGCTGATGACGCGCCCGGCCTGCATGCGCACCAACTGGTCGGCGACGTCGAAGTAACGGTCATCGTGAGAGATGACGATGATGGTCTTGCCCAGGCGCTTGAGGTCCGGTAGCAGCTCGGTATAGAACACGCGGCGGAAGGTCGGGTCTTGGTCGGCGGCCCACTCGTCGAATACCAGCACCGGCCGTTCGTCGAGCCAGGCGTTGATCAAAGCCAGGCGCTTGCGCTGCCCGGTGGAGAGGTCGGTGGTGGTGAACGCGCCGTCACGAATGCTGACCTTGTGGGCGATCTCCATGCGCTCCAGGTACTGGTTGGCATCCTCGGGTAGGGCTTTATCGCTCTGCACCAGTTCGTCGAACAGGTAATAGTCGGCAAAAATGGTGGTGAACATCTGCCGGTAATCATCCAGGCCACGCGCGTCCACGGCCATGCCGTTAAGACGGATTTCGCCACTCTGTGGGGTGTACAGCCCCAGCAGCAGCTTGATCAGGGTGGTCTTGCCGCAGCCGTTTTCACCGACGATGAACAGGATCTCCCCGGGCTCGATGCTCAAGTTGACCGGGCCCAGGGTGAAAGGCTCGCTGCCTGCCACGGGCGGGAAGGCGTATTGCACGTCGCGCAATTCCAGGTGCTTCATGGGTGGGATGCCGCGCTCATCGGCATCCAGCAGCAGGTGAGGCTCGGGCGATGAAAAACGCTCGGACAGGTCGGCGATGCGGCGGAAAGCTATCTGCGCACGGCTGATGATCGGAAGGTTGGCGATCAAGTTTTCCAGTGGGCCTTTCATATAGAGCAGCACCAGCACAAAGCCGCTCATCATCGCCGGGTTGCTGCTGGGCCAGAACGATTGCAGGGTCAGCGCCAGGCCGATGACTACAAAGAACAGCATCGAACCCAGGCTTTTGGCGATCACGAAAATGTTGATCGAGCGTACGTGCGTGTCGCAGATGTGGTCGGCGGTGGCCTGGATATTGCGGGTCAACATGGCGTGGCGGCGCTTGCGGTGAATCCTCAACTCCTTGGCGCCTTCTGCGATGGCCGAGTAGTGCTTTTGCAGGCTGTCTTCCGCGTCGCGTGCCTCATAGAAGCCTTTGATGCCCTTGCCTTGTGCGATGAACTGGATGGCCGAGCCGATGCCGATGGCCAGCAATGTCATGAGGAAAATAGGCAGCGACAGGCTCGCCAGATAGCCCAGGCAGCCAAGGATCACCGTGATCGAAATGGCCAGCGGGGCGAAGGCGAAGGCGAAATCGCTGATGGTGTCGACATCGTGGGTCAGCACCGGAATAAGCCGGTGGCTGCGATAGCGTTCGATCTGCTCGATCGGTGCCGACAATACCTTCGCACCCAGATCCTTGCGCAGTCGGGCAATGACTTTTTGCCCGACAAAGTTGCTGCCAATGTCGGCGGCAATGCTGCTGAGCAGCGCGAGTACGCACAGGCCGGCAAAGGCCAGCACCACCGCAGTGGTGAGGCCGGACTCGCTGTGCAGGCCCTGGTTAACCGTGGCCAGCAGCGCGGTGACGCTCAGGCCTCCAAGGATGCCGAACAGAATCGAGAGGATGACGGTGTAGCGATAGGGCTTGAGCAGGCTCAAGAGTTCGCGAAGGGCGCTACGCGGTTTTGCAGTCATGAAACTACCTCGGTCGCGACGTGGCTACGTGCTATGGGCGAGTGGGGGCTGCGTCGATCGAGCTGATCGCCGGCGGGCTTTTGTAGGAGACGTTTCGACTCTGGCGCGATTTAGCTTTATCGCGCCGGACCTGGAGGTGGTGGGCCCTTGTAGGCGCTGATCAGCAAGGGCGGGCGCTGCATTGGGACAAGATTTTGGTGGCGCGCCTAAATTTTTTCTGCCGACAAGCGTTTTAGTCCTGATAAGGCCGGATTCCATTTCCGGTGGGGCGGTTAAAAAAAACAGGTAAATGAGTCTGGTTTTCATTAGGCCATCCGTCTCATTCACCAGAGGCGCTCAAAGACGCCGCTATTTCTGCCAATCACACGCCTCATTGCTCAAGGATTGCTGTCGATGTCTTATCCCCTTTGGTTGTCTACGCCCAAGCGTTACGCGTTGAAGAAATTGCCGCAGGCCGTGCGCCTGATGATGCTGGGGGCTGTACTGGTCGTGCCGGCGGCTGCTACGTTGATGCCGGGCGCTGCGTTCGCCCAGGGCGAGGCGGGCAAGGTCGCCTTCGCGATTCCGGCCGGTCAATTATCGCAAGCGCTGATGGCGTTCGGCTCGGCGGCCGGCGTCTCGATCTCCTACGACCCGGCGCTGGCCAGCCAGCAAACCACCCGCGGGCTGAGGGGGCAATTCAGCGTGGATGAAGGGCTGTCCCGGTTGTTGTCGGGCAGTGGCTTGCAGGCCAGTCGCGAAGCCAGCGGCAGCTATGTGGTGATGCCGCCTGCCAGTGGTTCGGCGGTGATGATGCTGGGGGCGACCAATATCAGTGCCGAGGGGCTCGGGGCAACGACCGAAAACAGCGGTTCCTACACCACGGGCGCGACCAGTACTGCAACCAAGTTGCCATTGTCTCTGCGTGAAACCCCACAGTCAGTCAGTGTGGTCACCCGGCAACTGATGGATGACCAGCACCTGTCTACGCTCAACGAAGTGATGGCCTTCACCCCTGGTATCAGCATCAACCATCGCGACAGCGAACGGTTCGATTTCAACTCCCGTGGCTTTACCATCCAGAACTTCCAGTACGACGGCATTCCGTCGCAAGTGGCCAACGAGTCCCAGCAATACGTCGGCGCCATTTCGGACATGGCTATCTATGACCGCGTCGAAGTGATTCGCGGCGCTACCGGCCTGATGAGTGGCGCGGGGACGCCGTCCGCCACCATCAACCTGGTGCGCAAGCGTCCGACCAAGGACTTCCAGGGCTACGTGTCCGGGGAGGCGGGGGCATGGGATCGCTACCGCTCCGAAGTCGATGTCTCCGGGCCGCTGACTGAGACGGGCAATGTTCGTGGGCGCTTTGTCGCGGCCTACCAGAAACAGAATTCGTTTATCGACTGGTACGGCCAGGAAAAGCGCGTGATGTATGGCGCTTTGGATATCGACCTGAACGACAGCACGACGCTGCGCACCAGCCTCGACTATCAGAACAATGATGCCAATGGCAGCAGTTATGGGCATATCCCGCTGTTCTTCAGTAACGGCAAGCAAACCAATTTCTCCCGTTCATTCAACCCGGCCTCGCGCTCCAGTTACATGGACAACACCAGCTACAACTTCACCACCATGTTGGATCACAAGCTGGACAATGACTGGAGCCTGAAAACGGCTTACAGTCATCAGTATTCTTACCGTAAAGGCCAGGGCGCATCGGCCAGCGGTGGCTACCCTGACCCGGCGACAGGGCAGGGCACAGGCGTATTCATTTATCGCCTGGACAGCTACCAGACCCAGGACACCCTCGATACCTACGCCTCCGGCCCGTTCAACCTGGGAGGGCGCGAGCATGAGCTGGTGGTCGGTGCCAGTGCCTCGCGTACGCACCTTAACTTCCCCAACTACGCCAGCCACAACGATGACGGCGATTATGGGTCGGCGAATATCTTCAACTGGAATGGCAATGAGTACGGGCGTCGTCAGTACTTCAAGGATGGCGGCACCGTCACCACCTTGCAGCAGACCGGCCTGTATGGCGCCTTGCGCTTGAAACCGTTCGATCCGCTGACCATCATTCTGGGCACCCGGCTCAGTTGGTGGAACCAGGAAGACGAGGTCAGTAATTACCTCAATGGCACCAAGGCCACCGACAAGACCAAGAAAACCGGGGTTGTCACACCCTATGTCGGCGTTGTCTACGAGCTGAACGACACCTATTCGGCGTACGCCAGTTACACCAGCATCTTCCTGCCGCAGACCTTCTACAAAACTGGATCGGGCGGCTCACTGGCTCCGCTTGAGGGCGACAACTATGAGATCGGTCTCAAGGGTGAGTTCTTCAACGGCGCGCTGAATGCCAGCATCGCTGTGTTCGACATTGAGCAGAAAAACACACCTGAGCAAGCGGGCGTGGATTCTGCCGGCCGCGCGGTGTACAAGGCCATCAGTGGCACAAACACCCGTGGCGTCGAGACCGAGATCTCCGGTGAAGTGGCCAGCGGCTGGAATGTGTTTGGTGGCTATACCTACCGTGAGTCCCATGACAAGGATGGCGGTCGGGTCCAGACCAACCAGCCGATCAACCTGTTCAAGTTCGGCACGACTTATCGTTTGCCGGGTGAATGGAGCAAGTTGACCGTCGGCGGTAACGTGACCTGGCAAAGCGAGATGTACGCGTCTTCGCAAATCAACTATACAGGCCCTTATTACAAGGCGACCCAGGATCCGTTTGCGGTGGTCGGCTTGTTGGCCAAGTACAAGGTCGATGAGCACCTGACCGTAGGTTTGAACGTCAACAACCTGTTTGACCAGAAGTACTACGATGGCATGGGTACATTCAACTCGGGCTCCTATGGCGAACCGCGCAATGCCATGGTCAACGCCAAGTGGACCTTCTGATTCGCTGAGGCGCTGGGGTCGAAGAGGCGGGAGGGAGTTGACTCCCTCCCGCTTTCGTTCTGTATTGATGGGTAGGGCGGCCTGGATCAGAGGTCGCGAACGACTCTGAAACCGAGCCAGTCCCCGCGGGTATCAGGGTAGATGGTGTTGCGGTTGCCCGAGCGCGAAAACACCGGTGCCTCACCCCAGTCATTGCCACGAATCTGATAGCCCTCACAGTTGGGCTCCACCCACGCACTGCCATCAGTCGGTGCGCCGATGTAGTTTGGATGTTCGCAGTCAGCCACCCGTTCATACACATTGCCGTGCATGTCATACATGCCAAACGCATTCGGCGGGTAGCTGCCGACCGGCGACGAATAGCTATAGCCATCTGCCGGGCCGTAGGTGTTGGCGTGCTTGGCGATGCTGTAGCCCTTGCCCTCGTCGAACGGGAAGGGGAACGGGCCGGTTGTGCCGGCACGAGCGGCGTATTCGCGCTGGGCTTCGCTGACCATGTGGTACTGCTGCCCGGTCTTCTTCGACAGCCAGCTCACGTACTGCTTGATGTCGTCCATATCCATGCACACCGCCGGCTGGCGCGGGCCTTGAGGGTAGCGCGGCTTGCTGGCGATGCATTCGCGGCCAGGGCGATCGTCGCCGTTGGCGATCTTCACGCCGGTCTGGCGCACGTAGCTGTCCCATTCAGCGGCGGTGATATGGAAACGGCTCATGGCGAAGGGCTTGGCGAAGGTCACGGCATGCATCGGGCCTTCGTCCGGTTCGCGGCCGACCTCACCTTCCGGCGTGCCCATGGTGAAGGTGCCGGCAGGCAGTACCACCATTTCCGGGCAGTCCTTGCAGTCTTTGAATACCTTGCCGGGTTGTGGTGTGGCGGCCTGGGCCAGGTTGGGCAGCAGCGCGCCGCACAGGGCGGTGAGCGCCAGTGCGGTCAGGGGTTTGAGTCGGAATGGAGTCATGTGGGCATCTCGTCCAAAGGGAAAAAGGTCATAGCCGTTGGCTCAGCAAGGTCACGAAGCGTTGGAGCTCATCCGAGCTGTTGAGCAGGCCGGGCGCGGTACGAATCACCGGGCCGACGTCACGATCGACTGCGTCCACCACCACGCGGTTTTTCATCAGGTAGGCCGCCACCTCGTCGCTGTCCTGGCCCTTGACTCGAAAGAAGGTGAAACCCGCCGACAGCTCAGGGCTGCGCGGCGTGACCAGCTCGATCTGCGGGTGGGCCAGCAACTGGTCCTTGAGTTCGGTGTTGAGGGCATGGATACGTGCCTGCACCGGTGCTTTGCCCAGCTGCAGGTGCAGCTTGAAAGCTTCGTCGGCGGCCCAGCGATGTTCGAAGGCGTGGTAACCACCTGGCGTCATGGTGGTGGCGAAGTCCTTGTCCTCGGAAAAAGTCGGCACCATCGGCGTGACGTATTTGTTCTCGGCGTCACGGGCGCACACCAGGCCGGTGCCGCGCGGGCCGAACATCCACTTGTGGGTGCCGGCGATAAAGAAGTCGCAATGCATGTCCGGGAAATCGAGGTTCTCGACGCCGAAGCCGTGTACGCCGTCGACCACATAGAGGATGCGGTCGTTGTCGTCACGGTTGCGGTTATGTTCGTTCACCAGTTGGCCGATCTCGCCGATGGGCAGTTTCACACCGCTGCCGGATTGCACCCAGGTCATACCCAGCACGCGGGTATTGGGGCGGATGTTGCGCTTGATATTGCCCATCACTTCGTCGACGGATACCTGGGCGGCGTTCTCGAACAGGTGGATACGACGCACCCGGGTGCCCTGCTTGAGCGCACGAAAATCCAGGCTGCTCTGCGTGGCGTAGTGCTCATGCACCGTGGTAAGGATTTCCTGGTCCGGTCGTACCTTGATCCCGCCATAAATCATCGCCAGCCCTTCGGACGTGCTGCCGGTAAGGGCGATCTGTGCCGGTGTTGCATTCAGGTAGCGACCGGCCCATTCGCGCACCTGGCCTTCACGCTTCCAGGTTTGCTGCAGGTCCCAGTCCATTGCCAGCCCTGGGTTGCGGTCGATTTGCATGCGGTAGCGTTCAATGGCCTCGCGCACCGGCTTGGGGTGCGAGGCCACCAGGAAGTTGGAAAGGTGCAGGTAATCCGGGTCCTGGTTGAACAGCTGTTTCAATCCCGTCCATGGGTCATTCGTAGTGGCTGCCATTGCCTGGGGTAGCAGGGCGGCGCCCAGTGGCAGGCTCGCGGCAAAGACGCCGGCCTGCTTGAGAAATGTACGGCGGTCGGTCATGGACTTACTTCGTGGTGATTAGCGGTTGGCCAAGGGTTTGGCGGCTTTTTGTACCTGGTCCCACACGCGCAGGAAGTTGCCTCCCCACAGCTTGGCGATATCGGCTTCGGAGTAGCCGCGCTGGATCAGTTCGGCGGTGACGTTGCGCACCTCGCCGACGTTCTCCCAGCCCTTGAGGCCACCGCCATCGTTGAAGTCCGAGGCGATGCCGACGTGATCGATGCCGATCTTGCGCACGGTGTAGTCGATGGCGTCCCCCAGGTCCTTGAGGGTGGCCTTGGGTTCTTCCTCGAGGATGGCGTACAGCGCACTGGCGTATTGGCCGAAGCGTTGCTCGGGCCAGGCCGCAATGATTGCGTCGCCGGGCATCAAGGCCATGGCCAGGTTGGGCAACGGCGGCAGGTCGAAGCGCGCACGCAGGGCGTTGAGCTTGTTCTGGGTCGGTTGGCTCAAGGGGCGCAGGTATGCGGGGAAGCCCACCACCTGCACCACGCCGCCGCTGTTCTTGATCAGTTGCAGTTCCTTGTCACTGAGGTTGCGCGGGATATCCACTGACGCCCGTGGCGCCGAGTGGGACGCCACCATCGGCGTGCGGCTCAATTGCGCGACTTGCTCCAGGGCCTTGGTCGACATCTGCGACACGTCGATGATCACTCCCAGGTCATTCAGGCGGTGCACCGCTTGTTGGCCGATGGGCGACAGGCCCTCGAGGGCGTCGGTCGAATCATTGAAAAACGGCAACGGGCGCGACGAGTCGGACCAGGCGTTATTGCCGATGTAGCTGAAACCGAACATGCGCATGCCGCGTGCGGCCCACAGGTCGAGCTGGTTCAGATCATTGCCCAGGGGGTAGGCGTTGAGCATGCTGATGAAAATTGCAAACTTGCCTTCGCCGTGCAGGCGCCGCATATCGTCCGGGGTGTAGGCGATGCCCACCTGGTTGGGAAAGTCGCGGACCATGCCGGAGATGATCTTGTAACGCACTTCCTGCTCGTGGCGGGCCTCTTCGACAAAACCGTCGGTGGGCTTGTGGGGAGCGTTGGGGCCGCTCCAGATTTCCGGCCAGCCAAAAATCGTCAGCGCGGCGCCGGACAATCGGCCACGCGCTGCCTTGACCAGGTCGAACTGGCCGCTGCCATCCTTGTCGGCCTCATTACCCGCCGTGCCGAAATCCAGGGGCACGGTGATATGGCTGTCAAACGACAACAGGCGATCCTGCATTTCATTGGCTTGCTTGATCACCTCCAGCGAGTAGCCGGCGTTGCCCTTGAACCACTGGTCCCAGATCAGAAAACCGGACCCGGCGCCGATAGCCAGGGCCAACGGCAGGCCGATATACAGCGCCTTTTTCGAACGTGATTTTGTCATTGCCATCTCAGTCAGTTGAGGCCTTTGCTATCAGGAAAGAACGAGCGATGACGGGGGAAATTTAGGTGCGGGGCGCGGCGGTAAATTTCAGCGGGCTGCAAACGTTCTAGCTCTGATTAAGCCGTTTCCTAAGGTAGACAATGACAATCTCTCGACGTGGGTTCATCGCAGGCCTGGCGCTGACCGGCGCGGCCGTGCCGGCGGCCTTTTACGCCCATCGCGAGCTGACGCGGGAAGAATTCCCCATCACCCCCGGCGAAGCCACGGTCGACCTGGCCGATACCCAGGGCCAACACCTGGCGGACACCCTGCGCGGTGTGTGGAGCCTGCGTCTGGAAGGGCGCGATGCCGGGCTCAAGGGCTTGCCGCGGGACGGCTTGGAACTGCTGCTCGACATCGCCCCCCGTGGCCGCGGCCTGCGTGGTTACCTGGACACCGCCGAGAACCTGCGCGCCGACGGCGAGCCGCGCTACCGCGTATTGGGCGATCTGCTCACCGGCGATGGCGCCGTGCTCTATTGGCGCTTGATCGACCGCGATGCGCAGGCCGATGTGCCCGCCTATGAGTTCAAGATGACCCTCGATGAAGTTTGGGCCGACTTCGGCAATGCCGGCAGCGGCACCCTGAGCGGGCAGATTCTCGACCTTGAGCGCCCCCTGGCCTGGACCGAGCGCGACAACCGTTTCATCGCCCACAAACAGCTGTTTCCCGAAGCCCGCCAGCGCATTGGCCTGAATCCGACCTTGCTGGCCTGGTTGGTGTCTCCCGAACACCGCCTGTTTCACCAACTCTGGCACGCCAGCCGTGATCGGTGGCACAAGCTCTCCGAAGAACAACGCGAAGCCCTGCGCGGCATCGGCTGGCAACCCGGGCCCCGGGGCCAGGAGCGCGACGCCCGAGGCAAACGCAAGGATCGTAACGGCTCGGGCATCGACTTTTTCTTCATGCACCGCCATATGCTCGGCACCGCACGCTCCATGCAGGATTTGCCCTCATGGCCGCAATTCCCCGAACCGCAACCGGCGCTGGAGCGTGATCGCCTGGGTTTTGTGCGGTACTTCGACAACCACGACGGTTTTGCGCTACCCCCTTGTTGGTCGGCACCGGATGACGCTGACTACACCCAGTGGGTCAGCGACATCAAGGCGGCCGAGACCTACCACAGCAACTTCCAGGTGTGGGAATCCCAATACCGCGATCCGCGTTACCTGGCCAAGTTGACCCTGGGTCAACTGGGCTCGGAGATGGAGCTGGGACTGCACGACTGGCTGCACATGCGCTGGGCCTCAGTGCCCCGCGACCCTTCCAACGGTGCGCCGGTGCCGTTCGCCCGCGACCCTGCGGACTTCGCCCCACGTTGGTACGCGCCGGAAAATGACTTTCTCGGCGATCCGTTTTCATCCCATGTAAACCCGGTGTTCTGGCATTTTCATGGCTGGATCGACGACCGTATCGAAGACTGGTTCCGTGCCCACGAACGGTTCAACCCTGGCGAGGTGACGCGGATGAAGGTCAACGACGTGGCCTGGTTTGCTCCGGGTCGCTGGGTGGAGGTGGGCGATCCATGGCTGGGCCCGGACACCCACGGCTGCAGCACCACACCAGGGCTGCAACAGGGGCGCTCGATGGAAATGGACCCGGAAATCATGAAGCTGGCCCTGCGCATCACCTTTGGCGCCGATGAGGAGCTTCTCGAGGGGTTGTTCAAGCGCGTACCAAAACGGCCGTGGTATGCACGGCACTTGAAGCTCAAGCGCCAGATATAAAGTGTGGCCCAATAGATGTTTTCAAACCTGCTCTTCATCCCGCAGTTGCACACTCATCTCATCGCAACTGCGCGCCCAGTCGCTTAGCCATTGCGGCATCGGCGGCGAGGTTTCGTTCAAACCCAGTTCGCGCACGAATTCCGCCGGAGGCAGGGTGCCCTTTGCGGAGCGAAACACCCCGCGTATCACCACCACGCCAATCACCCGGCCGTTACTGACGAAACGGTGCTCCATCAGGCTCCACTTATGGTCCCAGCCGAGCATGCGGGTGTGCACTTCGAAGACCTCGAACAGCTTCAACTCTCGACGAAACTTGCCCCAGGTGTCGCCCACGATCGGCACGGCCTTGTGACGCAGCGCCACGCGGAAGGCGCCCGTGCGCAAGACAAAATCCATGCGCGCCACATCCGCCAGGGTGAAATACCGGCCATTGGTGACGTGCCGGTTGAGGTCCAGGTCCAGCGGCCAGACGCGCATGCGCACCACCGTGGTGTCCAGGCCATGTACCGGTTTGCGCCAGGGACGGCGCAACAGCATGTGCAGTAATCGAAACCAGAGATTCATAAAACTACCCGACAGTTGATCAATGGCAGCACTGTAACGGTGCGGGATCGGCTAAGGTAGGTGCGCAAATGACTTATTACATGCGAAAAGCGCAAATCGGGTTCTTATATGCACATTACTCTGCTCCTGGCTGACCAATGTTCGGGTGCGGGTGCCACCCTGGTCATGGAGATGCTAAGCGCAGCCAACCTGTTCGCCGACCGCCCGCCTTTCGAGGTGGTGCTAGCCTCCCTGGACGGCCAGCCGGTGACGGCCTGGGGCGGGCAGCGCCTGCACGTGGATTGCTCACTGGAGCAGATTGCACACACCGATCTCGTACTGATACCCGGTTTTCTCTTCACCCTCAAACAAGCCTTGCCGGCGTTTGCAGCCTATGGCCCCTGGCTGCGTGAGCAGCACGGGCGAGGTGCCGTGCTGGCCTCGATGTGCACGGCCACCTTCATGCTCGCCGAGACCGGGCTGCTGCACGGCTTGCGCGCCACGACCCATTGGGCGTTTGCTGAGTTCTTCCGGCGTCGGTATGCCCAGGTCAGCCTGGATGAGGCGCAGATCCTCTGCGAAGAAAACCGCCTGATCACTAGCGGCGGCGCCACGGCGGCGATGGACTTGATACTGCACCTGATCCGTCGTTTCGGCTCACCGGAACTGGCCCATACCTGCAGCAAATACTTGCTGATCGATGCCGGGCGCACCGAGCAGTCGGGGTACGCCATGTGGTCGTTGCCCAAGCACCACGGGGATGTTGAGATCCTGCGCGTGCAGCATTGGTTGGAGCAGCACTTCGCTGAATCACTGGTGATCGATGAGGTGGCCCAGCGCTTTGGCTTTGGCGTGCGCAATTTCAAGCGGCGGTTCAAGGACGCCACTGGTTGTACACCGATTGCCTACCTGCAGACCCTGCGTCTGGAGCGGGCCAAGCAGATGCTTGAAACCACCCGCATGACCCTCGACAGCATCACCTATGCGGTGGGTTATGAGGACAGCAACTCGTTTCGCCGATTGTTCCAGCAACGGGTGGGGATGTTGCCGACGGCGTATCGCAAGAAATTCCTGGTTGCCCAGGGATGAAGATGGCAGCAGACCTGCCTGATGGCCTCGGTCCAAATATAGAAGGGGACTTGCCCCCGATGACGGCCTGACAGCCAACCAGAATGTTGGATCAGACCGAGTGCATGCCCCACCACTCGGCACCTCGCTCAGGCTCGGTGTGCCCGTAATCCGCCATGGATTTGGGGGGGCGCCTCAGATCAAAAGCCAGATCAAGAGCGGCTCGCTGCGCATCGTGGTTAGCGTTGAGCGGTGCAGGATTTTGCGATTTTCATGCAAATCGCAGACGAAAAAAAACCGGCTGATCAGGCCGGTTTGGGGTGTCCCGCCAACAGAGCGGGGTTATACGTGGGTGCTCAGCAAACGTTCGGCACCACCTTCGGCGAGGCCACGTTCCTGCAGGCGATCCGCACCGCCTTCAGCCAGGCCACGTTCCTGCAGGCGGTCAGCACCACCTTCAGCGAGGCCACGTTCCTGCAGGCGATCCGCACCGCCTTCAGCCAGGCCACGTTCCTGCAGGCGGTCAGCACCACCTTCAGCGAGGCCACGTTCCTGCAGGCGGTCAGCACCACCTTCGGCCAGGCCACGTTCCTGCAAACGATCCGCGCCACCTTCGGCAACGCGGGTTTCTATCAGGCGGTCCGAGCCGCCTTCGGCGACTACGGGGTGGGCAAAAGCGTTTGCAGCGAGTACCGAGAAAGCGAGGCTAAGCAAGAGTTGGCGTTTCATGGTGGGTGTGCTCCGAATGTTTTAGTTGGGTGCCGTTTGGCATGGGTTTGATGTTACGCGTTGCATTTTTTAAGAGAACTTCATTGCGCTGATGGTGACTATCGATGCCAGCGATGGTCCTTGCCGAACCATCACTGCAAGCGTCACGGCATCTGCGGCAGTTCATTGGGGCGCAGGTCGAACACCAGCACCTCCGCGTCCTCGCCATGGCTCAGGCGAAGCTGGCGCTCATCACGCACCCGCACACCGTCGCCTTCCTGCAAGCGTTGGCCATTGAGTTCAACGCTGCCGCGCGCTACATGAACGTAGGCGTAGCGATCCGGCGCCAGCTCCAGGCGTGTGCTTTCGTCGCCGTTGAACAGCCCGGCATACACCCGTGCATCCTGGCGAACTTTCAGCGAGCCATTGGCGCCGTCCGGGGAGATGATCAGCTGCAAGCGCCCGCGTTTCTGCGCTTGACTGAAGTGCTCCTGCTGATAGCGCGGCTTGGCGCCAGCCTCGTTGGGCACGATCCAGATTTGCAGGAAGTGCACCCCCAGGCGTTGGCTGTGGTTGAACTCACTGTGGGCCACGCCGCTGCCGGCGCTCATCAACTGCACATCGCCAGGGCGGATCACCGAGCCGGTGCCCAGGGTGTCCTTGTGTTCCAGGGCGCCTTCGAGCACGTAGGAGAAAATCTCCATGTCGCGGTGCGGGTGCTGGCCAAAGCCTTTGCCGGCGGCGACGCGGTCATCATTGATTACCAGCAGGTCGGAAAAACCCTGTTCGTTGGGGTTCCAGTAGTTGGCGAAAGAGAAGGTGTGGAACGACTTCAACCAACCGTGATTAGCGGCGCCGCGTTCGGAAGCTTTGCGAAGGGTCAGCATGGTCCAGTCCTCAAGTGAGCGCGGGCTGCGAGATGCAGGGCGCTTGGGTGAGGAGAAGATTAATGGTTATCGAATTATTCATTAACGAGCTGGAAATAGAATAACTGTCTCCCTCTGGTTGACACTAAAAGTCGTGCCATAATGCCCGCCGCATTTCTGTTCAATGGACTTTCCCCGCTTATGAAAACCGTGGCCATGGCGCTGTTCCCGGACTTCCTGCTGCTCGACATGGCCGGGCCTCTGGAAGTGTTTTCGATTGCCAACCGCTACCTGCCGGCAGCCGACCACTATCAGATCCTGACCATTGGCACAGAGCCCGGTCCGTTGCGGGCCTCCAACGGGGTGATGGTGCAGACCGATTTGCTCTTGGAGCAGGACCATGCCGCCTATGACCTGCTGCTGGTGCCGGGCGGCCCGGGCGCCTATAACGAATGCCATCCCGCGCTGCTGCCCTGGCTGAAAGCAGCGGCACCACGGTCCCGGCGTTTCGGCTCGATCTGCACCGGCGCCTTCGTGCTCGGGCATGCGGGCTTGCTCGACGGGCACCGCGTGACTACTCACTGGCATTACACCGAGCGGTTGATCAAGGCGTTCCCCAACGCCATTGTCGAGACCGATCGCATCTACTTGCAGGACGGGCGCCTGATCACCTCGGGTGGCGTCACCGCCGGTATCGACCTGGCCCTCTCGGTGGTTGCCCAGGACCACGGCAAGCAAGTGGCGGTGGATGTGGCCAAGGTGCTGCTGGTGGTGATGAAGCGCCAAGGCGGTCAGGCCCAGTTCAGCCCGATGACCGCTGCCGTAGCGCCCCAGGAAACTGCGATCACCCGCGTACAGAACCACGTTCTGGCGCATCTGGAGCAAGCCTTTACCATCGAGTCCATGGCCGAACTGGCCGGCATGAGTGCACGGCATTTTGCGCGACTGTTCGCCAAGGACGTGCAGATGACGCCCATGGCGTTCCTGCAGGGCGCACGCATCGACCGGGCTCGGCACTTGTTGGAAACCACCGACCTGCCGCTCAAGACCGTGGCGTTCCACGCAGGCTTCGGCAGCGTGCGGCATATGCGCTTTCTGTTCAGTGAAAAGCTTGGCCTGAACCCTACCCAATACCGACAACAGTTCAGTTAACGACACAATGTCCGTCCAGGGCACTCGATTGTCCGTATCGCTCCCCGTGCCAGCATTGCCCCGTCATCGCCAGCTGGCAAGATAGCGCCGAGCCCATGGAAAAGGACGCGCAGGCACTCAAGCACGGGTGTTCCAGCGCTTTTAGCGGACATGCACAACTCTGCGGCGATCAGCTTCGGCCCTTACACTTTTCATCGGCAACAGCGCCTGGTCAGCAAGGCGGGCCTGCCGGTGGCGCTGGGCGGACGCGCCCTGGATATTCTCGCGGTGCTGCTCGAGGCGCCTGGGCAATTCATCAGCAAGGCGACCTTGATCCAGCGGGTCTGGCCCAACAGCGTCGTCGAGGACAATAACCTGCGCGTGCACATTGCCGCATTGCGCCGGGCGCTCGACGGGCCACGCCTGATCCTCAATCACCCCCAGCGCGGCTACTGTTTCGTCGCCCCCGTGCAAGGCTCGGCGCCGACGTTACTGCCACAGCACAACCTGGCTGCGCGGCTCAGCCCGGTATGTGGCCGCGATGAGCTTGTGCGGGTGCTGGCGCGACGCTTGCCCGGGCAGCGGCTGTTGACGCTCACCGGGATGGCCGGCATTGGCAAAAGTACATTGGCCCTGGCCTTGGCCGAGCGGGTATTGCCCCGCTACCGCGACGGGGTGTGGTGGGTCGACCTGACCCGCATGCATGCCCCCCACGAACTGCTCGGCAGTCTGGTCACGGTATTGCAACTGCAGGATTGCGAGCGCTTTGATGAGCTGTGCCGCCAATTGGCCTCGCGCCAGTTGCTGCTGGTACTCGATGGTGCCGACCTGTTGCTGGGCGCGTGTCGCAAGCTGGTGCGTGCATTGCGCGAACAGGCGCCCGGCGTCAGCGTGCTGGTCAGCAGCCGCGAAGCCTTGCTGGCCCCCGGCGAGTGGGTGCTGCGCGTGCCTCGGCTGGCCGTGCCGTCGCCCTCGGCATTGAGCAGTGTCGAGCAGGCCATGGCTTGTCCCGCGGTGCAGCTGTTTATCGCTCGGGTGTGTGCCAGCCAGCAGGGGTTTGTATTACGGCATCAGGATCTGGCAGCGCTGCGCGATATTTGCCGGCGCCTGGACGGTATCCCGTTGGCCCTCGAACTGGCGGCGGCCCAAGTCGACGCATTGGGCATCAGCGGTGTGCAGAGACAATTGCGCACGGGGCTGCAGACGTTGACCCGCGGGCGCCGCACGGCGGTGGAACACCATCGATCACTGACTGCTGCCCTGGACTGGAGCTACGAACGCCTGAGCCTGCCGGAGTGCTGGCTGTTCCTGCAGTTGGGGTTGTTCAAGATGGCAGTGACATTGCCTGCCTTGAGCGAGCTGGTGAGCGGGACCGAGCTTGAGCACGCCGACCTGGCCTATCTGCTGGCGCGCCTGGTGAATGTCTCGCTGCTGAGCGTCGAACCTGGGCTAGGCCCGCAGCGCCGCTACCGCCTGCTCAACTGTGTGCGCAGCTATGCCCTGGCGCAACTGCGTGACCCGCGTCAGGTCGAGCGTTTGCAGCAGGGCTACGAGCCATGTGTGGGGGCTTTTTCAGGCCGGCCGTTTGTCCTGCAACTCGTCGAGCAGGCTGCTTGCGCGGACTAAGTCGCGAGTGGTGAAGCCTTCGGTAAATCGCCCGTAGACTGAACCCAGCAGGTCCCGCGCGGCCTGCAAACGCCCCTGCCGTTGCCACAGTTGTGCCAGGGAAGTCGCACAGCGCAGTTCCCAGGCCAAGGCACCTTGCTGGCGCGCCAGGCCCAGGGTTTCGAGCAACAGGGCTTCAGCGGCGCGGCTGTCGCCCCGTTGCACCCACTGTTGGGCACAGACCCGCAGGATTTCAGGCGCGCACCAGCCCGCAGAGCCTGCGCGTGCGCGCTCGAAGGCTGCTTCATTGACTTCGTCGGCGCCGAATGTAATCAGGGTGTCCTCGATCAGTCCCAGTCCCTGCAAATCCTGGTCGACCAGGATACCGGCGTAATGCCCGGCCCAGGTCTGGAACAACTGCGCCGAATGCTTGTGCGCCTGTTCCAGCAGTAGCCTTTGCAGGGCTTGCGCATCGTCTTCGGCGCCGTTGTAGCGGGCGATTACCACCCCGGCCAGGGCCAGGGTGTAGCAGATCGAGGTGCCATGATTGATCTGCAGGGCCAGCTCCAGCGCCTGGCTGGCGCTACGCCAGGCACTATCGGGAAAACCCTGTAACCACAGGATCCGCGCCAGCAGGGTCAAGGATGCCACGCTTTGATCGTATTGCACGCCGACGCCATGGGCGAACCGGTTTACATGGCCGCTGTGGCTCATGCGCTGCAGCACTTGCTCGGCATTGTGCCGGGCGAGCGCCTGGTCCCCGGTGTAATGCTGGGCCAGTGCGCGCAATCGTTGGGCGCTCAGCTCCAGCAACGGTTCGGTACGCGGGTCGAGGCGATCAAACTGCAGGCTTTGTTGCAGTGCTTGGGCATAGCGCCCGGCACACAGGTTTACAGCCATTTGCCCGGAGACCGCACGCAGTTGCCCTGCAACGTCGCGACGTGCCAGGGCCAGGCGTTCGGCACTGACAAAGGCGGCAATGGTGCGGGGCGCAGCGCCCATGGCGTGGTAGGAGAGGCTGCCCAGGGCCAATTGCAATTGAAGGATCAGTTGCGTGCAGGGCGTATCGACCTGGCCTATCAGTGCCAGTGCCTTGTCCACATAGCCGCCGTGCTCACGCAGCAATGACAATTCCTGCCACAGGGGCATTGCGCTGACCGTCAGGCGGATGGCCAGCAAGTGCCCGACGTCCTCGGCAAAGCCCCAATCGAGTGCGACGCGCACGTCTTCGCGCAGCGGCGCATAGCGGTCAAGCCAGGGCTGCGTGGCCAGCAGTTCCCAGTCGGTCCGGGCCTGTTCCATCAGTGCCAGGCAGCGTGCCGCATGGCGCTCTCGAGTGGCTGGCAGTTCGCCGGCGAGGCTGAGCTTTTCCAGGGCGTAGGTGCGGGTGATATCCAGCAGGCGATACACCATCTCGTCATCGCCGGCTTCCACATTCAACAAGGACTTGGCCACCAATTGCGTGATGGAGCCCAGCACTTCGCCGGGGGCGATCGTTTCCCCGGCGATCACCGCTGCGGCGCTGGCCAGGCTGAAGCCTGCGCGAAAAACCGCGAGGCGACGCAGGCAGGTTTTTTCGCACTCGCCGAGCAGGTCAAAGCTCCAGTCGAGGGTGGCCCGCAGGGTTTGCTGGCGGGGCAGGGCGCTGCGCCGCCCGCGGGTCAGCAGGCGGAAATTGTCTTCCATCTGTACCAGCAGCCCCTGCAAGCCAAAACGCTCGATTTGCGCGGCCACCAGTTCAATTGCCAGGGGGATGCCGTCCAGGCGCTGGCAGATATCAATCGCCAGGGGCAGTTCAGCTTCGCTGAGGGCAAAGCTGTCCTGATGGGCCATGGCCCGCTCGATCAGCAATTGCATGGCCGGGTAGCCCAGGGCCTGGGCACGGTTGCCGGTGGCGGGCGGGCAAGCCAGCGGCTCGAGGCGTTGCACATATTCACCGTCGGCGCGCAGGGCTTCGCGGCTGGTGGTGAGGATGTGCAGGTGCGGCGCATGGCGCAACAGGGTTTCGCTGATCAGGGCGATGTCGTCGAGCAAGTGTTCGCAGTTGTCGATCACCAGCAGCATCTGGCGTGCCTGCAGGCTACGGGCGAAGCTGACCAGCGGTGCATTCGCAGCGGGTGTCAGGTCGAGGAGCGCGGCGAGGTTGGGCAGGATCATCGAGGCTGCGCTGAGTGGCGCCAGGTCCAGCAGATGAATGCCGTCACGGTAATGCCCGATCAACAACTCGGCGACGCGCAGGGCCACGGTGGTCTTGCCGATGCCACCGGCGCCGGTCAAGGTGATGAAGCGCTGCTGCGGCAGTTGCTGCACCAGGGCGTCGATCAGGGCTTGGCGGCCGATCATTCGCGTACGCCGCAACGGCAGGTTATGGCTCGGGCGCTGGGGCATGCCGCCTGTGGGTAGCGTCATCGGTTCAATGCTCAGTGGCGCAACAAAACTGTAGCCGCGCTGAGCGACCGTGACGATATAGCGCTGCCCGGCCTGGCCATCGCCCAGCGCCTTGCGCAACGCGGCCATGTGTACCCGCAGGTTGCCGTCTTCCACCACGGTCTTGGGCCAGACCCGCGAGATCAGCTCCTGCTTGCTCACCACATTGCCGGCCTGCTCCAGCAGGACCAGCAGAATATCCACGGCCCGCCGCCCCAGGCGCAGCGGGCGACCGGCTTCCAGCACCAGGCGCTGGCGCGGGTGGACACGGTAGGGGCCGAAGTGCACGGCCTGGTCGCTCAAGTCAGTCATGGCTGCCCAGGTTCCGGAGTCGAAGATGGGCCAGCATATTCCAGGTGCGTGAAGACCACTAGGCGGCGATCACCGAAGGCTTGTGGCGCGACTGGTGGTTTCGCCAGGTCATCGGGTTCACGCCTTCGCTGCGCGTGAACATGTGGCAGAAGTGCGCCTGGTCGCAGAAACCACATTCCAGGCTGATTTGCGTGAGGCTCAAGGACGAACCGGTGATCAACTCCTTGGCGCGCTGGATGCGTTGCTGGCGGATCCATTCCTGGGGCGATAGCCCGGTGGTGCATTTGAATGCGCGGGAAAAGTGGCTGCGCGACAAGGCGCAGGCCTGGGCCAGGTCGGCGATAGCCAGGCTTTCGCCGAGGTTGGCGAGGATCAGTTGCTTGGCGATTCGTTCGCGCCGGGGGCACAGGCCGCCGGTGGCGGACAAACGTGGGGCGTATTGCTCGAGTCGGGCCATGACAGATATCCGTAGTCGATGGGAGCGTTCCCGGTGGATGGATGCAGTGTAGACGCCTGCATTCTTGGTGCAGGAGCTCCGGCCTGACGAGTTAATCGTTGTTAATTTCGCCAGCTGCAGGCGTGGAAAAGACAGCACAGGCATGCAATCGCGGGGAGTGCGGATATGCTTCCCTGGCCGTCTGGAAAACGTTTGGATACCGCCATGAACCGCAACGACCTGCGCCGCGTCGACATGAACCTGCTGGTGATTTTCGAAGCCTTGATGTTTGAAAAAAACCTGACCCGGGTCGCCGAAAAACTCTTTATGGGCCAACCGGCGGTGAGCGCCGCATTGGGGCGTTTGCGCGACTTGTTCGACGACCCACTGCTGCTGCGCAACGGCCGCGGCATGGAGCCCACGCCCCGTGCGGTGGCGATACTCAAGGAGCTGCAACCGGCCATGGACATCATCTCGGGCGCCGTCAGCCGCGCCAAGGACTTCGACCCTTCCAGCAGCAGCGCGGTGTTTCGCATCGGCCTGTCCGATGACGCCGAGTTCGGGCTGTTTCCGGCGTTGCTCAGCCAACTGCGCGAAGAGGCACCGGGTATCATCGTGGTGGTGCGCCGGGCCAATTACCTGTTGATGTCGGCACTGCTGGCCAGCGGTGAGATCTCGGTGGGCGTCAGCTACACCACCGAACTGCCGGCCAATGCCAAGCGCAAGAAACTGCGGGACATCCCCTGCAAGGTACTGCGCGGCGATGACGGCGTGGCGCCTCTGACCTTGGATGACTATTGCGCCAGGCCCCATGCGATGGTGTCGTTTTCAGGCGACTTGAGCGGCAATATCGACCTCGACCTGGCACGCATCGGCCGCTCGCGCCGTGTGGTGCTGGCTGTACCGCAGTTCAGCGGGTTGCGTGCATTGCTGGCGGGCACGCAGATTATCGCCACCGTGCCGGATTATGCGGCGTGCGCACTGACCGAGGGCACCCGCTTGCGCGCTGAAGACCCGCCGTTCGCCATTGACGCAGCGGAGCTGTCGATGGTCTGGAGTGGGGTGCATGACAATGACCCGTCGGAGCGCTGGTTACGGGGGCGGATTGCGGAGCATATGGCCGCCAAGTGACTCTGTCAGTGACCCCCTGTAGGAGCGAGCTTGCTCGCGAAAAACGTCAACGATAACGCGTGTATCCTGAATAAACGCGGCGCCTAGGGGTTTTTCGCGAGCCAGCTCGCTCCTACAGGCATAGGGCTTGCCCCCTCCAACATCCTCAGGCGCCAAACAGCACATACATCCAATTCCCAATATCCACGGCCCGGCAAACTCCTCCCATCGCTCAATACTGCGGGGGAGTCACCCAACCATGGACCCAACACCCAAGACCAGTCCTGACGAAGTCGTCACGCTGGTGGTCAAGCACCGGGTCAAGCCCGGACGCGAAACCGAGTACGAAGCCTGGCTGCGCCGTATCGTGCGTATTGCCGGTGAGCGCCCCGGCCATCTGGGCGTCGATGTGGTACGCAGCCGGCAGAACGGCATGGCGCTGTTCACCTGTGTGCTGCGCTATCGCTCCACCGATGCCCTGGAACTGTGGCTCGATTCCCCCCAACGACAGGCCCTGATCGACGAAGCCGCGCCGATGCTGGCGGACGGCGACCAGACTGAAATCGGCGCCGTCAATGAGTTCTGGTTCGCGCCCCAGGCCGACGGCGCTGCCCAGCCGCCGCGCTGGAAACAGGCAGTGGTCAGCCTGTGCGTGATTTTGCCGCAAACCTTGCTCCTGCCGTTTATCTGGGGGCCGATCCTGCGCCTGCACCCGTTGCTGTCCAACTATGTGGTCTCCACCTTCCTGGTCACCCTGACCATTGTGCTGTTGGTGGTCTACCTGCTGATGCCAGCGGCTACCCGCTTGTTTGCCCCCTGGCTTCAACCTTCTGTAAAGGAAACCCTATGAACGCCGATCTGATTCTGTTCAATGGCCAGTTCCACACCGTGGACCGGGAAAACCCACGTGCCACAGCCGTCGCCATCCGCGACGGGCGCTTCGTCGCGGTCGGCACTGACGGCGAGGCCATGGCCCTGCGCGGCAGCGGCACCCAGGTCATCGACCTCAAGGGCCGCACGGTAATCCCAGGGCTCAATGACTCGCACCTGCACCTGATCCGTGGCGGGCTGAACTACAACCTCGAGCTGCGCTGGGAAGGCGTGCCGTCCCTGGCCGATGCCTTGCGCATGCTCAAGGACCAGGCCGACCGTACCCCTACGCCGCAATGGGTACGCGTGGTCGGCGGCTGGAACGAATTCCAGTTCGCCGAAAAACGCATGCCCACCCTCGAAGAACTCAACCAGGCTGCGCCGGGCACTCCGGTGTTTGTGCTGCACCTGTACGACCGCGCCTTGCTCAACCGTGCGGCGTTGCGGGTGGCCGGCTACACCAAGGACACGCCCAACCCGCCAGGCGGCGAGATCGTGCGCGACAGCCACGGCAACCCCACCGGCATGCTGGTGGCACGACCTAACGCGATGATCCTGTATTCGACCTTGGCCAAGGGTCCGAAACTGCCCTTGGAATACCAGGTCAACTCCACTCGCCAGTTCATGCGCGAACTCAATCGCCTGGGCCTGACCAGCGCCATCGATGCTGGCGGCGGCTTCCAGAACTATCCCGATGACTATGCGGTGATCGAACAGTTGGCCAAGGACCAACAGTTGACGGTGCGCATCGCCTACAACCTGTTCACTCAGAAGCCCAAGGAAGAACTCAGCGACTTCAAGAACTGGACCGGCAGCGTCACCCTGCATCAGGGCGATGATTATCTGCGTCATAACGGCGCGGGCGAAATGCTGGTGTTTTCGGCGGCGGATTTCGAAGACTTCCTCGAACCGCGCCCGGACCTGCCGCTGACCATGGAACAGGAGCTGGAGCCAGTGGTGCGCCACCTGGTGGAACAGCGCTGGCCGTTCCGCCTGCACGCCACCTACGACGAATCCATCTCACGCATGCTCGATGTGTTCGAGAAGGTTAACCGCGACATTCCCTTCAATGGCCTGCCGTGGTTCTTCGACCACGCCGAAACCATTACCCCGAAAAACATCGAGCGCGTGCGCGCCCTCGGTGGCGGCATTGCGATCCAGGACCGCATGGCGTTCCAGGGTGAATACTTTGTCGAGCGCTACGGTGCCAAGGCCGCCGAAGCCACGCCGCCGATCAAGCGCATGCTCGCCGAAGGCGTGCCGGTAGGGGCGGGCACCGATGCCACGCGGGTCTCCAGTTATAACCCGTGGACCTCGCTGTACTGGATGGTCAGCGGCCGTACCGTTGGCGGCCTGGAGCTGCACGCCGAAGGCCTGCCACGCCTCACCGCGTTGGAGTTGTTTACCCACGGCAGCGCCTGGTTCTCGTCCGAGCAGGGCAAGAAAGGCCAGATCAAGGTCGGCCAGTTGGCGGACGTGGCCGCGTTGTCGGCGGACTTCTTCAGTGTCGACGAGGAAGCCATCAAGTGGATCGAATCGGTGCTGACCGTGGTCGGCGGCAAGGTGGTGTACGGCGCGGGTGACTTCGAAGATTTCGCCCCACCACGCGTGCCGGTGCTGCCGGACTGGTCGCCGGTGGTCAATGTACCAGGGCACTGGCGTCCGACCTCGCCCTTGCAGGCCCAGGTCCACCAGTGCAGCGGCCCGTGCGGCGTGCATGCCCACAGCCATGAAAAAGCCCGTCTTTCCAGCGTGCCAGTCAGCGACTTCCAGGGCTTCTGGGGTGCGTTTGGCTGTTCATGCTTTGCCTTTTAATCCAGAAACCAAAGGAGTTACCCCATGACTTATAAGCGCTTGAACAAAGATGACGCGGTTGTCCTGCTGGTCGATCACCAGACTGGCCTGATCTCGCTGGTGCAGGATTTCTCCCCCAACGAATTCAAGAACAACGTGCTGGCCCTGGCCGACGTGGCGAAGTTCTTCAACCTGCCGACCATCCTGACCACCAGTTTTGAAGGCGGTCCTAACGGCCCACTGGTGCCAGAGCTCAAGGCACTGTTCCCGGACGCGCCATATATCGCCCGCCCAGGCCAGATCAACGCCTGGGACAACGAAGATTTCGTCAAGGCCGTCAAGGCGACCGGTCGTAAGCAGATCATCATTGCCGGCGTGGTCACGGATGTGTGCGTAGCCTTCCCGACCCTGTGCGCTCTCGACGAAGGCTTCGAGGTTTTCGTGGTCACCGACGCCTCCGGCACCTTCAATGAAACCGTGCAACAGGCCGCCTGGGCACGCATGACTGCCGCCGGCGCACAGCTGGTGAACTGGTTCTCGGTGGCCTGCGAGCTGCAGGTTGACTGGCGCAACGACATGGAAGGCCTGGCCAACCTGTTGTCGCCACGCATCCCCAACTACCGCAACCTGATGAACAGCTATTCGGCGTTCACCGCCAAGTAACCGGTTCTCAAACCTGTAGGTAATCCCATGTGGGAGGGGGCTTGCTCCCGATGGCGGTGTGTCAGTCACAGCATTTTTGACTGACACACCGCCATCGGGAGCAAGCCCCCTCCCACATTTTGATTGTGTTCCCATATTAGGTTTGTGGTGTGGCCACCGACAGGCTATAAATCAGCCCATCGTCCACCGAGAAGCGACAATGAACCCCTTCGAAGACATGCGCCTGTTCTGCCAGGTCATGGAGTCCGGCAGTTTCACCGCCGCCGCCGAGCAACTGGGCCTGTCCAAGCAATTCGTCAGCCGCCGCCTGATCCAGCTGGAAGAGCGCCTTGGTGTGCGCCTGCTCAATCGTTCTACGCGGCGCCTGGATGTCACGCCACTGGGCCAGAGCTACTACGAATCCGCCCTGCGCCTGCTCGGTGAAGTCGAGCAAGTGGAGCAGGGCATCGCTGGCCAGAACAGCGAGCCGCGCGGTACCATCCGCCTCAGCGCGCCGTTGTCATTCGCCATGGCTCACCTGGGCTGCCTGCTGCCGTTGTTCCTGCAACGTCATCCGCAGGTGTCGGTGGAAGTCGACCTGAGCGACCGCCCTGTGGACTTGATCGGCGAGGGCTACGACCTGGTGCTGCGCATCGGCACCCTGGAAGATTCCACCCTGATCGCCCGACGGATCGCCAGCGTGCAGCGGGTGTACTGCGCCAGCCCCGATTACCTGGCGCTGCGCGGGACGCCATTGAAACCCGAGGACCTGACCGCGCACGACTGTCTGCCCTACGGCCATGGTCGCCAGGTGCAATGGCGCTTCAAAGGCAAGTTGCAGGGGTTGAATGTCAGTGGGCGTATGCGCGTGAATAACGGCGAGTTGTTGCGTGATACCGCCATTGCCGGTCTGGGGGTGACCTACCTGCCGACCTTTATCGTCGCGGATGCGTTGAAAGACGGGCGCCTGGTGACACTGCTGGACGACTTCGCCCCCGAAGCCCTGACCCTGTCGGCGGTGTATCCCCAGCACCGGCAAAGCTCCCGGCCGGTGCAGGCGCTGGTGGAGTTTTTACGTGAGCGCCTGGCTAGCGGCTGTTGAACAGCTGGCGGATCAGGTTCGGGGTGCTGCCGGTCCAGCGCTTGAATGAGCGCCGGAAGTTCGCCGCATCGTTGAAGTTCAGGTACGCCGCCACCTCATCATTGCTGTAGCCCTTGAGCTGATACAGGTGCAACGCCACCTGCTTGCGTACCCGGTCCACCTGCTGTTGAAAACCGGTGTCGTGCTTGTTCAACTTGCGCTTGAGGGTCGCCGGGCTCATGGCGAAGGCCTGGGCCGCCTGTTCCAGGCTGGGCGGCTGGCGTACTTGATCGCGCAGGTAGTCGTAGAGACAGTCGAGAAAACTGCCGGCAAAACCCAGCTGTTCGATCTGCTCGCGGGCCTGCCTACGCGCAACCTGACCGGCCGTAACCGAGGCGCCAGGCCAGGGGCGGGTGAGGTATTCACGCGGGATACTCATCATGTCCAGCGGGCGTTCGAAGCGCGTGTCTTCGCCCAGGTGCACCCAGTACTGCTCGATATAACGCGGCTCGGCATGGCTGAAACTGCATGCCCATGGCAGGCGCTCGCCGCTTAGCCATTGGCTCATGGCGATCAGCGAGGTCATGCAGGCTTCCAGCAGGAAACGCCAGTGCTCGCCGGCGCCGCAACTGTCCAGCCAGTACAGGTAGGCGCGATGCTCATCCAGCTCCAATTGCAGGGTGGCCAACGGGCTGAGCAGCACCTGTTGCTGGACCAGGATCTCCAGGGCCTGGTGCAGGTTCTGCGCATGGCCAAGGGCGTGGCTGGCGGCGCCGTAATAGCCCGGCAGCAAACGCTGGCCAAACAGGAAGCTGCTGTCGTCGGCGTCCAATAACTTGCGGCTGTTGCCGATCAGGCCGAAGAACTGTTGCGGGCTCAGGTGCGCGGTGCCGGCCAGGATGTCCTCGTGAAACAGGCCGGTGCCGCGCAGCAGGCGATGGCTGTCGATGTCGCGGGACAAGGCCAGGTCGATCAGCGCGGCGGGTTGGTAATGTCCTGGGATGAAGCGGCTGTCGACTTCATACCAGCTGGTTTTCACGGCCATCTCAGGCACTTTTCGCAAGCGGTTGCTTGGCCCTGGCCAACGCCAGGTTCAGGCGCTTGAGCAAGTTCTGGGGCGGTTCTTCAAGGGCCATGACCACGGCGGTAGTCGCGGCCAGTTGCAGGCGTTCGCCTTGGTGCCGGGTCTTGTGGGCCAGGCCGAGCACTGCCTGCTGCAACTCCAGCGCCAGCTCCCTGGCCTGGCGTTCACCGGTATTGGGCAGCAGCACCACAAAGCGGTCGCCGGCCAGGCGGCACAGCAGGTCCTGGCGGCGCAGGTTGAGCAGCAGCAAATGGCTGAGGGCTTGTAGTACCGCGTCGCCCTCGGCATGCCCGTAGGCCTGGTTGATGGCGGCGAAGTTGTCCAGGTCCAGGGCCAGCAGCGACAGCGGCTGTTGCTGGTCGCGGCTGTCTTGCAGGCTGTCAGCCAACTGGCGCTTGAGGTAATCGGCGCCGGCCAGCGGCGTGAGTTTGTCGAACAGCCGATGCTCACGGAACAGCCGCTCGCGTTTTTCCATCTGCGCGCTGATCGCCAGTTGTTCGCGGTGCCAGTGGTAGATGCCGATGGTCAGCAGGACCATGCCCACCGGCATCGGTCCGGACTCCAGCCAATGGTCCCAGGTGATGCTGTCGGGCAGGCGGATAAACTCGTCGAGGCTGTCGATCCACCAGGAGAAAAAGATGCACGACAGGCCCAGCGCCAGGTAGTTGGTGACGCGCCCTGCGGGGCGGCTTTTGAGCACCAGCCCCAGCCATACCAGGGCGAGCAGGGCGGAGCCGCCTTCGCCGACAATATCCAGCCACACCCACTCACTGACGCTTTTCAATTCGCCACAGGCCAGGTGCAGGATCAGCCCGAGATTGGCGGCGACCAGCAGCAATGAGAGTTTCCAGCGGTGGGGCTTGAGCACGCCAGGCATGGCTGCGATTCCTTGGGCGAATGAGCGATGGGCGCCAGCACAGCAGATGGATGTGACCGTTGGATGACGGTGGGCGAGGGTCGAATCAGCTCATCTCACAGGCAACAAAGATTAAACATGTGGGAGGGGGCTTGCTCCCGATGACGGTGTATCAGTCAGCTTATTTGTAGCTGTCACACCGCTATCGGGGGCAAGCCCCCTTCCACATGAGAACTGCTGAGGTCATATCAGCTCATTCCAAGCCAAAAATCCGTGCAAACCTGCGGTTTACGGACATGGCCACTCAATGCTGTCACAGAACCGTCATCCCCCACCCCTAGCGTGCCCTCCCAGTTGCCGGGCCCTCTTGCCTGGCGCCAACGGATTCTTGGGGAGGATTGCATGTACAAGCGCACCGGGCTCGTCAGCTTCACGCTTACCGCCTTGGCCCTGGCGATGGCCAGCGAGCGGCTCACGGCGGCCGAGGCGGCCACCACCGAGCATGTCGAAGTGGTCGGCCAGGCCGCTGCCATGGACAGCGCCCTCAAGGAACAACGTTCTTCCGACAGCATCAGGAGCGTGGTACATGCCGACGGTGTAGCCCAGTTACCGGATGAAAACGTCGCCGAAGCGGTGCAGCGCCTACCGGGCATCAGCGTGGAGCGCGACCAGGGAGAAGGGCGTTTTGTCAGCGTGCGCGGCCTGGGCCCGGACCTCAACAGCGTCACCATCAACGGCACCCTGGTGCCCGCGCCAGAGAGCGAGCGCCGCGCCGTGGCCCTCGATGTGCTGCCCTCGGAGTTGGTGCAGTCGCTGTCGGTGATCAAGACCCTGACACCGGACATGGACGCCAACTCTCTCGGTGGCACCGTGGATGTGAAGAGCTTGTCGGCGTTCGATCACAAGGGGCTGTTCTATACCGGTAGCACCGAAGCCAGCTACGACAAGAACACTCGCCAGACCAGCCCGAAATTCTCCGGTGCCGCCAGTAATCGCTTCAGCCTCGGCGACGGCATCGACAACTTCGGCGTGGCCGCAGCGCTGAGCTGGCAAAAGCGCGACTTTGGCTCAGACAACGTCGAAACCGGTGGCGCCTGGGATTTCACCGACGGCGCCAGGCTCAACGAGTTCGAACAGCGCGACTACGACATCAGCCGCGAACGCGCAGGTGGCGGCCTGAACTTCGACTACAAGCCCGACGACCTGAGCAGCTATTACCTGCGTACCCTCTACAGCCGCTACAAGGACACCGAAACCCGCAACGCCGCCAGCCTTGAATTTGCCGACCCGCAAGCGCCTGGCGAGCTGGGCGATGCCGAGGGCAAGCGCAAGCTGAAAAACCGTGAGGAAACCCAGCAGATCCAGTCCTACGTGTTCGGCGGCGAGCGCATGCTGGGCCTGTGGACCCTCAGCGGCCAGGCCGGCTACAGCCAATCCAGCGAAGACAGCCCGGCGCACATTGCGGGCGCTACCTTCGACGGCGGCGACTTTGCCAACAGCGGTTTCTACGACAAGGACAAACCCCGTCCGATCATCGCCAGCGGCTTCTACGACGCCAGCAACTTCAGCCTCGACAAGGTCGACTGGGAGAAACAGTACACGAAGGACACCGAGAAAAACCTGCGCCTGGACCTGGCCCGTGACTATGACCTGAGTGGCTATGCCTCCCAGTTCAAGTTCGGTGGCAAGGTCAGCCGCCGCAACAAGGACAACGACTTGGAGGCCTGGGTCTACAAGGACTTGGATCAGCAAGGCTTGAGCGATGAACAGCTCAACCTCGCGCAGTTCCAGAAGGGCAGCGTTGACTACCGTCTCGGCCGATATGGCCCAGGCATCAGCGCGGGTAATATCCGCCAACTGATTGGTGGCCTCAATCGGGATGATTTCTACGACCCCACCGAATCCAGGGTCAACGACTTCACCATCCGCGAAGATATCAACGCCGGCTACCTGATGAACACCGTCGATATCGACGACTGGCGGTTCATCGCCGGGATGCGTTACGAGGGCACCGAGTTCGAAGCCAAGGGCACCGGCGCCACCGACGGCCAGTTCAGCGCCACAGAGACCAAGCGGCGTTATCACCATTGGTTGCCGGGCCTGCACGCACGCTATCAGATCGATAAGAACACCCAGGTGCGCGCTGCCTGGACCAAATCCGTGGTGCGCCCAACATTCGGCCAGCTGGCGCCGGGTTTCGTGATCGATGATGACGAAGCCACCTTCGGTAACCCGGACCTCAAGCCCCTGGAATCGAGCAACCTGGACTTGGGCATCGAACACTTCATGGGCCGCGCCGGCACCGTATCGGCGTTCGTGTTCTACAAGGATATCCAGAACTTCGTCTACAACACCGACGTGGCCGGCACGGGTGCCTGGGCCAACTTCTCCGAGGCCCACACCTACGCCAATGGCGACAGCGCCAAACTCTACGGCCTGGAGCTGGCCTACTCACAGAAGTTCGACTGGCTGCCCGCGCCGTGGAACGGCTTGCTGGTCGGTGCCAACAGCACCTTCAGCCGCTCCAGCGCGGATATCGAGGGTTTCGACAGCGCCAGCGGGCGCAACCGCAAGCGCAGCATCAGCCTGCCCAATCAGTCGGACACGGTCGGCAACCTGATGCTTGGCTGGGAAGACGACAAGCTCAGCCTGCGCCTGTCGGCCAACTATAAATCGGCCTACCTGTATGAACTGGCCTCGATCAACGACAAGGCCCATGACCTGCACGTCGACGCGCAGACCTTCGTCGACTTCAGTGCGCGCTACTCGGTGACCAAGAACCTGCAAGTCAGCTTCGAGGCCCAGAACCTCACTGATGAATCGTACTTCGTCTACACCGGCCACCGCAGCTACAACGGCCAGTACGAAGAGTACGGCCCGACCTACAAAGTGGGCCTGACCTTCACCCATTTCTAAACCACACCTGGATTCCAATATGGGAGGGGGCTTGCTCCCGATAGCGGTGTGTCAGCTTCCATTGTATTCACTGAACCACTGCCATCGGGAGCAAGCCCCCTCCCACATTGGATCTTTATCGTATTCGAAGGATTTTGCCTGTTCATGAGAATTTCCAAGCTGTACCTGTTGATCGCGCTGGTCACCAGCGCCAATGCCTTTGCCACCGACCTGGCCCTGTCGCCTTGGGCGCCGAGCTTGAATGCCGAAGCCGTGGCCTTCTTGCCCAACGCCACCGAGCGCCTGGCCGCCGGTACCCGCGACGGGCTACAACTGCTCGACAGCCAGGGCGTCGAACTGGCGCGCTTCAAAGGCAACTTCACCAGCCTCGACACCCGGCCTGCCGGTGCACAAGTACTGGTCGCCAGCCTCGACAATGACCGCCAACAGGCGTTGCTGATCAGCCTGGATACCGCCAGCAAAAACTGGGGCAAGCCCCTGTACCTGCCAACCCGTGACTACTCGGTGAATGGCCTGTGCCTTTATCGCGATTCGGCGGCCAACCTGTTCGTATTCCTGGTAGGTGAAGAGGGCAAGGGCGAGCAATGGCTGGTAGGCAACGGCTCGACGCTGCTCACTGAACCCCAGCGGGTACGCGGTTTGCCGCTGCCGCCGTCGGCGCAGTTCTGCCAGGTGGACGACGCCACCCAGCAGTTGGTTGTCAATGAAGAGAATGTCGGCTGGTGGGCCTACCCTGCGCATCCCGAAGCTGATGTGAAACGCACGCCTGTGGCGCTGTTCGACAACCCCAAGCGCGAAGCCGGGGCCATGGCGCTGGTGCCGGGTGGCATGGTTGCGCTGGACCCGAAGACCGCCCAGTTGCACCTGTTCCAGCAAGCCGGCGAGCGCTGGGCGGAGCAATCGAGCTTGAGCCTGGCGGGTCTGAAAGAGCCACAGCAATTGGCGATCAATGGTCGCCAGTTGTTGGTGCGCGATGACGACAGCGGCAAGCTTTATCAGGCCAGGCTCGACTGGCAGGCCAAGCCCGTTGTAGTCGCCCCGGTGTTGCCGGAGGTCGCGGCCTTGCGCCAGAGCGACCCGGTCGGCCGTCAAGGCGATGCGGCGGATGACCCGGCGATTTGGATTCACCCTCAGACACCGGCCAGCAGCCGTGTGCTCGGCACCAACAAAAAACAGGGCCTGCTCGCCTATGACCTCGACGGCAAGCTGTTGCAGGAGCTGGCGGTGGGTCGTCTGAATAACGTCGATGTACGTTCCAACTTCAAGCTCGGCGCACAAACGGTCGACCTGGCCGTGGCGAGCAACCGCGACCGCAACAGCCTGAGCCTGTTCAGCATCGACCGTCAGAGCGGCGAGCTGCGTGAAGCCGGGGAAGTGACCACGCCGCTCAAGGACATCTATGGCATCTGCCTGTTCCAGCCTGCCAGCGGCGAGATCTACGCGATTGCCAACGGCAAGGACGGCACCTTCCTGCAATACCGTCTCAGCGCGCCGGATGGGCGTGTGCAAGGCGAGCTGGTGCGCCAGTTCAAGGTCGACAGCCAACCCGAAGGCTGCGTGGCCGATGATCAACGCCAGCGCCTGTTTATTGGTGAGGAAGACGTCGGTGTATGGGCAGTGGATGCACGCGCCGATCAGCCGGCAACGTTGACCAGCGTGATCAAGGTCGGCCCGCAGCTGCATGCGGATGTCGAGGGCCTGGCGCTGTACCAGAGCGATCAACGTGACTATCTGGTGATCTCCAGCCAGGGCAATGACAGCTACCTGGTGGTGGACGCCGAACCGCCGTTTGCCGTGCACGGTGCCCTGCGCGTTGGCTTGAATGCCGCCGCCGGTATCGATGGTGCCTCCGAAACCGATGGCCTCGAGGTCACGGCCGTCAACCTCGGCGGGCCATGGAGCCAGGGCATGCTGGTGGTGCAGGACGGACGCAAGCGCATGCCCGAGCAAACCCAGAACTTCAAGTTCGTGCCCTGGGCCGAGGTGGCCCGCGCCTTGAAGTTGCCTTGAGTCTGTCATCAGGCAGTCATTCATTTTCAATCGAATAGGAGTTTGACCATGCACGCGACGATGGAACATATGACGATCTGGGGGTTGATCAGCGACGCCAGCCTGTTGGTCAAGGCGGTCATGCTGACCTTGCTGTTGGCGTCCTTGCTCAGTTGGTACCTGATAATCCAGCGCGGCAGTGTGCTGCGCCGCCTGGAACGGCAGTTGAACGGTTTCGTGCAGCGTTTTCGTGCCGCACCGGATTTGCAGGCGCTGTACCGCGACACGCTGCAGGCGGGCGAGGGCGGCATCGCGCCGATCTTTATCGCCGGGGTCCAGGAATACCAGCACCTGCACAATCATGACCCGGCTGTGCTCGAAGGCGTGGAGCGCGCCTTGCAGGTAGCGATCACCGAGCAGGAAATCGAGCTGGAAAAGGGCCTGCAATTTCTCGCCACTGTGGGGTCGGTCAGCCCTTACATCGGCCTGTTCGGCACGGTGTGGGGCATCATGAATTCCTTTATCGGCCTGTCCCAGGTGCAACAGGCCACGTTGTCCACCGTAGCGCCGGGCATCGCCGAAGCCTTGATCGCCACGGCCATCGGCCTGTTTGCGGCCATCCCCGCGGTAATCGCCTATAACCGCTTCGCGGCCCGCGGCCAGACACTGCTCACCCGCTACTACGCGTTTGGCAATGAGCTGCAAGTGCGCCTGCACCGCTCCCTGAGCGGCACGTCGAGCAACCTGGCCGTGGCCGCCTGAAAGGAGCAATTCCCATGTTAGTCAGGCCGCAACGCAAGCACGGGCCCAAGGCCGAAATGAACGTGGTGCCGTATATCGACGTGATGTTGGTGCTGCTGGTGATCTTCATGGTCACCGCGCCGATGCTGACCCAGGGCGTGAAGATCGAACTGCCCAAGGTCGCCGCCGAGGCGCTGGCCACCGACACCCGCCAGCAGATCCTCACGCTGTCGGTAAAGGCCGACGGTGGCTACTACTGGAACCTCGGCGGCGAACTCGATACCCAGCATCAGACCGACAGCGCCGTAAGCCTGGAAGAAATGGGCGCCAAGGTCATGCAGGTGGTGGCGGCGCGCAGTGACACCCAGGTGTATATCCGCGCTGACGACAACGCCGGTTATGGCCGGGTGGTCGCGGCCATGGCGGTTTTGCAAAAGAGCGGTGTCAGCAACCTGGGACTGGTGACCGAGGCCCCGCAATGACGGCGATGATCATGCATAGTCCCACTCCGGCGATGACGCCCAGGGATGCTTCGGGGGTTTGGAGAAACAGCCTCGCTGCCGGCCTGGCGGTGGCGCTGCATGTGGGCGTGCTGGCCGCGTTGATGATGGGCTGGTCGACGCAAAAGCCGGTGGTGGATGCGCCTCGGGTGATGCACACGCAGTTGGTCATGTTGCCAGCTGCGCCCGCGCCTGAACCGTTGGTGGCTACCTCCGCACCCCCTGAGCCTGAGCCTGTACCGGTGCCGGCAAAGCCCAGGGTCGACCCGCAGGTGCAGGTGCAAAAACTCGAGAAAGCCGCCTTGGCGCGTAAACGTGTCGAGGAGAAGAAAGCCGAACAACAGCAGGAGCGGCTCGCCACCGAACAACGCAACCGCGAGCTGGAACAACAACGCCTTGATCAGCAACGCCTGGCCGCTGAAAAAGCCCGGGCTGCCATACCTGCGCCAGCCTTCGACAGCCGCCAATATCAACCCCTGAGCAAGGCAGCGCCGGACTATCCCGAGCGCGCCCTGGACAAGAATATTGAAGGCGATTGCACCTTGGAGTACAGCGTCAACATTCAGGGTCGCGTGGAGAATCCCAAGGTACTGGACGGCTGCCACCCGCTGTTTATCCGGCCATCATTGGCGGCGGCGAATACCTTTCGTTACCAGCCCAGAGTCGTCGACGGCAAGCCCGTGGCCGTGCCGGCAGTGCGCAACACCTTCCACTACCGCATCAAATGAGTATTGCCCGTCAACAAAGAACCAATGTGGGAGGGAGCAAGCCCCCTCCCACATTTTGATCTGTGTTTGGCGTTATGGATTCGCCAGATTCGCCAAAGTAAGGCCGTCGATATACCGCTCCAGATTCGCCAAAAACGCATCGGCAATTTCATCCTTGCTGTTGGTCGAAATCGCCGACGTATGCGGTGACAACCGCACCCGTGGATGGCTGTACAACGGGTGCCCATCCGGCAAGGGTTCCGGCTCGGTCACGTCAAGCGAGGCCAGGCCGACCTGGCCGTTATCCAGCGCCTCCAGCAATGCCTCCTGATCGAGCAACCCTCCACGCGCAATGTTGATCAGGTGCAGCCCAGGCTTGGCGCTGGCCAGCACGTCACGGTTGATGATATGGCGTGTGGCTTCGGTCAGCGGTGCCGCCACCACCAGGTGGTCGGCGCGGGCGAACAGGTCGTGGATGTCCGTGGCCGCTTCAACACCGGCACTGAAGGGTGCCTGGCTCTGACGCAGCGCGACCACCTTGACGCCCAGGGCCAGGGCCTTTTGCGCCAGGCTTTCACCAATCGCACCAAAGCCAAGAATGCCCAGGGTGGTGCCCTTGAGCGGGCGCAGAGCAGTGAAATGCCACTGCGCGTCCTTCACCCAGATATCCGGCAAGTGCTTGGACGCGGCAAAGATCGCGGCCAGGGCGAACTCGGCGAGGTTGTCGGCGGCGCTGCCCCGGGACGTGGTCACGGGTGGGCCGTTGAACAGCCACTGTGGGTAAAAGTCGATACCCGACGACACCAGGTGCACCCATTGCGCGCCATAGGGCCAGCCCGGCGGCGGTGTGTCGGGCGCGGTGTAGCCGCGTACGTTGATCGGACGCAGCAACAGGATATTGGCCTGGGGCGGCAGGTCGCTGGGCACGCCGACCGGCAATCCGAACACCTGGGCCTCGGGGTGCAGCGGTGCCAGGCGCTCACGGATCACCTGGTTGAAGTCTTCGTCCAACTGACTGGCAACAATCACCTGGCTCATGTGCGTTCCTTCTGGCGTTGGGTGAACACGGCTTTGCCGACGCCTTGCAACACCGCGTCGTTCTGCGGGGTGTGTACGCGGCTGCACAGCACGTCGCGATAATGCCGTTGCAGCGGGCTGTGGCGTGACAGGCCGGGGTTGCCGGAGGCCTCGATGGCCAGTTCCACGGCGCGAATGGCGTTATGGGTGATCAGGTACTTCAACTGTGCAGCGTTAGCGGCCGGGGTATGCCCCTCGGCGGCGGCGTCGAGCAGGCTGCGGTTGGCGAACAGCAGGGTGTCGATATGGCCGACGGTCTCCTGGAAACGCGGCAAGCTGGACAGCGCCGCGCCGAGGTTGGATGGCTTGCGTTCCTCCAGCCAGTTCACCAGCCAGTCCCGCGCCGCCTGGGCCACGGCGTCGTAAACCGACGACAGCAGCACCGACATCCACAGCAAGCCGTCACCGTCGAGCTCCGGCTGCGGTGCGCTCCAGGGGCTGGTGCTGACGGCGTGGTCCAGCGGCACCAGCACGTTGTCGAGTACCACCTCATGGCTGCAGGTGGCGCGCATGCCCAGGTGATCCCAGGTGTCGATGATGCTCACGCCGGGGCTGTCCTTGGGCACCAGCCAGGCGCCCACCAGCGGGTCGGCATCATCGCTGCGCGCCCACACGCTGAACCAGCTCAAGCCATGACTGCCGGTGGAGTAGAGCTTGCGCCCGCTGATACGCCAGCCGTCGGCACCGCGCACCGCAGTGGTGGCCGGTAGACCACCACGGGCCGGGGTGCCCAGGTCCGGTTCGACACGCAGGGCGTTGATCAGGGCGCCGTTGCGCACTGCATCCTCAGCGACTTTGACGCGCAGGTGTGCGGGCCAGGCCTGGCTGTCTTGCAGGCGACTGTGTTGCAGGTACTGCATCACCAGGATCAGCGCCGTGGACGGTTCGCCCTTGGCTATCGCGCTGATGGCCTTGCGCGCCTGGGCCAGGTTGGCACCGCCGCCGCCGAGAGCCTTGGGCACGGTCAGGGCGAGCAGGCCGTGCTGGTGCAAGAGCTTGAAGTTGGCGTGGGGGAAGGCGCCGCTTTCGTCATAGATGTGGGCGGTGCTGGCCAGTTCGGCGCTGAGGCGTTCGAGCGTGGTGTCGAAATCGACGACGTCCACAGCCCGTAGAGACGAGTGAGTCATCAGCAGGTACTCGGTCAAAGTGGGAAGGGAGAGTGTCCAGGCCAGCGCCTTGAGCGGGGCTGGCACTACAGCTGGGGCCCGCGCTTGGCGTTGAAGCTTGGGTCGAAGCCCTGGGAGACGTCGATGTGCTTGGGTAGCAGGCCTTCTTTGACATAGGTGTCGGCGGTGGCTTGCAGGCCGCGGACCACGCTGTCGTCAATTTTGACGGGTGACAGGTGGGTGTCCTTGGCCACTTCGATGTGCACGGCCAATGGCAAGCCAGTGATCCTGGCCTGGGCGGCGGCATATTCATCGGGGTGGGTGTTGGCCCAGGCGTAGGCGCGGTCAACCCGTGCGACAAAGTCGTCCAGTTGCACGCGTTTGTCGGCGATCGCCTGGCCGGTGGCGGCGAAATAGAGGTGATTGCTCAACAGGTTCTTGCCGCTGACCAGCACGTGGGCGTTGCTCTGTGAGGTGACCACGGTGGTGTAGGGGTCCCATGTTGCCCAGGCATCCGCAGTGCCGTTGTCCAGCACCAGCCGTGACTCGGCGGGCAGCAGAAAAATGAAGTGCACATCCTGGGTGCTCAGGCCGGCATCGTTCAGGGCTCTGATGGCCAGGTAGTGCCCGATGGAGCCGCGGCCGGTGACGATTTTCTTGCCCTTGAGATCCGCCGCGGTCTTGATCGGCGAGTCCTTGGGCACCAGCAGTGCAGTGGTGTTACGCCCTTCGGCATGGATGATGCTGATCACTTTGATCGATGCGCCCGCGCCCAAGGCGAATACATAGGGAGCATCGCCCAGGGCGCCTACATCCACGGCGCCGGCATTCAGCGCTTCGCCCAGGGGCGAGGCCGAGGGGAATTCCGACCACTTGATTTCATAGGGAACGTTTTGGCTTTCGCCAGAAGCGTCCAGCAGTGCCTTGATCGTGGACTTCTGGTTGGCTACGCGCAGCGGTTGCAGGTCGGCGGCCTGGGCGGTGGACAGGCCGAGGGCCAATGCAGCGCCCAGCAGCAGGCGTTTGAATGGGGTGGCGTACAGCATGGGGCAAACTCCAGGCGTTGGATAAAAGGAGATACCTCCGCCTGGAGAAGGGGTCGGATGTCCATGGGAACGGTGCAGCGGTGGCTCAGATCACATAGAAACCATGGGTGCCGTCGCGGGCCAGTTGCGCGACCAGGCCGAACTCCCAGTCCAGGTAAGCCTGCATGGCCTCCCGCGGGTTATCGGTGCCTTCATAGGGGCGGCGGTAACGGTCGATACGCGGCGAGGCCAGGTGGGTTTCGCCTTCTTCCAGAGGCAGTTGCGCGGCGATCCAGCCGGCGGTGCCGTCCTGTAGCAGGAACACCTGCTTGCCAGTCAGGGCCTCGACTTCGGCCACCGCCAGGCGCGCCAACTGGCTGCTGCCGCAGGTCAATACGTAGCGTTGCGCAGGCGGCACATTGGCCAGGGCCTGGGGCAGTTGCCCGCGAAGGATCCACCAGGCCCCGGGAATATGGCGTTTGACATAGTTGGCGCTGGCAGTGAAGTCCAGCACCAGGGTGTCGCCATGGCCCAGCCAGTCGGCGAGGGTAGGCGCGCTGATCAGTTCGGCCTGGGGCGGCGCAGGGACCGGTGCGACCCACGCGCCACGTTCGCTGAAATGCGTCGCTTGCAGGTCATCCAGCACATGCACCTGCCAGCCCAACTGGGCCAGCCAGGAAGCGGACATATTGGCGCGCACGCCGTCGTCGTCCACCAGCACCAGGCGCGCCCCGCGTACGCTGGCAACGTGATCGGTTTCCTGCACCAATTGGCCGCCGGGCGTGGAGCGTGCGCCGGGCAAATGGCCGGTTTCGAATTCTTCCGGGGTGCGCACATCGAACAGGTAGGTGGTGCGCGTCGCATCCTGCTGCCAGCGGTGAAGATCGTTAAGGCTGGCGCGACCGACCCGGGCCTTGTCGGCGACGCGGCGCGCAGCCTCGGCGGCGCGCTGGCGGTGTTCCTCTGGCGTTGGCGCGAAGCGGCGGGCTTGGCCGTGGGCCAGTGTTTGCCCGGCCAATGTCCAGCCGATCGTGCCGTTGCGCAGGGCTGACACGGGGTTGGGAACGCCGGCATTGATCAGCGACTGGGTGCCGATAATGCTGCGGGTGCGCCCGGCGCAGTTGACGATAATGCGCGTGGCCGGGTCGGGTGCCAGTTCGCGGGCGCGCAGTACCAGTTCGGCGCCTGGCACGCTGATGCCGGTGGGGATGCTCATGGTCTGGTATTCGTCGAAACGGCGGGCGTCGAGCACCACCACATCGGCCTGGCTGTCGAGCAGGGCCTGCACGTCTTCGGCGGCCAGGGACGGCGTATGGCGCTGGCTCTCGACCAGTTCGCCAAACGCCTTGCTGGGTACGTTGACGTCGATAAACAGCTCGCCACCGGCCCGGCGCCAACCGTCGAGCCCGCCTTCTAGCAGGCTGACCTGGGTGTAGCCCAGCGCAACCAGGCGTTCGGCGGCGCGGCTGGCCAGCCCTTCACCGTTGTCATACAGGGTGACCTGGGTGTCGCGGCGTGGAATGCGCGAATACACCTCCAGTTCCAGCTTGGACAGCGGGATATTCGCGGCGAACAGCGGGTGGGCCTCGGCAAACGGCGCTTCCTCGCGCACGTCGATCAGCGCGACTTCTTCACGGTCCAACAGGGCCTGGCGAATCTGCGCATAGCGGCGGGTCGATACGGTGGTCATAGGGCAGGGCTCTTTTCTTTGGACAAGTCCCAGATATTCGGGAGATAGGCGTTGGAATAACCAGAGATAAACAGTTTTTCGCTACCGTCGGGCTGATACACCGCACGGCGTACCGCACCGATATTGGCACCGTACACATGGATGCTGATGGACACCTGGTCGGCGTGGGCATTGCTGACCTGATGAATATCGCCAATCCTGGGCGATACCGCTTCGACTTGACCCGGCAATAGCTGGGTCGGTTTGCCTTCAGCCATCAGGCTGCCATCGGGGGCACGGGCAAACCCCTGGGAAAATTCCGAGCCGCGCAACATGCCGATCAGCCCCCATACCCGATGGTCATGAATCGGTGTGCGTTGCCCCGGCCCCCACACGAAGCTGACAAGGCTGAAACGCTGGCGCGAATCGGCATGCAGCAAAAACTGCTGGTAGCGCTCGGGGTCAGGCTGGGCGAATTCGTCAGGGAGCCAGTCATCATGGCTGACCAGTTGCGCCAGCAGCTTGCCGCCACGGTGCAGCAGGTCGCCTTCACGCGGGTTGGCGTCGATCAGTTCCGCCAGGGCGCCTATGAAGGCTCTGAGTCTCTCGGGGTGTCGGGCCTGGGTCATGACCATTCCATCGGCTGGGTTGATGGCTTTATATAAGCATAATGTTTATGGTTAATATGCTATTTTTTAATGATTAGCTTATAGCCGAAGGTAATTTAGATCCGGTTTGAATAGCGTTAGACGTTATCGATCACAGCGTGGACTATCCAGACCGGTTGGCGGCAACTATGCTTCACGCACATCTTAATGACTGATCTCTATGTGCGGCCCAAATGAAAATTGACGATATCGATGCCTTTGTCGAAGTGATTCGTTGCCAGTCCATCAGCCATGCCGCCGAGTCGTTGCAACTGACCCAGCCGGCCATTACCCGGCGTGTGCAGAACTTCGAGCAGGCCCTGGGCGTGGAGCTGTTCGACCGCAACACCAAGCCCCTCAAGCCGACGCTGATCGGCACGCGCGTCTATGAACAATGCCGGCTGATCCTGCGCGAGATGGACGCCCTGCGCGAACTGGTAGCTACCGATGCGCCGCCCACCGGCGTGTTGCGCCTGGGTGTACCGCAGACCATCGGCGACGTGGTGTTGCTGGACGCGCTCAAGCACCTGCGCACTGAATACACCGACCTGCGCGCCCAGGTCGCCACCGGCTGGGGCAGCCAATTGGTCGGCAAGATCGAACGCGGCGAGCTGGATGCGGCGGTGGCGTTGTTCCCGGCGGGCAAGATCTTTCCGGACAACATCGTCGGTGAGTCCATCGGCAAGATGGAGCTGGTGGTGGTCTGCGCCAAGGCGCAGTTGCCGAAAAAGCCGTGCAAGCTGGCGGATGTGTACCAGAACGGCTGGATCCTCAACCCGGACGGCTGCGGCTTCCGAGCCGGCTTGCAACGCACCTTGTCTGACCAGGGCCTGGCGCTGCGAGTGAACCTGGAAACCTTCGGCACCGAACTGCAATTAGGTTTGGTGGCCGACGGCCTCGGCCTTGGCCTGGTACCGCGCCCGTTATTGGAGCGCAGTGCCCATCGCGAGCAGCTGGCAGTGATGCCGCTCAAGGACTTCAAGCCGGTGATGGACCTGTGGCTGATCTACCCGCACTTCCTTGGCAACCTGCAGGGGCCGGTGGATGCGTTTGGCCAGTGGGTGGCAGACTCCCTGCACAAGATCCGCAACGTCGCGTGATATGAAAAAAAATAATAATTAGCTTAGATTAAAATGTGCTTTTTATTATTTTTTTGCTTCCCCTAGGCTGGCCTTGAGTCCTTAAGGCCATCCAGGAAGTTTTGCCATGAGCAGCGTCACCTCGCTTTCCAGTGTTTCCAATACCGTCCGCCAGCGCGTCACGCCAGAGGAATGGGAGGTGCGCGTCAAACTGGCCGCCGCCTACCGCCTGGCGGCCTTGTACAAGTGGACCGACCATATCTATACGCACTTCTCGGCCCGTGTACCGGGGCCCGACGAGCATTTCCTGATCAACGCCTTCGGGTTGTTGTTCGATGAAATCAGCGCCTCCAACCTGGTCAAGGTCGACCTCGATGGCACCATCGTCGACGACCCCACTGGCCTGGGGATCAACTACGCCGGCTACGTGATCCACAGCGCCATCCACGGCGCGCGCCATGACCTGCAAGCGGTGCTGCACACCCATACCCGCGATGGTATTGCGGTGTCGGCGCAGAAGGACGGCTTGCTGCCGATTTCCCAGCACTCCATTGCGTTCTCCGGGCGCGTGGCCTACCACGGTTATGAGGGCGTGGCCCTGGACCTGGATGAGCGTGAGCGGCTGGTGGCAGACCTGGGCGACAAGAGCGTGATGATTCTGCGCAACCATGGCTTGTTGACGGCAGGCGTCAGCGTCGAGCACGCCTTCCAGCAACTGCAAAGCCTGGAGCGCGCCTGCAACATCCAGATCGCCGCGCAGGCGGCGGGGAATGCCGAGTTGATCTTCCCGCCGGCAGAGGTGGTGGCCAAGGTCGAGGAGCAGGCCAAGGTGTTCAGCAACGGGCAAGGGCCCGGAGTGGCGCGGCATTGGAATGCGCTGGTGCGGCAGTTGGAGCGGACTGATACCGACTACAAAAACTGATCCTGAGTGCGCAGCAAATCAAATGTGGGAGGGGGCTTGCTCCCTCCCACATTGTTCTTAAGCCACTTGCTGGGCCTGCTCCCGCTCGGCAACCAACTGGCGGGTGAGGGGAATCAACTTCTTGCCATAGTCAATCGCATCATTGAGCGGGTCAAACCCACGAATCAGGAAGGTGGTAATTCCCAGGTCGTAGTAATCCAACAGCGCCTCTGCGACTTGCTCAGCAGTGCCCACCAACGACGTGGAATTGCCCTGCGCCCCGAGCAACCCGGCAATCCCGGTCCACAAACGCTTATCCAACCGCGACCCCTGAGCCGCCGCCGCCAGCAACCGCCGCGAGCCTTCATTCGGCGGCTCGCGGCGCACAAATCCATTCCTCTCGGCCAGCGCCGTGGCCTGCTGCAGAATCTGCTCGGCACGTTGCCACGCCAGTTCCTCGGTGTCGGCGAGGATCGGCCGCAACGACAGGCTGAAGCGAATCGTACGCCCATGCTTGGCCGCTTCGGCGCGCACCTGGGTCACCACCTCGCGCACCTGCTCATAGGTTTCGCCCCACAGCGCATACACATCCGCATGCTTGCCGGCCACGGCAATCGCCGCCGCTGAAGAGCCGCCGAAATACAGCGGGATATGCGGCTGTTGTGGCGACTTCACCGTGGAGTGCGCGCCTTGCACTTGGTAGTAAGTGCCGGTGAAGTCGAAGGGCTGCTCGCTGGTCCATTCCTGGCGCACCACGCTCAGGTACTCGTCGGTGCGCGCATAGCGTTCGTCCTTACCGATATGGCTGCCATCGGCACGCAGTTCGTTGTCATCGCCGCCGGTGATGATGTGCACGGCAGTACGCCCACCGTTGAACACATCCAGCGTGGCGAACTGGCGTGCAGCCAATGTGGGCTGGGCAAAACCCGGGCGGTGGGCGATTAAAAACTGCAGCCTGGTGGTGACGCTGGCCGCATGGGCGGCGATCAGCGTGCTGTCCGGGCTGTTGGAGTGGAAGGCTATCAGGGCGCGGTCGAAGCCCGCCGTTTCATGGGCGCGGGCGACGCTTTCGACGTAGTCCGGTTGCAGGGTCGGGCCGCTGCGCGGGTGGATTTCCGAGGCGTGGTGGCCGCCGATATAGCCGATGAATTCAATGCTCATGGTCAGGTCCTTGTCGAGGTCGGTAAACAAGCCTCCACCGGGCAGGGGGTCGGTCCGTAGACGTGAAAGTAGGGCCAGCGGCCGAGCCTGTAAAATGCCGTTTGGTTCTAACCTAATTATTAAAATATAAAATGTTGATATTTATTCAATATCAGAAATTTGCATTTAGTCCGCGACCTCGCGCATCGCGATACCGGGTTGGGCGTCCTGACTCGTCGCACCCATGCGGTCCGCCAGGTAGCGCGCCGGCGGCTGGCCCATCGCCTTGCGAAACATGGTGATAAAACCGCTGGCATTTTCGTAACCCAGGTCCAGGGCCACGCTCTGCACACTTTCGCCGTTGGCCAGGCGTTGCAGCGAGAGGATCACGTGCAGTTGGCGGCGCCAGCGGCCGAAACTCAAACCGATCTGCTCCAGCAACAGGCGCGTCATGCTGCGCTCGCTCATGCCTATGCGCATGGCCCACTCGCCCAAGGTGGATTTGTCGCAGGGGTTGGCCAGCAAGCTATTGGCCAATCGCATCAAGCGTGGGTCTTGAGGCATCGGCAAATGCAGGGCCTCGATGGGGGCCTCGGCCAGCTCATCCAGCAAGGTCGCCACCAGCCGGCCCTGGGCACCGTCTTCGTCGTAGAGCGGGGGGAAACTGACCGCCTTGCCGATCAACGCGTGCAGTAATGGCGACACCGACAGGGTGCAACATTGGCGGGGCAGGGCGCTGGCAGCGCCGGGATCGATCAGCAGACAATACACATCGGCTTCCCCGGCCCCCCGCGCCGCGTGGATCACACCGCCGGGTATCCACAGTGCGCACTGTGGCGGCACGATCCAGATACCGGCCTCGATCACACAATGCACCACGCCGCGCAAGGTGTAGATCAGTTGCCCGTGCTGATGGTGGTGGGGGGTATGTTCCCAGCGCTCGGAAGTACTGGATGCGCCCACGGCAACTATCTGGCGCGGGATGGCAGCGGCATCGCGTACCCGGCTGGGGTCGTAGTGGTCGAGGCGGTGATGAACCATGGTGCTGGCTATCTTGGCTGGTTTGCGAAACATTCTGGCTATTATGTGCAATGCCGTCCAGCACCTTGGCGCTTATGATGAGAACCAATCTCATCCAAGGAGCTTTGCCATGCGACTCGACAGTTCAACTTTTCCTGTGGTGAAAATCGTTTTCGACGCGCCAAATCAGGGCGGGTCAGAGGATGCCTTTCTGCTTTTCGAACGCCTGCTGGCCCGTAAGCAGCCCTTCGTGCTGCTGCACGAGAAAGCCGTGGATGAAAACAATCACGCGCACTCCCATGAAGAACGCAAGCAGGCCTCGATCTGGATGAAGACGCACAAGGCGGCGTTACGCGCTTACGTCAGAGGCATGATCCAGGTCGAACCCAGCGCCGCCAAGCGCCTGGCCCTCAAGCCCTTTGCCGTGACATTCGGCAAGGCATGGGGCTACCCGTTGCTGGTGGTGGAGTCCAAGGACCGCGCCTGGGCGCTGGCCCGGGATGTGCTGGATGAGCAGGTTTCGGATGTGGCGCATTTCTAAGCCTGGCCAACGCTCGACAGCGTCCACAATTGAACTACCTTGATTGACGAGCCTTCCCTCTCGGTACTCAAGCATGCGCACGTTATGGACGCGGTATCTGGCGTTGCTGGACAACGACCTGAGCACACAGATCTTCGACAACGTAAAGAACCTGTTGGTGTGCGCGCTGTTGTTCGCAGCGGGGACCAATACGCTGGTGGGGCAGCGTGAGTTGTTTATCGGGGTGTTCGCCTCCAACGTCGCCGGGTGGGGGCTGATTATCCTGTCGACGCTATTGATGTTGCTGAACGTCAGTGATGGCATTCGAAGGCTGGCCAAGTTGCGCTATCACTTGGCGCTGCAACTGTTGTTGATCCTGATGTACGTGGTGGTTGCCGAGCGGGTGGTAGAGATTGTGTGGGGCTTCCGCGCCCATTAACGTATCCTGCGCGCCTGGTTTTTTACTGATTCAAACAAAGATGACAGGACAAGATATGCAGGCGCTGCTCGAGTCGATCCTCGACGAAGTGCGCCCCCTGATCGGCCTCGGCAAAGTGGCCGACTACATTCCCGCACTGGCCGATGTGCCTGCCGACCAACTCGGTATCGCGGTATACGGTAATGACGGCGCAGCTTATTGCGCCGGTGACGCCGACACCCTGTTCTCGGTGCAGAGCATCTCCAAGGTGTTCAGCCTGGTGCAGGCCATCGATCACGGCGGCGAGAGCATCTGGGAACGCCTGGGCCATGAACCGTCGGGGCAGCCGTTCAACTCCATGGTGCAACTGGAATTCGAACGCGGCCGCCCGCGCAACCCGTTTATCAATGCCGGCGCCCTGGTGATCTGCGACATCAACCAATCGCGCTTCGCCGTGCCGATCCTGTCGATGCGTGACTTTGTGCGGCGCCTGTCGGGCAACCCGCAGATCCTGGTCAACAGCCTGGTTGCCGAGTCCGAAGCCCAGCATGGCGCACGTAATGCGGCCATGGCCTACCTGATGAAATCCTTCGGCAACTTTCACAACGATGTGGACGCGGTGCTGCACAGCTACTTCAACTACTGCGCCTTGCAGATGAGCTGCCTGGACCTGGCCCGGGCGTTCAGTTTCCTGGCCAACGAAGGCGTGAGTGCCCACAGTGGCGAGCAGATTTTGACAGCGCGCCAGACCAAGCAGGTCAACTCGATCATGGCCACCAGCGGGCTGTATGACGAGGCGGGCAATTTTGCCTACCGCGTCGGGCTGCCGGGCAAGAGTGGGGTAGGTGGCGGGATCGTCGCGGTGGTGCCGGGGCAGTTCACGGTGTGCGTGTGGTCGCCGGAGTTGAACGCGGCGGGCAACTCGCTGGCGGGGATGAAGGCGTTGGAGTTGTTGAGTGAGCGGATTGGGTGGTCGGTGTTCTGAACACATCACCAAAGCAAAATGTGGGAGGGGGCTTGCTCCCGGTAGCGGTGTGTCAGCTAGCATATTCTTCACTGACCCACGACTATCGGGAGCAAGCCCCCTCCCACATTTGGATCTCCAATGGTTTGGAGGTCTTCATACGGTCTTGTCTTTACGCGACGGGGTGGGTTTCATCCAGCACCTTGCCTACCAGTAGCTGCACGCCTTCGAGCATTCGGCAGATACCCAGCGCTACATTGCGGTTGGCGCCGTCGATTTCGAAAGCGAGGTGGGTGGCGATGTCGGTAATGGATGCCAGGTCTTGGGAGGCATTGACCAGCAGGGTTTCAGTGTCCAGGCCATCGCGTACATTGAAAAGTCGATTGTGGGATAGATCTTCGTTGTCTTGGGGATGGAGCTCAGAATTTTGTCGAGTAGTGTCATTGATCACGGGCAGACCCTCTGGTTAAAAAGCTTCCTTGATAATTCGGACGGTCAAACCCGGTCGCTGAATTGGCAGCGACGGCCAGAGGTTAGTCAGCGAAGTTCCGAGCGACAACCTGAAACAGCTGTGGGAAACGTCCGAGCCATACCCCCCCGTAGGAGCGAGCTTGCTCGCGAAAAACTTACTGGCCCTACGGTCATCCAGGTTACCCCCGTTATCGTTGACGATCTTCGCGAGCAAGCTCGCTCCTACAGTGGGTAGGCGGCAGTGGGTTAGCGACGGGGCCTGTTGAGGCGCGGCACAACCATGCCCACTTCACTCTGATAACGCCGATACCGCTCGCCAAACAGCGCCACCAAATCCCTTTCTTCGAAGCGGGCGCCTATGAACAGATAAACCGACATCCCCAGCGCAAACACCAGATGACCCACCGTCATATGTGGTGTTGCCCAGAACGCGATCAAAAACCCCAGATACAGCGGGTGACGCACGAGTTTGTAAAGCAACGGGGTCCTGAATATCGGTGCCTGCTGCGGCGTGTTGCGCCAACGATCAATCGCCTGCTTCAAACCGAACAGTTCGAAGTGGCTGATCAAGAAGGTTGCCAGCAAAACGATACCCCAGCCCAGCCAGAACAGGCCGGTCAGGAGTGTCTTGGCCCACACGGTTTCAACCTCCCAGACGCTGTCGGGAATGGGTTGCCACAGCCAGAACATCACCCCAAGCACCAGGCTGCTGAGCAGTACATAGGTGGAGCGTTCAGCCGGCGCGGGAATGAATGTAGCCAGCCAGCGCTTGAAACCTTTGCGGGCCATTACCGTGTGCTGCACGCCGAATAAAATGATCAGTGCGCCGTTGATCAAGACGGCTGTGGGCCACGCAACCAATGGCCCATCGTTGATGTTTTTAGGCACCACCACACTGCCAACGAAACCGATCAAATATAAACAGGTAAACAAAAACGCCAAATAACAGCAGGTGCTGTACGCCAGCCCGATTACTCGGGCGGCGCGACTGTCTGGATTGTTCATAAACATGCCCCTTTCCATCGGCTCATCGCCCTGCAACTCAGCCAGCTCATCCTGAACTCCGATGCGTGAGCCTAGCGGGTATTGCTCGTGCGGTAACCTGTGAAAATTGACAGTGCTTGAAATGTGATCAACCGATATTGAGCCGATCCAACAAGCTGTACCAAGCCACCCCAGCGCCAATATAAAACCGCTGCAACCCATGCAACGGCAACCGCTGCAACGGCGTCACCGGGTAGGCAAACTCTGCATGGCTGTCGCACAGCCGCCCGGCCAATTGCTGGCCCAGGCTGGTACACAGCGCGATCCCACGCCCATTGCAGCCCAGTGCCAAGGTCAGCCCCGGCGCCGGTTCGTGGACATGGGGCATGAAGTCCCGCGTGATCGCAATACGCCCGGCCCAGCGGTAGTCGAATTCCAGCGGTCCCAATTGCGGAAACAGCAGCGCCAATGAGCGCTCCAAGTGGGCAAAGTCGGCTGGTCCGGTGGGGTCATTGAACAGCCCGCGGCCACCCATCAGCAGACGCCCATAGGCGTCTTTACGAAGATACAGCAGCAACCTCTGTGCGGTAGACACGGTTTCCTGGCCCGGCAAGATGCTCTGGGCTGCGTGACCCTTCAATGGCTTGGTGGCGACGATAAAACTGTTGGCCGCCAGCACACTCTGAGCCATGCCGGGCCACAGGTTACTGCTGTAGCCATTGGTCGCCAGCACCACTTGATCGGCCGTGACCTGCGCGCCACCCGCTGTTTGCAACTGCCAAGCCGAACCCTGGCGCTGCAACCCTGTCACCGCGCTGTGGCCATGCACCCGCGCACCGGCCGCCAATGCTGCTGCGACCAAGCCACGGGCGTATGCCAAGGGTTGGATCGCGCCGGCACGCCCATCCAGCCAGCCGCCGGCAAACGCCGAGCTGCCCATACGCGCCGCCACTGCACGGGCATCCAGATGTTGCACCGGCACACCGCGCCGAGCCCATTGGTCCGCCCGCGCATGCAGCCTGGTCACGCCTCTTTCGTTGTAAGACACCTGCATCCAACCCTTACGCACCGGGGCGCAATCGATGCCATGTCGCTCGATCAGCTTGAATACCAGGTCTGCCGAGCCCGACACCGTGGAGATCAGCGTCTCGGCGCGCTCCGGCCCGTACATCCTTACCAGTTGCTCCGGGTCATATTTGAGCGTGGGGTTGACCTGCCCACCGTTACGCCCCGATGCGCCCCAACCTGGCTCATGGGCTTCCAGCACGCACACGTGCACGCCACGCTCGGCCAGGTGCAGCGCTGTCGACAAGCCGGTATAGCCAGCGCCGACAATCGCCACATCGACCTTCACTGACTCGTTCAACGCGGGCGTGGGCACTACTGACGGTGCAGTCGCCGACCACAACGACTTCATGACAGGCTCCGCGTGTTGCCGGTGGGGTGCAGCACGCGCCGCAGGAAGTCCTGGGTGCGCGCATGCTGTGGGTTGCCCAGCACCTGCTCGGCGGGGCCGCTTTCGACGATATAGCCGCCATGCAGGAAGCACACACGGTCGGCTACTTCACGGGCGAAGCCCATTTCGTGGGTGACCACGATCATGGTCATGCCTTCATCGGCGAGCGTGCGCATCACCGCCAGCACGTCGCCGACCAGCTCCGGGTCGAGGGCCGAGGTGGGTTCGTCGAACAACATGGCCTCGGGTTTCATCGCCAGGGCGCGGGCGATGGCCACGCGTTGCTGTTGGCCGCCGGAGAGTTGTTCCGGGTAGGCGTCGGCCTTGGCGCTCAGGCCGACTTTCTCCAGCAGCACCAGGGCTTCCTCGCGCACTTGCCGCGGCGGCTCACCTTTGACGTACACCGGGCCTTCCATCACGTTTTCCAGCACGGTGCGGTGGGGGAACAGATTGAAACGCTGGAACACCATGCCCATGCGGCTGCGCAGGGTGTGCACGGTCTTGCTGGCGCGCTGCACAGTTTCACCGAACACCTTGATATGGCCACCGTCGTAGGCTTCCAGTGCATTGATGCAGCGCAGCAGGGTGGATTTGCCCGAGCCCGAGGGGCCGACCAGGCACACCACTTCGCCCTTGGCCACGTCGAGGTCGACGCCGTGCAGCACGCGGTGGTCGCCGTAGTGTTTTTGCAGCTGACGAATCTCGATCATGCTTTTTTCCTCCGGCCCAGGTACTGCTCCATGCGGCGCAGGCCATATACCAGCGGCAAGCTCATCAGCAGATAGAGCAGGGCGACCAGGGTGTAGACGGTCATGTTCTGAAAGGTCGACGAGGCGATCAGCTGGCCCTGGCGGGTCATCTCCGCCACGGTGATGGTGGACACCAGGGACGAGTCCTTGAGCATCATCACCAAAGTGTTGCCGTAGGGCGGCAGGGCGATGCGAAATGCCTGGGGCAGGATCACCCGGCGCATCATCAGCATCGGGCGCATGCCTAGGGCCTCGGCGGCTTCACGCTGGCCCTGTTCGACGGCAATGATGCCGGTGCGGAAGTTCTCGGCCTGGTACGCCGAATAGGCGATGCCCATGCCAATTACTCCGGCGTAGAACGCGGTGAGGTGGATGCCCATGTCCGGCAGCACGAAGTAGATGTAGAACAGCTGCACGATGATCGGCAGGCCACGGATCACATTGATGATGGTACTGGCCGTCCACGACAACGCACGGATCGGCGACAGCTTGAGCAACGCCAGCACCAGGCCGATGGCGCTGCTGAGCAGGAACGACAACACCGTGATCTGGATTGTCACCCAGGCGCCTTGCAGCAGGATCGGCAGGAAGTCCTGGGCGTTTTGCAGGAACTCAGCCAGGTTCATGGGCGCGCCTGGGTATCCAGCCCCCATTTCTTGAGAATACTGTCCAGGGTGCCATCGGCCTTGATGCTGGCGATGGCTTTGTTCAGGCGCTCCAGGGTTGCGACATCGCCCTTGCGCACCACCAGACAAACTTCGCCGACATTGGTGGGCTGGTAGTCAGGCGCCAGTTTCACGCCTTTGAACAGCTTCTGGCGGATCTGGTAGGCCACCACCGGCTGGTCGCCGACGGCGGCCTTGATGCGGCCCAGGGACAGGTCGCGGACCATCTCGCCGATGGAGTCGTAGGTGCGGACTTCCTTGAAAATGCCCAGCTTGTTCAATTGGTCGTAGAAGATCGTCCCGGCTTGCACGCCGACCACCTGGTCTTTCAGCGGGGTGAGGTCGGGATATGCGCCATTGTCGTCGGCGCTGACGATCAGGCCTTCACCGTAGGCATACACCGGTGCGCTGAAGTCGACCACCTTGGTGCGTTCTTCGGTCTTGAGCATGCCGGCGGAAATAAAGTCCAGTTTGCCGGAAGTCAGCGAAGGGATCAGCGCGGCAAAGTTGGTCTGCTCGATCTGGCTGCTGAACCCACCGGCCTTGCCCACGGCTTCGGCCACGTCGACCATCACACCCTGAATGCTATTGCTCTTGATATCGAGGAAGGTAAACGGCGAACCACTGGCCGTTGCCCCGACTTTGTACGAGGACGCACTCTCTGCGTGCGCAACGCTGATACAAAGCGTGGCACACACACCGAAGGCAAGGCGGCGAAACAAGGGCGAAAGACTGTTCATCGGGTTGCTCCATAAGAAAAACAGAAGTCAGTTGCGCAAGCGACTGCTGATAAAACCGCAAGCTCTATGCCATTTTGAATCAGAAAAATCGTAAACGACCTAATAAAGTTTTAGAAATGAACTTATCGTATCGATATGCGATATTTTGTGGTCATTTTACAGCTTTTAAGGTAGAAATATCGCCACGCCTGATTGACCAGCCCGCGAGTTCGCCATGCCCGAAGACCGCAATAGTTTGCACAACCAATCCCTGGAAAAAGGCCTGTCGGTGCTCAAGGCATTCAGCGCCCAACGCCGCAGCATGAGCCTTGCAGAGGTGGCCGAGGCTGCTGGCATGACCAAAAGCTCGGCCCAGCGCATGGTGTTTACCCTCGAAAGCCTGGGTTACCTTCGGAAACACTCGCGCACACGGCATTACCAACTCACACCTCGAGTGCTGGAGCTGGGGTTCAGTTACCTGGATGCGCATTCGCTGATTGAAGTGGCCAACCCGTTCTTGTCCGAGTTGACGCGGTTGACCGGTGAGACGTCGTGCCTGACCGAGCCGGCGGGCCATGACATGACTTACATTGCGCGGTTTGTCAGCGCCGGGTTTGTGCCGGTGCACATGCCGATCGGCTCGCGGGTGCCGATGTACTGCACCGCGTCGGGGCGGGCGTATTTGAGCGCCTTGCCGCAGGATGAAGCGCTGGCACTTATCCAGAACAGTCAGCGAGTGGCGCATACCAGCCATACCGTGACAGACGTCGACCAAATTCTGGAGTCGTTGCAGCAAGTACGTGAGCAGGGGTATGCGGTAAATGGCCAGGAACTGTTCCTGGGCGACATGACCATCGGCGCGCCTGTGCTGGGCGCCAACGGTCGACCGGTAGCGGCGGTGCATGTGGTGGCGCCCACTAGTCGCTGGAGCCAGGCGGCGGCTGAAAAGCAGCTTGCACCGGCGTTGTTGCAATGCTCAAGAGCGCTGAGCAACTCGGCGCGTAACCTGGAATAACAGGCAAAGCAGATCAAAATGTGGGAGGGGGCTTGCTCCCGATAGCGGTGAGCCAGTAAAGAATAGGCTGGCTGACACACAGCCATCGGGGGCGAGCCCCCTCCCACATTTGGCTCTCCAGCGTTCTGGGAATATCTAGAATACCCAAACAAAAAATGCGCCCGGTTGGGCGCATTTTTTTGTGTAGTCAGCTATCGCCTATCAGGCAATCGCATCCCAAGCGCGATCACCGTTCTCGTCCTTGATCCGGGTCGGCAGGCCCATCACATCCAGCGCTTTCAGGAACGGCTCAGCCGGCAGTTCCTCAACGTTGGCCATGTGCTTCACATCCCACTCGCCACGCGCAACCAGCAGCGCAGCAGCGACCGGTGGAACGCCTGCGGTGTAGGAGATGCCCTGGCTGTCGGTCTCGGCATACGCCTCTTCGTGATCAGCCACGTTGTAGATGAAAATTTCCCGCGACAGGCCATCCTTGGTGCCTTTGACCAGGTCGCCGATGCAGGTCTTGCCGGTGTAGCCCGGGGCAAGCGAAGACGGGTCAGGCAGCACGGCCTTGACCACTTTCAACGGCACCACTTCCAGGCCTTCG
>Ga0160440_100178_pt1 | contig 53269 bp, 49 predicted proteins | sample HID1971I_E1MG_FD_108277 | JGI IMG/M metagenome (GOLD analysis project Ga0160440, IMG submission 108277) | Enriched millipede-associated microbial communities from UW Madison campus, WI, USA - HID1971I_E1 MG | ecosystem: Host-associated > Arthropoda: Insects > Digestive system > Unclassified ... | reverse complement strand
GTTCAAAGGAGGAAATGACCATGAGCGAACTCAACTTCGGGACCGACCTCTTTAGCGAGTTCGACCGTCTGCAACGGCAGATGGCAGGCCTCTTCGGCGGTTTCCCGTCCAGCATCCGTTCCGGGCCCTTTGGCGCCTTCCCGCAGATCAACATCGGCTCGACCGACGACTCGATCGAGATCGTCGCGTTCGCGCCGGGTGTCGACCCGCAGAAACTCGACGTATCCATCGACAAGGGGCTGCTGACCATCAGCGGCGAGCGCGAGCCTTCTCAGCCGGAAGCGACTGGCGAGGACATGCGCACCTACGCGCAGGAGCGCTTCGTCGGTGCCTTCCGGCGCGTTATTGAACTCCCACAGCACGCTGACCCCGACAAGGTCTCGGCGCAATACACCAATGGCTGCCTGACCGTGAGCATCGGCAAGCGGGAGACGTCCAAGCCGCAGGCCATCACGGTGCAATGAAATCTTTTGCGGATTGAGGAGAACATCATGAACGACACGACCGAGCTTGCAAAAAAGGATAAAGCGGAAGTGGCGAGGCGTGAAGGCGACCAGTCGCAACGTCGCATCACGCTAACGCCGCCCGTAGACATCTTCGAGAACAGCCAGGGCGTGACCCTGTGGGCCGATTTGCCCGGCGTGACAAAGGACCGACTCGATGTAAAAGTACACGATGGCAGCCTGTACATTGAGGCCGAGGCGGTGGTTCCCACGCCGCCAGGACTACGCCTGCAGCATGCGGAGATTCGTCGGCCCCACTTTGCCCGGGCGTTCTCTCTTGGGGCTGACTTGGACGCGTCGAAAATCGATGCGAACCTCAAAGATGGCGTGTTGAAGCTAACGATACCGCGTCGCGACGAGGCCAGGCCGCGCCGGATCGAAGTACGGACGGACTGAGCAGCGGGCCGGCGGCAACGGTAGGGAAAGGGACCGGGTGGTGGCCGTCTGGCTGCCACCTGTCGACTGCTTGGCTCCGATGTGCGTCGTTATATGCGAGTGCTGGCAACGGAGACAGACCCAGCCAACGAACAGCCGGCACCCGTGCGCAAGCAGTTTTCCCCAAGAGACATTGTTGCCCTGGGTGCGAATGTTGGTCTGCCACGTCATAGAGGAGATTACGATGAGCCGGGATCCGAAGAAATGGAATCCCTTCAAGTTCCTTCGCGGATCAGCCCGCAAGATCTGAACGTGAGCGTCGAGGACGGGGCGATCGTGCTGCGTGGCGAGAAAAAGCAGGACGTCCGCGGCGAAGAGAACGGCTGCTACCGGCTGGAGCGTGCTCATGGAACATTCGTGCGCATGATCCCGATGCCGGATTACGCTGACCCAGATCACGCGCTGGCGAAATTCGAAAACGGCGTGCTCACGTTGACGGTGCCGAAATTGAAGCCGACGCGCGCCGCAAGCCGCACGATTGATATCGGCTAGAGCATCGAGGGGATCGGGTCGTTAGCTCAGTTGGTAGAGGAGCGGACTTTCAATCCGTTGGTCACTGGTTCGAATCCAGTACGGCCCATCGGAGTATTAGCGCATAGCTGAAAGGAGCGTGTCGCGCCGCGACTCGGATCGTCGGCTCAAGCATCTCTCCGATAGCGGCGCATTCAAATCGAAACCAGTTGGACCCAGACAATATCACATCAGTTCTGCCCGGATCGGACAACATGCTTCCGGGTGTTGGAGTCATACGATGCTTGACGTACTTCAGGAAACATGGGGCGACTATACAGTCGGCATTCTGACGTTCACAGTTTTAGAGCTTCAAACGCGGACGTGATTGCCCGACGGTTACGTCGCAGTCGTGCGCATCGACAGGGGCGGCGACGTACTCGCCGACTGGCACCTGCCGCGTTCCTCCCGACCGTCCGAGAGTGCACCCGAGGCTCAACGTAACGCCTTGGAATATGCGATCACCCTCATCGGGCGCGGCGTTTTCGACGAAACTTCGGGAAAGGCATGACGACCCTTGCTGCGCGACGACGTGTCGCTGTGCATCGCTCGCTCACGCATTCCCTTGCGCCGCTGCATCCGGCTTCGGTTAGCTAAAGCCAGTTTGCAGTGCTGCATGACATGCCCGCCCGACCCGTTGACGGCCCTTTGAGTCGGCTGCGGAAATAAGGACGGGGCCGAAAACCCGACCTTGCCGAGACGTTGGTCAAAGTGACATAAAGCGAATTAATGCCAGTACGTTAGCTATGCTGACTAACGGCCGGGGGTCGGACTGAGAGAAGGCTCGCGAAGAGCGCGTTCGCGGACTTCGTCCAGGCTGCGTGACCCGCAAGGTAGGCCCCAGACACTTGTTCCGCTCACTGCCGGCCATCTGCGGTCACTGGTTTGTTTCAGCACTTCCCGTAGCAGGGGCGCACTCACGGCTTCACCGGGAAAGTCAGAGCAACGCGGGTCTAAGGGCACTACGATCCAGAGCCCGGTTTATCGTCTGAGTCGCGGACCCTGCCGTTATCACCCCCGCCGGCTTTCCGCTTTGCCTGACGGTTACTGACGGACTGCAGCGTATCTTGCAACTGCGCAAGCGAATATGGCTTTCGCAACGCCGACCATTTGAATTGCCGGGTCTTTTCCTCCGGCAGCGTGTTTCCGGAAGCAAAAATGACCTCGAGGTCTGGTTGCATGACCGTGGCACGGCGCGCCAGTTCCAGCCCGGACATGTCGGACATGACGACGTCTGTCAGAAGAACGTCAATGTCGCCCGCTTCGAGTATTTCGAGCGCTGCCGCGGCGTTTTCTGCGCGCCGTGCGCCGATTCCCAGGAGCCGGAGCAGCTCACAGAGCGCGTCGAGCGACGCGGGGTCATCGTCTACCGCAAGGACCCGCAATTCTTCGAGACGTCGGACCCGAACATCAAGGTCATCGCCGGATTCAGTCATCGGTTGTTCGATGACCTTGCTATCACTGTCGTCGAGCACCTGCCGCACCTTTATCGCGAGCTGCTGACGGCTGTACGGTTTGCTGAGCAGTTCCACGCCCGGGTCCAGCCGGCCGCCGTGGACGATAGCATTCTGTGTGTACCCTGACGTGAAGAGCACTTTGAGTCCGGGAAGCATCTGCGCGGCTTGCCTTGCCATGTCCGGGCTTCGCAACGACCCGGGCATGACCACGTCCGTAAATAACAGATCGATGTGCACGCCGCTCGCGACGACAGCCAGTGCCTGCTCGGCGTCATTGGCCTTTAACACAGCGTAGCCGAGACCGGTAAGAAGCTCGACAACCGTGGATTGGACCTTCGGATCATCCTCGACCACGAGAATGGTCTCTTCGCCATGCTTCACGCTGCCCCTCGTGCGCGGCGGGAATTCGACTGCCGTACCGGTTGAGCGAGGTAAATAGATCCTGGCCGTTGTTCCTTCGCCGATCTCGCTGTAGAGCTTGATGTGGCCGCCGCTCTGCCTGACAAACCCATACGCCATGCTCAGTCCAAGGCCAGTACCTTCGCCTTCCGGTTTCGTGCTGAAGAACGGATCGAAAGCGCGCTCCATCACTTCCCGGCTCATGCCGGTCCCCGTGTCCGTGACAGCCAGCATGACATACTGTCCGGCCTTGACGTCAGGCACGGTAGAGACGTATTCGTCATCCAGCGTCGCGTTGGCGAGTTCGAGTGTGAGCCTGCCGCCATCCGGCATTGCATCGCGTGCATTGATCGCCAGATTTAGAATCACGTTTTCCAACTGGTGCGGATCGACGAGGATGTTCCAGAGACCGCCCGCGACAACAGACTCGATTTCAATCGTCTCGCCCAGCGCCCGGCGCAGCAGGTCGTCTAGCGAGCGAAGCTGGCGTGCGGGATTTATGACGAGGGGCGCCAGTGGTTGCTGACGTCCGTAGGCGAGCAGCTGCGAGGCTAGTTTCGCGCCGCGATCCACGGCGTCGATCGCCTTGCCCAAGCGCTCGGCGCTCCAGTTGTCCCGTCCGTACCTGCTTTCGAGCAGTTCCAAGTTTCCGCGGAGCACCTGCAGGACATTGTTGAAATCGTGTGCCACCCCGCCGGTCAGTTTCCCCAACGCCTCCATTTTCTGCGCCTGGAACAGAGCGCGCTGCGTTTGCTCAAGTAGTTCCGAGGCACGCCGACGTTCGGTGATGTCCCGGGTGACCTTCGCAAAACCGACGAGCTCACCGTTTTCGCGGATCGCGTCAATGACGACGTGTGCGAAGAAGCGGCTGCCATCCTGGCGCACGCGCCAACCTTCTGCCTCGAATCGGCCTTCGCGTCTTGCCGTTTCCAGCCCGCGAAACGGCACCCCGGCGGCGACGTCCTCTGGCGTGTAAAACCTGGAAAAGTGCGAGCCCACAATCTCGCTTTCGCTATATCCCTTGATCCGCCGGGCGCCGGAGTTCCAGCTTGTGACCCGGCCGTCGGGCGACAGCATGAAGATGGCATAGTCGATGACACCCTGAACCAGCAGGCGAAAGCTGCGCTCGCTTTGCAGCACGGCGTCGTGAGCCGCCTTTTTGTCACTGACGTCCTGAACGACCTTTCCAAAGCCAAGAAGGTGACCAGCGCTATCACGAAGTGCTGTCATGACGACATTGGCCCAGAACCTCGTGCCGTCCTTTCGCAGACGCCATCCTTCACTAACATAGCGCCCTGAACTGGCAGCAGCTTTGAGTGCGGCGTCGGGCGCGCCCGCGGCCCGTTCGGTCTCCGTGTAAAACACGGAGAATGGCTGCCCTATGATTTCATCAGCCCTGTACCCTTGGATACGCTCGCCCCCTGGGTTCCACGTCACGACGACGCCGTCAGGCGAAAGGGCGAAAATGGAATAGTCGTCTGTGGACCCGGCCCACAGTTGAAGCCAGACGGCGCTGAAGCTGGCGGCGGGTGACGTGTCGTCATTCATAGCGAACAGTGTACGGATGCCGGCTAGACAAAAGTTAGTCTTTCCCGCAATTTTTATGCCGGGGAGGGTACGCGCTTTTCGCTTAGCCACGCAGTCTTCAGTTTCCATGGCACGTAACATCAATCGCGGGAAGGTCGGTCCGGCGCAGTCGCTAGATTCCAATCTGGATGGCGCTTACAGATGTAAGCATGGGCAGCTTCTCGGACCGGCCCCTATGACGCCGAGCCCTTCCATCAAGCCGATGCCTAAGCGCCCAGCTTTGCTGCGCTCAGTCGCCACTCATGTCAAACGTGGATTTGAACTATCTTATCAGATTGTGATAACATAAAGCATGACCGATCATAACCACAGCTTGGACGCGCTTTTGTCTCTGGACGGGGAGCGCTTTGCCATCGATGGCAGCGAAACACGCTGGGTCAAGTTTGAGGTCAAGGAATGCGACGTGACGCCGGAGCGCCCGCATGGACTTAGATATTCGCTAACGCTCCATGCCGAGGACGGCGCCCGCCTGCTGGGCTTCGACAACGCGCACGGGATCACCGAACGCTCCGGACCGGGAGCCCGAACGCGAATCGAATACGACCACAAGCACAAGGGCGAAAGAGTTCGATTCTACGACTATGAGGACGCCGGCAAGCTGATGGAAGATTTCTGGGCGGAAGTTGAAACGATCTTGCAGGAAAGGAGTAGCTGATATGACTGCAGACACCAAGATCCTGAAAGTTGGTATTGCCTCGCGCGACGAATACAAGGCCCGGGCCATCGCCATCGCGAAGGGCCAATACAAGCCCGCGCCCGATGAACCGAAAGTCTGGTTCCAGTCGCTCGAAACGCTGGCCAAGGTGCTGTCCGAAAGCAACCGGGAATTGCTCGCGACGATCGCTGAGACAAACCCGGGCTCCTTGGACGAGCTGGCCGCGAAGACCGGTCGCGCGGTGTCCAACCTCTCGCGTACCCTTCGGACCATGGAGGGTTACGGCCTGGTGCATTTCGAGCCGGGTCCGCATCGAAGACTTGCGCCCCGCGTCGACTATTCAGGCGTCGAGCTGGCTGTCTCGTTTTAGCGACCGGTGAAACGGGTCCCAGGGTGCCTTTTCACGCAACTACGGCCGCAGCCCGACATCGAACAGCAATCTCGCCAGCCGGGCCGATGCAGAGTACGTCGGTATCATCTTCAGGCCGGGTTCCGACGAGACTCCCCAAACGCTCGACGAACGACACGCGGTCTAACCTGCCGAACTCCTCACATTTTGCTGTGAGGGAGCCACGGCTGTCAGTCGGGGGAGGATTTGACTCTGGACTAACGCCCGTCCCGTTGACACTTTTGACCGCGCAGGGTTTTGAGCTGATTGACTACCTTGTATTCGAACAGCGGCTGGCGTCGCGTCGGCCAGGGAAACCCAAATTTCGCAATATTCATAAAGCGCCCGCGCAAGTCATTCGAGCGTTATTGGGATTGACATAATAGAAGTTATCGAATGTTCGTTTGCAATCCTAATCGTTACCGACGCGCAGCGCTTGTTCTTCCACACACGGTTTCCGATCGGAGCAACTCGATGCCTTGGAAACTGGCATACGCCGGGTCGCGGACCGTGGCGCCAAGACACTGGCGTTGGATGCGCTGTTCCAGCGTATTGTGGCCCATTGCAGTCAAAGCAGACGGGGTGGGAGGAGGCCAGAAGGCCGATGCTGTATGTCCTTCGAATCGGGAACACCGCCCACCGAGGCATGGACTCTTCACTGCCGCTTCGATGCTTCCTTTTTCTCCTTCTTTGCCGCTTTCTTCTCCTTCGGCGTCTTCGTCGCCGCTTTCTTCTCCGTCTTCTTGGCGTCCCGCGCTTTGCTCATCTCATCCTCCTCATAGGCCGGGCATTCGGCTACAGCTAAGCTTAGCAAACACCATGCAAGCGGTAGGCCCGTCCCGGTGACCCCAATCTATGGCATCGGCGACGCGCCCGCCGCACACTCGCGCACCGCGCAAGCGCGCGCCGCGACATGCCGATACAAGCGGGGGACTAAGACAGTTCCGCGACACTGGTCTCTCACCCGTTTCCACGTCGTCGCGGGGCGCCTTGGCTGTAAAGCGAAAAGGCACCTAGCGCGGCGAAACACGCGTGAAGCGAGCGGACGCTCGGATGCGCCGACACTCTCAGACGTGGCCATCGTCGGAGTAGTGAAACAAATGTGCCACCGCTAGTACTACAGCCGTAGTTATTTTTTCCTATACTAAGTTAGTACTACTACTTTGCATAGGATCATGAAAGAGATTGCTAAAGCATGGGAACGTGAACTGGATGAATTGCATGAGAGATTGGCTGGCCTGTTCAGGCGCGCTGAACCGAGACAGCGTTCGCGAGCCTATCTAAAAGGTTTGCTTGGTACGGTCGAACGCAAGAACGGCTGGCAGCTTGCCGAATGGATCGGCGAAGCCACACCCGATGGTGTGCAGCACCTTCTCGAGAGAGCACAGTGGGATGCCGACAAGGCGCGCGACGTACTGCGCGAATACGTCGTTGAGCAACTCGGCGAGCGTGAGGCGGTGCTGATTGTGGATGAGACGGGATTCCTCAAGAAGGGTGAACACTCTGCCGGCGTGCAACGCCAATACAGTGGTACCGCAGGTCGCATCGAGAATAGCCAGATCGGTGTGTTTCTCTGCTATGCGGGCAATGGAGCGAGCGCATTTATTGACCGCGAGCTGTATATGCCCCAGTCATGGATCGACGATCGTCCTCGCTGCAAGGTTGCGGGCGTCCCGGACACGATGGGATTTGCAACCAAGCCGCAGCTCGCGCGCCAGATGCTTGAACGGGCGCTCGATGCGGGAGTACCTTGCGGCTGGGTCACCGGCGATGAGGTGTATGGCGGTGACCGTCCTTTGCGGCTGTGGCTCGAATCGCGCGCGCAGCCATTCGTGCTGGCGGTGAAGAAGAGCGAACCACTATGGTGGCAAGGCCCGACCACTATGCGCGCCGACAAGATTGCACAAGCCTTGCCACCGCAGGCTTGGCGCCGCCTCTCGGCCGGAATCGGCGCAAAAGGCGCGCGCCTATATGACTGGGCACTTACGCCGTTGTGGCGCCTGCAGTTGAGCGCCGAGGAGCGTCGCTTTGGTCATTATCTGCTGGTGCGCCGCAGTCTTGACGAAAATCGCGAGCACGCGTATTTCGTCGTCTACGCGCCCCGCAGCAAGGTCACCCGTCGGACTCTGGTCAACGTCGCTGGCAGGCGATGGGAGATCGAAGTCGGCTTTGAGGCCGCCAAGGGTGAATGCGGCCTCGACCAATATGAGGTGCGTCGCTGGCAGGGCTGGTACCGCCACGTCACTCTGGCGTTGTTGGCCCACGCGGTACTTGCTGGCCTGAGGGCGCAGGCTAAAAAAAACAGCTGAAGGTTCACTGCCATTCAGCATCCAGGAGATCCGCCGGCTATTGTGTCGCCTGATATGGCGAACGCTGCACTCCGTCGAGCACGTGATGTCGTGGTCAATATGGCGGCGCCGACATCAGTACCGAGCCCAGCAGTGTCATTATCGACGACGCGGCGGTGTGCTCCCGGCGTATCTACGGCTGTAGTACTAAGAGTGGTGCCCCCTAACTTCCTCAGCAAAGCAGAAAAAGCGATGGAGGCCAGCCACGTCGTTGCCGTGCGAATTCCGAGCCCTGCCGGCCCGACCGTTTGATTCAGCTGCCTCGGAAATGCGGGGCAACGGTTGGTCAGAGCCGCCCTTAACGCAACGACACGACGTTGCAAACGTCCAAATTCGGAAGTTCTACCCCGAGCAGATCGTCGATGAGCCTTGGTGTCACACACATAAGACGCGCTATCCCAGACCGAGTCAGTCCTGACGTTTCTTGCAAAACCGACAGCCCCTGTGAAACTATCTCTGCTCGCTCTTGCGGAATAAACTCGTCTTCTGTCTCTTGGATGGCCTCGCTATGACGAGTAAGTTTGATGACACCGGAACGATATTGCTCATCCGAGAACACACCTAATTGACGCCCTCGATACAGGATTGCCGCCTTCGATACGCCCCATCTCAGTTTAATGTCAGCGATCGCTTGCCAACTGAATCGGCTTCCCTTGAGTGATTTCTGACATTCGATAACGAAGTAACGGCGAGGCATTAAAAAGGCGCTGGCAAATCTGTTCGCCTGAGATTCTGAAATTTTGTCGCCAGTTTGAACGCCCACGTGCAAACAGAAGTGGCCGACCTCATGCGCTAAACCGAACCGAGTCCGGCACGCGGAGCGCCCGTCAGCGTTAGTAACGATTACAGGTCGATGCGTTGCAAACGAGATAGCATCAATTTCTGGCGCCAACCCGCTCATCGACAACACGACCGCACCGGCATTCTCAGCTACCCGAGTCATATTGCTGATCGGACCGAGACCCAACCCCCAATGGGCACGCAACCTTTCTGCAGCACTTTCGATATGCTCAACGCTATCGGGATCTGCCTCTATGAAACTGTACTTCGGAAGGTCGAGCTTCGCGTCAAGGACGCTAACAAGCCGCTTAAGCATCTCGCCCTTTGCGCGAGCGACTTGCTTAAGGGCAACTTTCGTAGTTAGTTGCTTCCGAAAATGGCATTGTTCGTCCGCAATGGGCATCGGATCAACGCAGCGAAAAAACTCCGGCATCACCGATAACTGCGTCGCAAGCGACTGCTCAAGCATCGCACTAGGAGCCTCGACGCCCGATTCTAGACGACTGAGATACTGTTTTGACGACCCGACCTTTTCCCCTAATTCCTGAAGGGAAAGATCATTAAAAAGCCGAGCCGTCCGCAAGTTCGAACCAAAAAACTGCGAGTTCATTTACCTATTGCCTCGACCTCTCCAAGTCTGTCATGTTTCACGCCCACCGAAGGCTTACCAACGTTGACCGCCGCGGGAGTTTCAGCGCCGACGGCATGAACCGACTGAACGTTGTCAGACTTCCATTCACACCGGATTACGTCATGGGAGTCGATACCCATGAAAACGACCCTCGCTTCTTCCCCATTAAAGCTGCCACGATCAATAACAAAGCAAAATCTGGCAGGCGCCGATGCGTCGCCTACGTCATCAAAAAAAGTCTTTTGGTAACGACTCACTTCCATCACGGCCCTTTTCGTTGGGTTCTTCACGTAGTCGCTCGAAAAACGGCACGGGATACCACCGATGGTGAACACGAGATCGAACGTATTTGCCTGAACGTTCAACCAGTTATGTTTCCCGGAGGCATGCTCTATAACGATCCTATTTTTCTGTCGATCGAATACGGTGCATCCGCGTCCATAAGAGCTGTCTGTGGGACGAACCAAATCGTCTTCCGTCGCATACAACTCTTCAAGCAACCATCCCGCGACGAGGGAAAGTTTGTCGTCCGAGAGTTCCTCATGATACTGAGCAGGCAGCGGCAACGGCATCGTCAATCCTTACGAAAATAGTTCTGTGCAAATTTCGCAAATCGTCAACCTCATTTTTGTGCAAAAACGGCGTTTCGTCAACTCAAAAGTTAGAAGATTGAAGATTCCTCCCCAGTTCGAGGCCGGATACAAGAAAGATCGACCGGTCCGATGGATCGAATGGTAATCGTAAGGTCGCGCCGAATGTTAGCAAGGCTCAATTGGCGGCAGCGCGGCCGAGATCGCTGCGCTCGCCATTGGATTCTAAGGTGGGCGACCACGGATAGCGAACTCACACAATCGGATAGCGAACCCACACAACTCGTCGTGCGATAAGCTATCCCACCGTCAATATGTGTCCCCTACTACTGCCCAATGCGCATAATCCGCCTTAGCATCACCAATTTTCGGGGCATAAAGCAGGCGACGCTGCTTTTGCCCAAACACGGCGTTCTAATCGGAGACAACAACACCGGGAAAACCACAATACTTGAAGCACTCGACCTTGTACTCGGACCCGACCGGCTCAATCGGGTACCGCCGATAAGCGAACATGACTTCTTCAACGGCCGCTATCTCAGCAAGCCACCGGTAGACGCCGGAGCCGCGCTGCTAGCTATCGAGGCCAAACCAGCGCAGGCGGGGGAACCTGGAGGCGAAATCGCGGACAGGCCAAGGATCGAGATCGAGGCCGTTATCGTCGACCTTAATCTTGAGCAAAGAGCGCGTTTTGGCGACTACATAGAATTCTGGGACTCAACCGCGTGCAAGCTTTACGATATTCCAAACCCGGCTGGTGTGGATGTCGCGTCAATTAATGAGGCACTACGAGTCACCTTTTACGGCTGGTACGATGAAGAGGAGGATGACTTTGAAGGCAAGACATTTTTCTCACGCAGCCTAGCGGAAGCCGCTCGTCCCGAGCAATTCTCCCGGAAAGACAAGCAACTGTGCGGTTTCCTTTATTTGCGCACCATTCGCACCGGTTCGCGTGCGCTCAGCCTTGAACGAGGCAGTCTTCTGGACATCATCCTGCGCCTCAAGGAGGTAAGGCCGCAGATGTGGGAGGACACTCTCGGCACGCTCTCAGGGATGGCAGTTGCAAGCGATCCTGCTTTAGGCATAACGCCTGTCCTTGAGAGCATAAACACAGCCCTCAAGAAGTACGTACCAAAGGAATGGGGAGTCGAGCCACATCTCAAGGTTTCCGATCTCACTCGCGACCATCTGCGCAAAGTCGTAACAGCATTTATCGCCACCGGCGACGGCGAGCACGCCGCTCCATTCTATCGCCAAGGGACGGGGACGATTAACATGCTTGTGCTCGCCATGCTGTCGCAGATCGCCGAAAGCAAACAGAATGTCATCTTTGCGATGGAGGAACCGGAAACCGCGATACCGCCGTATGCACAGAAGCGTATCGTTCACGAAGTTCGCAAACTTGCGGCCCAAACTCTTTTCACTTCTCATTCACCATATGTGCTGGAGGAGTTCACGACTGACGAGACGATGGTCCTCGTGCGCGATGCACAAGGTAAGCTGGCGCATCGGACGATCGAACTTCCCGATAATGTGAAGCCAAAACGTTACAGGCAAGAATTCAGGACGATCTTTTGCGAGGGCCTGCTCGCTCGCCGGGTGCTGATAGCAGAAGGGCCGACGGAGGCATCTGCCTTCCCTGTCGCCTGTCGACGTCTGGCGGAACTCAACCCCGAGACCTACTTCTCGCTCGAAGCACTGGGCATATGTACCGTTGATGCTGCTGGGGAGAAGAATGTTTCCGGCATGGCAAAACTTTATAGCGGCCTAGGGAAACGGACTTTCGCCATCTGCGATAAACAGGAGGGGGATAACGAAGCGAAGATCAGAGCCGAGGTCGAACTACTTCTCATGCATGAAGAGAAGGGGTTCGAGAATCTGGTGATCAAAGGAACAACGCAAGCTGCGCTGGAGCGTTTCGCTAAAAAACTTGACTGGCCGCCGCACATCCTGAAGATCTATCCCGAACCAGTCGCCCAGGTAGTCGGCGCACTCGGCGAGTATTTTGCGTGGTCGAAGGGGAACTGGGGCGTTGCAGACTTCCTCGCGCAGTGCAGCGAAGCTGAGACGCCCACATGGATTAGGGAAGCAGCAAAAAAGCTCAAGGAAGCGGGTACGCCACCTGCACCACCCGCCCAAGAAGCCGGACCTGCGGACGCTAATGCTCATCCGGAGGCAAATGCCGATGGAATTGAGTAAGGGGCAGCAAGAGGTCTTGGATGCCAGCGGGCACCTCCTGGTGGTCGGGGGACCGGGCTCAGGCAAGACAACCGTATCAATCCTCAAAGCAGCGACGATTGCACGAAGTGAACTCGTCGCAGGGCAGAAAATTTTGTTCGTCAGTTTTGCCCGCGCAACTGTGTCGCGCGTCATGGAGGCCATTGAACGCGAGCAAAGGATCCCGCCCGAACAAAAGCGCCTTATCGATGTCGAGACATATCATTCTTTCTTCTGGCGCATTCTGAGGTCTCACGGATATCTTGTCGGATTGCCAAGACGAATCGAGATTCTGACGCCACCGATTGAAGCCATCGCTCTCGCGACCATCCGGGCGCAGTTTCCCGCGAGAAAGCTGACAGACGCGCAGAAGGAGGCAAAGCGCGTTGCCGAGGATGCAGAGCGCACGCGCCTCGCAATCGGTGAGGGACGGATCTGCTTTGACTTGTTTGCCACGTATGTTGGTGACATTTTGGGCAGCGAACGCGTTTGTCGCCTCATCTCCGACATGTACCCCGTGGTAATCCTTGACGAATTCCAGGACACAAACGGTGCCCAGTGGCGAGTCGTGCAGGCACTGGGAAAGCACTCCCGGCTAATCGCGCTTGCCGATCCGGAACAGCGAATCTATGACTGGATCGGCGCAGATCCCGCTCGCCTTGACCAGTTTCGGAAGGTATTCAAACCAGTCGATGTCGATCTGAGCACAGAAAATCATCGGAGCGCTGGCACCGAAATTGGCATGTTCGGTAACGATCTGCTTACGGGGGTATTCCGTCAGCCGGCGTATGAGGGCGTCAAGTTCGGCCTTTTCGAACCGTTCACCGACCCCGCGATGACAATGCTCGTAACAGCAACCTACGCCGCGCGAGAGCGCCTCATAAAACTAGGCATGAAAGATTGGTCGCTCGCAATTTTGGTTCCGACGAAAAAAATGACACGTCTCGTCTCAGATGCACTTCGCGAGCCCCCGGCTGGCATGCAAGCGATCTCGCACACTGCGGTAGTTGAAATGGAGGCCGCCATTCTATCGGCAGAAGTGATCGCACTGCTGATGCAGCCGGCTAACAAGAGCCTGCACTTTGCCCAGCTCGTCGATCTTCTTTGCGACTATTACCGCGGAAAAGGTGGTGGTGAGCCAACTCAGGAAGCGTTGAATGAAGCTGCCAGCTTACGCAAGGCATACGACGAGTTTGTCGCCGCTCAGGCAAAGGGCAAGGCGGTTCGCAAGAACAGCATCATCGTCAACGTTCTGGCAGTGTATGAGCAAGTTCGTGCGTTGCAACTGACAGGCGACCCCGAGGCTGACTGGCGCGCCGTCAGACACATACTGGAGATGGGAGCCTGCAAGCGTCTGCGTGAAGTGGCCGACGCGGCGAGGAGCCTTCGTGTTCTCGAACGCGGCACCCAGCTCCGTCAAGACCTGTCGCAAGACTGGCGGAACAATGGCGGTTACCGGAATGCCCTGGAGGTTACGCGACAGGCGTTCATTCAGCAGCACTTCTCAACAAGTACCAAACCTGAGTCAGGCGTTGTAGTCATGAACATGCACAAGGCAAAGGGCAAGCAGTTTGACGAAGTAATCATCTTCGAAGGATGGCCGGTCAAACGCAAGGGGCTGCCTCCTTTCAATGGCGATAGAATTGTGCGATTCAATCTGGGAGAAAACGTTGATGACCAAGCCCGTCAGACGCTCCGCGTGAGTGTCACAAGAGGTAAGCGGCGGGTAACTATTCTGACCCCACGCGGTGACCCTTGTGTATTGCTCGTCGGCAAAAAACAAGGTGCGTGAGCATTTCGCCAGCCGCGCTGCCAGCCCTCAAGGCCAAGGCCAATAGTCGGCCAATTGCCTTATGGCGCCTTAGGGCGAAGCCGCGTGTTGGCAGGCACGGGGCGCCGCCTTACCGTTACTAGACGCTGTCACCGTCGGCAGCCCACCATATTGCCGACGTTCACGCGAGTCTCGTCGAATGTCCGCAATGGCCGATTCAGGTTCCTCCGGCAGGTGCTGGCGTCAGCACCACAGCGCTACCACCGGCGAGACGCTGCTGTCAAACGACGAGGATCGTGCGAGGCGAGGACGGCGCTCGCTACCGCGTTGTGAAGTTGTTGGCAGAAATCGAGCCGTTAAAAGACTGGGAGTTATCTTAATAGCCGCGTTTTCTCGCAAGATCTGCGGCGGCTCGCGACCCCGAATAGCCGACCTGGAACGCTTCCAAAGGCCGAGTATGACCGTTGCCGTCACTGAGATCGCGGCGTGGGCAGTGGCCGATCTCGGAACGCTAACGGACCTCCATCCACTTCACATCGTCTTTCAATTAACTCGCCCTTCGTAGATCGCCATAAAGAAGCGTCGACGCGGCCGAACAACCCTTTGGGTGATCAACGCTTCCCGCTCAGCACCGTTCTCTGGTTTGGCCATTGATGTCTTATGCGAGGGGAGCGTCTTGAAAAGCTCGGACGCACGCTCCTCCGCGGAACCGGAAATTTGAAATTGCCTCGCTTACGGAGTCTGCAAGGTGCCGTCTTTTAGGCGCGTCTGCGTCCAAGTCGTCACTACGTTCTCGCACGGATATTTTGCGGCTTCCGTCTCGTTCATATCGACGCCGAGGCCTGGCTTCTCATTGGCATAAACGTGGCCCTTCCTGAACTCGGGCAAGCCGGGAAACACGTCGAGCAACGCGGCTCTCGGCCCTCTAAGTTCCTGGATCACGAAGTTGGGTGGCTCAGTGCCCGACCATTCCTGCACGCCGAAATTGCGCGACGCGAGATCGATATGAATGTTCGCGGCGTGCGCGAGCGGCGACATGTCGCCAGGTCCGTGCCACGCGGTCCTGACACCGAATTGCTCGGCGAAGATCTGCAGCTTGCGCCCGGCCGTGATGCCTCCGATCTGGCTCAGGTGAACGCGTATGAAGTCGATCAAGCGCTCGGTGATCAGAAAGCGCCATTCCGATGGATTGTTGAACAACTCGCCCTGAGCCAGTGGCGTGGTGGTCTTCGCTCTGAGCTGGCGCATCCATTCGCCTTCTTCCAGCGCGATGGCATCTTCCAGAAAGAACAGGTCGTACTGTTCCAGCTCGCACGCGAACTTGATGGCCTCGACGGGCTTCAGCCGTTCATGCACGTCGTGACACAGGGCGACGTCGAAGCCTATTTTGCTGCGGAGGCCGTCGAACAGCTTGAGCGTGTCGCGCATGTACTTGCGGCTGTCGAGATACACGCCGTCAGGTGCGCCTTGCGGTGCGCCCGACGGCGCCTTGCCGAAGCCGCCGCCGCCATACCCGCCGTTCTGGCAGCGGATATGGGTAATGCCCTGTTCGCGATACCGTTGGATGTTTTCGCACAGCTCGCTCAAATCCCGCCCATCCGCATGACGATAGATCGGCACGCCTTCGCGGCACTTGCCGCCGAAGAGCTGATAAAGCGGCATGTTCGCCATCTTGCCTTTGATATCCCACAAGGCCATGTCGACACCCGATATCGCGTTGTTCTCGATCGGTCCATTGCGCCAGTAAGCGTTCTGATGCATCAATTGCCAGAGCTCTTCGATCGCTTCGGCGTCGCGGCCGATGAGAAGCGGCCGCAGATACTCTTGAATCAGACATTGGACCGCGACGTGCCGATACGCAAACGTCGCGCATCCGAGGCCATATAGACCGGGCTGATTCGTCTCCACTCTCACGACGATCAGGTTGATGCCTTCCGGCGCGGTCAGGATGACCTTTACATCTGTGATCAGGGTTGCCATATCTTGTCTGCCAGGATCGGGCGCACTGAGTGAGTCACCAACGGGCGCCCCGGATTCAAATAAGTCGTACGAGCCCGCGCTTATGTGCGGCCGACGGCGAGCGGCGCATCGGGTTTCGCGCGTTCGTCCGAACGCGCGGGGACGGTGATCATCAGAATGACCGAAAGCAGCAGGGCGCTGGCCATGAACATGTACGAAGCAGCAGGACTGCCGGTGGCTCCGTTCAGATAACCGACCACCCATGATCCGCAGAACGCGCCGAGCGCACCGCACGCATTGATGAGTCCGATCGCGCCGCCCAGCACGTTGCTCGGGATCAATTCCGGCACGAGCGCGAAGAACGGTCCGTAAGGCGCATACATCGACGCACCTGCGATGACCAGCAGCGCGAACGAAAGCCAGAAGTGCGTGCTGCCGAGCAGATACGAACCCACAAACGCAACGGTCCCGATGAGCAGGAGTGGCCACACGAAAAGCTTGCGGTTGCGCGTTTTGTCGGATAGCCACGAGGCGAGCAGCATCAAGATAATCGCGCCGAGATACGGCACGGCGGCGAGCCAGCCGACCGACACGATGTCGATCGTTGACGCCTGCTTCAAAATCGACGGCAGCCACATGATGAAGCCATACACGCCAATGCTCCACAGCGCATGGATCGCGCAGCATTTCAACACGATCGACGAGCGAAACGCGGTCTTGTAGTCGCGCACCGGTGCGATGTGCGCCTGCTCGGCCTTGAGGCGCGCGTCCAGTTCGACTTTTTCGGCATCGCTCATCCACGGCGCATCGGCGGGGCGGTCCTTCACCGTGAACCACCAGACGATCGCCCAGGCGATCGCCGGCAGCCCTTCGATGACGAACATCTCGCGCCAGCCGAAGCTGTGCACTAGATAGCCTGACACGACCGACATCCACAGCACCGTTACCGGATTGCCGAGGATCAGGAAGGTGTTGGCACGCGAGCGTTCGGTGCGCGTGAACCAGCGGCTGATGTACATCAGCATCGACGGCATCACGGCTGCCTCCACCACGCCGAGCACGAAGCGCAGCACCATCAGCATCGGAATGTTGCTGACCATGCCGGTCGCTGCCGCGCACAGTCCCCACAGGATCAGGCTGAAGAAAATCAGCTTCTTCACGCTGTTGCGCTGCGCGTAGATCGCGCCGGGCACCTGAAACAGGCAGTAGCCGAGAAAGAACAGCGAGCCGATCAGCGACGACATGCCGTGCGTGATGCCGAGATCCTTGTCGATCCCGGCGGCAGCGGCAAAGCCGTAGTTCGCTCGGTCGAGATAGGCAAGGCTGTACGTGATGAAGATGATGGGCATCAGATACCACCATCTTTGGGGTGCCACGGGTTTGACGCTTTCCATGATGTCTCCGGATCGTTGCTGCAAGCGATGGGTTGGGCGCGGGCTCTTGTTCCTGGTCCCGCGAATGCCTGGGTTCAAAGCACGGCGAGCCAGCCGCCGTCTACATAGATGATCTGGCCGTTCACATAGCTCGATGCCTGCGACGACAGGTACACCGCCGTGCCGACGAGCTCTTCCGGCTTGCCCCAGCGCTGCGAGGGATTGCTGCTCTTAACCCACGCATCGAAGGCGGCGTTGTCGACCAGCGCCTGGTTCATGTCGGTGAGGATGTAGCCCGGGCCGATCGCGTTCGCCTGTATATTCGACGAAGCCCACTCGGCGCTCATTGCGCGGGTCAGCATCTTGATGCCGCCCTTCGCCGCCGTATAGGCGCCGACCGTCGCCCGGGCGCTTTCGCTCGTCAGCGAGCCGATGTTGATGATTTTGCCGCCCGTGCCGCGCGCGATCATGCGGCGCGCCGCCTCTCTCGCGACGATGAACGCGCTCGTCAGGTTCGTGTCGATCACGCGCTGCCAGTCGGCGAGTTCGAGTTCGACAAGCGGCTTGCGAAACTGGATGCCCGCATTGTTGATGACGATGTCGACCTGCACGCCGTCCTTGTCCCATTGCGCGAATGCATCGGCAACGGCGGCTTCGTCGGTGACGTCGAAGGCGCGGCCTTGCGCCTTGAAGCCTTTGCTTTCGAGACGGTCCGTCGCTTCGGCAACGGTTTCGGCGCGAGTGCCGTTCAGGATCACGGCGGCGCCCGCGCTGGCGAGCCCTTCGGCGAGCGCGAAGCCGATGCCTCTCGTAGAGCCCGTAACGAGCGCCGTGCGGCCGCTCAGATCGAATAGCGATGTCATGCGTTTTCCTTTCGCGTGTTGATTCAAGGCGCGAGTGCGCCCCTCGCGGCCAACTTGCCGGTCGCGATGAATGTGCGTTGCGGTTTGCGGTGCTTAAGAGGTCAGGCGGGCTTCTCGTTCACGGTGTTGTTCAGCGCCGCCCGATCCTCGAAGTCCTTCTCGGCGCGCCGGATGAGCGTGAGGACTGCTTGTTCCGCGGCCTCCGGGTCGCCTTTCTCGATCGCGATGCAAAGCGCTTCATGCATCGGCAGCGAACGGGCCGGGCCGCCCGCGATTTCCGAGCTGAGTTCGAAGCTCGTGCGCAGGATCGCCGACAAGGCGTTCTGCATTTGCTGCACGAACTGGTTATGGCAGGCGGTGAGGATCGCGCCGTGGAAGGCGAGGTCGGCGGGCACGTATTCGCCGTGGCCCGCGACGGCTCGTTCCATTGCCTTGTAAGCGCGCCGCACGGCCTTGCGGTCATCGTCCGTGGCGCGCTTGGCGGCGAGTTTCGCAGCATTCGGCTCGATGATCAGGCGCAATTCCATCAGATCCTCGATGAGCCCGGGGTCGAGCGTTCCCGCTCGCGCGCGCCACGTGATCACGTCCGGATCGAAGAGTTGCCACTGCGAACGCGGAAGCACGATCGTGCCGTAGCGGCGCCGTACCTCGAGCATGCCTTTGGCCGAGAGCGATTTCATCGTCTCGCGGATGGTGATGCGGCTTACCTGCATCTGCTCGGCGAGTACGGGTTCGGCGGGCAGAATCTCGCCTGGCGCGAACTTGCCGGAGCAGATCTGCTCGCCCATCTGGTTCAAAACCTGCCGGTGCAAGGTTGCCATCGACTTATCTCTCTAGGTCATACGTATGATGTAGAAGGATAGGCATAGGCATTTCATTGCACAATCCGGGATGACCCGCACTCGATGCTCCGGAGTGCAAGTCCGATACGGCTGGCGGATTTCTCGCCGATGCCGTGGCTTACCTAGAGAAACACTGATCAATGAAGCTCGGCGGTCATCGCTCACGTAGCTGCTGGCGTTATAGAAGGCAGCTCACGAAACGGACCCCACGAGGATGAAGAGGCAGATCGGCTTCGCGGAAGCGGAAACTGCAGGCAAGACGCTTCTTGGCGGAGATGGAGAAGATTGTGCCGCGGCATCGTTTGCTGTGTGCAATCGAACCGCATTACCCGAAGGGCACGCGAGGCCGTCCGCCGATTGGACTGGAGCGAATGCGGCGGATCAACTTTCTGCAGCAGTGGTACGGGCTGTCGGACGAAGGGCTGGAAGACGCGCTGTATGACAGCATTGCGCTGCGCGGCTTCGCCGGCATCGATCTGGCAGTCGAGAACGTGCCGGATGCGACCACGCTGCTGAAAGTCCGGCGCCTGCTGATCGAGCACGAGCTGACAAGGAAGCTGTTCGACGAGATCGGTATCTCGCTGTGCGAGCGTGGACTGATGATGAAGGAAGGCACGCTGGTTGATGCGACGATCATCGAAGCGCCCGTGAAACTGCAGCACGCCGGATGTTGCGGCTACGCGGACGCGACGATCAGCTTGCTTCACGCGGTTCCGCCGGGTCCAATTCGTTTAGCGTCGGCGACCTTGGCTTCGGCAGCTTGGATCTGCGCCGGGTAAGTCGTGCGATCCATGCTCGGGTTGTAGCCAGCGCGTTCAAGCTGCACCAGTTCTGCCTTAACTTGGGCGCGCGTCACCGGTTGGCTTTGCGCGAAGGACGAGACTGCCGGGACAGCGAGAGCAGCGGCGACGGTCGCTTCACAGAACGGCCAGAATAGCTACGGTGGCGTCGCCGACACGGCATCGGCATCGGGCGGCCCGGCTCACACCGGCAATAGCATCGCTCCTGTCTATTTCGGTCACTGATCGACCGAGCGGGCGAGGTAGCTCGCATTAGGTACTAGAGAACTGGCCGCTGCCGGGATACCGCAGACGGCCAGTTTGCTTATTAGCACCTCCGCCACTGGCATAGCCGATGGCTTGCCCAGCACTAACGGTCCTGGGTTTTTTTCTTCTGTGCCACGGAAAAGAGTCGTCAAACGCATGATGATCGCGTGCGTCGTTGGAAACGCTCGCTTGGAAAAGACTGGTGCCGACGGACGAATCGACGCCCCAAAGGTCTCAACAAGTCGGCCTTTACCGTACGCCTTCAATGCGCACAATTGACGCGGTGTTCGGGGGGGTGTACACTTTGAAGGTGTACGGATGTTTAAGGAGTCTGCCATGCCACGCGCTGCGGTTGAAGATAATCAGCGAATGAACCTACGGGTTCCTCCAGAGGTGAAGTCGCGCCTAGCGCGAGCAGCGAGCCTAAACCATCTCGACCTGACGAGCTTCGTGACCCAAGCGGCGCTGCGCGAGGCGGATGCGGTGATCGCGGCGGCGGAAAAAATCAAGCTCTCCGAGGACAGCTATTTACGGGTCCTGTCTCTCTTGGAAAATCCGCCCGAACCAAATGAGAAGCTACTTGCCGCTGCGAAGGCGATGCCGAAATCGGTATGACTTTTCAGACGTGGCATGAAGAAGCGATAGGGAAACAACACGATCGTGGCGCTTTCGACTGCGCCGAAGAAGAGCTTAATGGCTACCTGATAAAATACGCGCGACAGAACCATGAGAACGGCGGCGCTAAGACGTTTCTCGCCGTTGAGGACTCAACCGGCCGCATCCTTGGCTATTACACCCTGGCACCCTGTTCGGCACTGTATGAGGAAACTCCGGAAGCGGCTCGGAAGGGCTTGCCTCGCCATCCAGTGCCCGGCTTTCGCTTGGCACGTCTCGCCGTGGACAAAAGCGTTGGCGGGCGGGGCCTCGGTACGCAGTTGATATTAGCGGCCGGGCGTCGCTGCATCAGGGTCGCCAGCGAAGTCGGCGGTGTGGCACTGTTTATCGACGCAAAGAGCGAAAGTGTTGCGGAGTGGTATGCGGCTAGGGGCGCAATGCGTCTAGTGGGCGTACCGGAAAGCCTTCCGATACCGATGGTGATCTCACTCAAGACAATCGCGACCGCTTTGAGAGTTGCGAATCAGCTTTGATGGCGGAACGCATTGAACGGACGCCGCTGGCTGTTGCACGGGGTCACACAACGATCTATGAAGAAAAAAGCCCGCTCACGCGTCGTCGAAACGCACATCGCAGACTTCGGATGCCGTCGGCGGCGTTCATCAAACTGACCACGCGGCGCCTACTTTGGAGCGGCGGACGTGCAGCATCTATGTGGAAAGACCGAACCGCGCGCCACTCCTTAATCGTTCCCCGGAGCGTCGTCTTTTGACGGCGATAGAACTGGGCGGCTTCCCGCAACATCCGCTGCTTTTCAGCTTGAACATAGATCGACGTCGTCTGCAGCGACGCATGTCCGAGGATCTTCTGCACCACATCGAGGGGCACGTCCTCGGCTGCTGCGTGCGTGCCGAAGGTATGGCGAAACGAGTGCGTCGACGTACCGACTAGCAGTTTCATCTCATCGGTCGTCAAATCTCGCATTTCTTTGATGATCCGTTTCCTGACCCACTCCACCAGTATGTTGATCCCGTTCGCGTGATACCCGAGTGGTTTCCCATCGGCATGCTTACGTTCGGCTCTTCCTGTCGAGGGGACGAAAATCGGCGCGAGCAGCGGCCCGGCCGTCGCACTTTCGAAATCCTCGCCGCGATCGCGCCAGTGTGCCGCCAGCGCTTCGATGGTGGCGGGACTGACGGGCACCGTCCGCTCCTTGTTTCGCTTACCGATGATCGACAATTGCCAGACGACATCGTCGCCATCCCCGTAGGTAGTCGGCGACATTCGTTCCCTGCGCGCGCCCGCCAGTTCTTCACGGCGAAGGCCCGAGTCGGCAGCTAAGAGGAGTGCGACGCGCACCGTTCGCCAATGGCTTGCCGTGTCGCGCTTACATTTGCTGTCGATATGACCCCGCATGCGCGCCCAGAGGTCGGCGGGCAGGGCGCGTTCAACTTTCAAAAGGTTCTCGTTCGACCACAACGGGGTCCGAGACGGCGGTCCAAGGGTTGCCGGCCAGATAACGGACGTCCACCAGCCACGCGAACGCCGCGCGCAGCGCGCGCACAGCGTAGCGCTGACTTTCTAGGCTCAGCTCGCTCGCGGCAAATGGCCGCCAACGGCCGCTTGCCCGTGGCTGGCGCGGACCAACGAAGGCCGGTGAGGGCGCTTTGAGGAAGTCGCGGTAGGCCTCGCAATCGTCGGCCAGCAGGGAACTGAGCGGTTTGCGCCTGACGGTCACGGTCCACAAGAGGAACCGCTCCAGCTCCTTCGTGTAAGCGCGCAGGGTCTTCGGCTGCTCGCGGTAGCGGTGCAGGTAAGCGCGGACCGCCTCGAGGTCGTTGTGCGCCATGACGTAGGGGAAGCTGGAGTGGCGGTTGAGGCCGCCGGCGCCCGATAGTTCGCTCGGCAGCCGCACGCGCTCCAGTGGTGCCAAAACGCCCGAATCCGTGTTGATCGTTACGAGTTCGCCTTCCGGCGCCGAGAACGGATCGTCGAGCGAGACGTCCGCGCCGACGCCCGCACCGATCGCGTCCTCGTTCGGACGCAGCCATGACACGATCCGCTGCGCACGAACCGGCCCAATGCGCGGAACAGCACGCCACCAACTTCCGCCTCGCCGGTTACAGAAGTCCACCAGTTCGGCCAGTGTGTGGACGCCCGCGTCTTTCAGCCGTCGTGCGACCAGCGGCCTGAACCACATGCCGACGCCATGTGTCGGCTCGGGCTTGGCGACGGCCAAGAGCGCCGCCTGCTCGACCATCTTGAGCGTCACCGCGGTCAGACGCGCGCTCCCGTGCGCCTTGGCCGCCGACTTCAAGTGATCGGCCAGGACCGATCCGTGCTCGAGCGCCAATTCAACCAATTCCGCCTGCATGCGCCGCAGAAACGACTCGACCCAGCCCGGCGTCGCTTCGTTGCCGTCTTCGTCTTCAGAAAAGTACAGACGCGTGATCGTCGACGCGGGGATGCGCTGCACGTACGCGCGCAACGCCGCGAAGTGATTGCGCGTGTAAGCGGCGCGGCTTTTCGTGACGGGCTGCGGTGTATGGCCATGCGCGGCTTCGTTTCGTTGGTCGGAGGCCCCGTCTGGACGGGACGTAGATGCCCTACCCCCGGATTTTACGCATTAAACGCAATGGTGATAAAGCAGAGTATTTTATGCGGAAGCGGAGACGGCTACCGCGCCGGCAGGATAGCTGAGCAGGCCGTCTCTGCTTTCGCATAAAAGTCTGTGAGCTAAACCGCTCCACCGAGCGTGTTCCCTATGGGCATTGGATGCTTGCGGGTGTCGCCCGAGAGATGGTGTGGCCGCAATACTTGCATTGAAGTTGCGAGCATCGGGGTAAGCGGCGGAAGCGACAATGACTTGAGCGCCGATTCACCGGTCTTAGCGACTCGATTCGCACCGCCGACAGGCGCTCGGACAAAGGCAGGTGCGCTGGACAGGACGATACGGTCCAGTTCTGATGATCTGTAGGCGTAAAGGCGGGTGTCATGCCGGGCTCAGTGGTGGTGCTCGTGGCAACGCCCCGGCAGACAGACATTCCACGCATACCATGTGGCCTTGAGCGCAAACAGGACAACGATACAGCGATCGACTCGTTAGAACCTCATAGCATTCACGGTAGCCGGCTTGTGAGTTCGTCGCGGCTTGGGCGGGTGGCGGTGCGTGCAACAGTCGACGGCACTCCGCAAGGCGCGACGCGCGAAGACGGTTACTGAGCAAGCCGTAGTGACGAATCCGCTGGAGTCCGAGCGGTAGCACGTGCAACAGAAATCGACGAACGAACTCGTGGGCCTGAAGGCGCATCGCGCGAGGCTTGCCCGGCTGTCGATAGTCCTTCCATCGGAACGTTATATGTTCGTCGTCGACATCGAGTAACCGGTTGTTGGATATCGCGACGCGATGGGTGTAACGTCCCAGGTAGTCGAGCACTTGTTGAGGACCGCCAAAGGGCTCTTTGGCGTAGACAACCCAGTCGATCGTTCTCGGATGACTCAAATAGCGTGCGAACTCGCTTCGATCCGACAGGGGCGCCAGCAAGGAAAAAAATCGTAGGGCTCCCGCGTTGTAGACAGCCTGCAATCGCTCGAGGAATAGTCGCCGAAAGAGTCGAGATAGTACCCGCACGGGGAGAAAGAAGCCCGGTCTGCAGGCCACCCAGCGAGCGGAGTCCAATGACAATCCGCCGCCTGGCACTACACAGTGCAGGTGGGGGTGATGCATCAAGTTTTGCCCCCAAGTGTGAAGAATCGCGATGAATCCAACGATGGCTCCGAGATGCCGGTGGTCGGCGGCGATCGTCTGCAGGGTTTCTGCGGTCGCCTGAAACAGGACGTCGTAGACGGTGCGCTTATTCTGGAAGGCGATGGCTCCGATCTCATCAGGCACTGTGAACACCACGTCAAAATATGGGACGGGAAGCAGATCAGCCTGACGATGCTCGAGCCATTGCGCCCTTGCGAGCGACTGACACTTGGGACAATGCCTATTGCGGCAGGAGTTGTAGGCGATGCGTTCATGTCCGCAGGCGTCGCATCTCTCAAGATGTCCACCCAGCGCCGACGTGCGACACTGCTCAATAGCACGCATGACGCGGCGCTGCTCGCGACTGATAGCATCGGCGTGCAGATTTCGATAGGCGTCACCGTGACGGCGGAGAACGTCCGCGAGTTCCAGTGCGGGACGCATGGCGTTCGTCAGATCATGCGTCCCGCGTTCACCGCTGCAGAGAGATACGTTCGGTCGCGCTGGACGGCAGACGATCAAATGGACTGCTTGTCGTACAAACGGTACTGGCCGAGACCCTAAGGTAAGCAGAGGTCGTTGCCAGGCTTCGATGGCCCAGTAACAGCTGAATGGTTCGTATATCTGTGCCTGACTCCAGCAGATGCGTTGCAAAAGCATGACGGAATGCATGCGGCGTTACCGGCTTCGCGAAGCCGACACGATATCGAGCGCGGCGACAGGCCTCCTGCATCGTGCTGGACGTTAGAGGTTGGTCTGGAAAGCGGCCAGGAAACAACCAGTGCCTCGGTCGGCCGACGCGCCAGTAGGTTCGCAGAATTTCAAGCAGGCGCGGCGAGAGCATCACGTAGCGATCGGCTTGTCCTTTGCCCTGTTCGACGCGTAGCATCATCCGCTGGCTGTCGATGTCGCTGACTTTCAGGCGCGTGGCCTCTGAAATTCGCAGACCAGCGGCGTAGGCCGTCATTAGAACGGCCCGGTGCTTGACGCTGGGAATTGCTTCAAGAAAGTGCGCGACCTCTTCGGGACTGAGGACCACTGGCAGTTTTCGCGGAACCTTCGCTGCGGCAATCTCTTCAATTCCCCAATCACGTTTGAGAGTGACGTTGTAGAGGAAGCGGAGTGAGGACGTTGCAACCAACAATGTGCTGCGAGATCGCTTCTGATCGATCAGGTGCAGTTGCCAAGCCCTGATGTCTTCTGGACCTAACAATGTGGGGCAGCGCTGAAAGTATCCGGCGAACGCTCCAACGTACAGCAGATACGATCGCTGAGTGTTGGCTGCGAGGTTGCGCACGCGCATGTCTTCGATCATGCGCTGACGTAGAGGGGTCATGGCGAGCTCCTTGAGCGAATTGGGCAGTGACCTGCACTGCTATGGTTGCACTCGGAGGCCTGGAGCGTTTTGCTGCACCGATACGCCTGAACTACCACCTTCTACCGCGTCAGCGGTTTAGTTCAATACGAGTTATGACCATTGAATCGGGCAGTGTGGGGCCCCACGCGCGGGTACGAAATCGCGCATTTCTGCCCGCGTGAGGCGGCCCGCGGCGTCCTACGCTGGCATGTGACGCGCGAAGACTCTGGCCCGACTAATTGCTGCACGCATCTGCGACTTTGGGGCGGGCGGATCACGGAGACTGGCCCGCAACTGCAGCGCCCGTGATCAAAAAAGACAATGGAAGTCGAAATCCCTGCCAGGGGACGACCATTGAAAACGGTATGCGAAGTTCTCGGCGTGGCGCGCTCCGGTGTAGCAGCGAAGCCCGCTGGTGCTCCGATGGCTTTGAGTTCCGGTGCGACGATGGCACGCCGCTGCGCGTCACGTTCGCGCTGGACTGTTGCGAAGCACCTGCACAGGCCTGCAACGCTCAGCCTTTGATCCCTTCCGCCGGGCGCCACTCCGCAGGTGCTGCGCTTTGACGTCTGTCCAGGAAAATCTAAATGGCCCTCACGCGACGCTTACACTGTTGCGACCGGGAAGCGATTAGCTGGGCGGCGACGACCGGCGGCCATAGTGGCGATGTGGTGCGCGACGTGATGCTGGCTGCCGTCGAACAGCGCTTCGGCGCCACGCAGGCTACGCAGACCATCGAATGGCTATCGGACAACGGCTCGGCCTACATCCCTACATCGACCACCGCACACGCAGCTTCGCTCGTGAACTGGGACTGGAGCCGCTAACCACGCCGGTCCGTTCGCCGCAGAGCAATGGCATGGCCGAATCGTTCATGAAGACCATGAAGCCCAACTACGTCGCGTATATGGACAAGCCCGACGCACCAACAGCGCTCTCGCGTCTGGCCATCGCGTTCGAGCACTACAATGAGCGCCACCCGCACAAAGCCCCGAAATACCGCTCGCCTCGCGAGTTCAGACGCGCTGCGGTCTCATCAACCTAACAGTGTCCGCGTGTCCTGAGTTACAGGGGCAACTCCACTGGGTGAGTCGAAGTCACCTCAGTCCGCTCACGGCACTGGCGAATTGCACGAGACTGACACTCGCGTGCCATCCGGTTGGGCAAGCGAGAGGGCGTTGAACTGGAACTGTGAAGGGGCTAGCTTATGGGGTAACAGGACAGTTACCTGCCGGAACGTTTGCGGTGGACTCGATTGGCTGCTTGCAGCTAAAGCGAACTGATCGGTCGTTCCAGGGAAAATTCCGTAGTTCTCGCTGTACACTATATTCGAGGACGTGCCGAATTCGGATAGAGGGGCGGAGCCAATCACAGTCGAACCCTGCTTGACCGAAAGAGCACTCGCGTCGATTTCGATGTGCGCATCCGTCGCTACCCTCACATTGTTGACAGCGGCTACGCAAGACCTGTTGGAAATATATCCCAGCACACTTTTGGTTCGTGCGAGGCTGTCGATGCGAAGTCGATCTCCTACCAGATAGCTCCAGAGAAAATTGATGCCATTGTTATAACTTCCGCCCGTCGGCTGCCTTATTTGGACGACGAGTGACTGCGGATTCAGTATCTCTCGGCCGAATTCTGCCAAAGTCTCCGTACCAAGGCTACCAATGTGGATGTGGAGGTAGTCGTTTATGCCGGTTGGACTCTGCGAATAGGTATAAGTTGAGCCGTTCGGGAAGTCTGTGCCGACAAGGCAGCCTTGCCCGGTGATATCCCCATTGGCTCCGATTGTGACTACCCCCGTAGGGTCTTTTGGTGTGCAATTGCTTTTGGGGATACTAAGTCCCGCGAATAGGGTGGGGAGGTAAACGGGCTCAGTAGTAGGCGGTTGTATTGGCGTGCCACCGCAAAGCTGATTGGTTGTTGGCGTCAGCTCGCTCAGCGAAGTCTCAATTTGTTGCGATATCTTTTTGTATCCGTCACGCGATTTGTCTAAGTAGGTGCCCACTAATGTATGACCCGTTAGATCGTTCAGGGAGATTGGAAGTACGAGATTGGGATCCGGCACTGAGCCGGCCCCTACGCGCTGGCGCAGGAGGTTGATCACAACGTCCGTGTTCGAAAGAAAATAGGGAAAGCCCTCAAGTTGAGCCTGATAGATTGCTGGGGCGATATAGATGCCCTGGACGCTCCCTTCCCCTAACTTGGGCGTGATGTAATGGATTCCGTGATACGAGAAGAGAGTTCCCTGAGAGTGCCCAACGAGCAGCAGCATCTCGCCATTCTTCGCTAACTGATCCAGCATGGCCTCGTGCCGGGCTGTGTCCGCCGCTGTGGGCGGCTGTGTTGCCAAGTAAAGCAGTTGCGTTCCCATCTCGGATGCCAGGTCTTGTGCTTCCGTAGCTTCGATAGCAAGCATCTGGGGGAACTGCTGAACGAGCCTCTGGAAGAGACTTGGGTTTCCGTCTCCGATTGATTCCCAGAAGTACTCGTAGCGGCTCGCGAGTGTTCCAGACGGGTCGAGTACTCGCGCGCGTTGCACGAACACCTCGGCTAAGTCTTCAAGGCAAGGCCTGTTGTTCTGGCATTGGGTCTGATTGTAGAACAGCAAGCTTGAGACGGCTTTTCCTTTATACACAGTTGGGCCGGCCGCCGACAACGCCTTCGCGCTGTCAGCGGCGCGACGCGACGTGTTCCAAACACCGTTGAAAAATCCCTCGGTGTACCCGGCTACGTTGCACACTGCGCTTCCGGTCGATTGAGCTTGAATCGACAAGCTCAACTGCATGCTAACTGTCAGGGCTATCAGTTTTAGCGCGAGGTTATTTTTCACAGGTGTCTCCAGCCGGGATCTGCGCTACCTGACCGTTGAGCGCTTGATTGAAACTTAAGTAAGCGTCGAAACGTACCTTTGTATTGACGGTCAACTTTTCAATATCGGCGCCTTTCTGCGACGCTGCCTCCGACCCATAAACCGTGTATAAGCAGGCGACACTGTTGGCGATCTGATTCGAAGCGGCGAGGAGCGAAGCTGCATCTGCGAGGTTGGCAATGAGCGATGATTGAATTGCCCTCGCACTCTGACTTAGTGCGTTCTTTTGGGCCTGAGCGTCCGGGAGAGAGCGGATATAGCCGTCTATATCATCCCGAACCCCATTTTTGTCTGCATCGGGACCTGCGACAGTGTCGTCGCGATTCAGCACTGGAATAACCCCCGCGGCTTCGAGTTGAGCTAGAGCTGCGGCTACAGATACGCCGGGGGACGACGCGGGAGTTGTCGGTGCAGATCCGGAGGCGGGAGGTTGGGGCGTGGGATTAGATGAGGAGTCGTCATTCCCGCCGCTGCACCCAGAGACCAAAAGAGCGACGCAAGTCAGAAGCCTCGCTCGAGATTGCTTCACTGCGCTCATATGACCTCACTAGGAGTTGTGTCGTGATGGGCCAAACCGCTTATGCATTTCGTTATACATGCATCTGTCGCAGAGCAGGACTTGAGAACCGATCGGGCAGCGGTGAACTCGAGCTCATTGGGTTCGGCAGGATGCGATGTGGGGTCCCGGTCCGCGCGGATACGACGTCTGCTGCCGGAGTGTTGCGACATCGTTGTTTACGCCCTGCAAAAGGTTGCGTTCCTGTTCGATCTTTTGAGGGGTGTTCTGCAACACGCCTACGGCGGCAACGCATGCCTCATGGGCATTCTGGGGCCCGTTGAGCCAAGCTTGATACTTCGCCGCACACCCGTTCGTCTCCCGGCTCATGCAAGTCATGAATTCGAGCGCCACAATTCCTGCGCGCGAATACTTGTACGCGTCACTTTCACTGAACCCTGCACCTTCCAATGCCGCTTCTGTTAGTTTGGTTGCTATCACGCTGCCAATTGCTTCGCCAAAAGTCTCGGACGTATAGGCCTCTCCACGTTTGCTCATGAAGTGTGCGTCACACAAATTAGTGGCAGCGAATTCGGTAAGCTCCTTCAAGTCCCCCGACTTGCTTCCAACTGTTGCGCCGAATACTGCGCAGCCGACATGCTCGGCGCAGCGATTCTGTGCAATATTCTGCGCGACGGCCGGAGTTTCGCACGCGTCATTTGGTTGCGCCGAGCGCGCCGGTGTTTGGCACACGCCGTTGACATACAAGGCAGAGTTGCGCTGCATCCATGCCTGAGCGTTTTGATACAGCGCGGAGTCGTTGTTTATCTGCGCGGTGAGGCGCGTACGCTGTTGCTGAAGATATCCGCCTTCATATGTTGTGCGCATACTGGACTGCCAATCAAGCAAGACGAAACCCGCGTTGTCGATGCCTGCCACCCCGATCTGCTGGCCTGTTATCGAGCGAACCTGCAGGCACTGTCCGGTGTAGGGTGCCCATCGCTGGTCAGTAGGGAGGCGGAAAACGACGCCTCCTCGATAGAGCGTCCCGTTTGCCACCGCATGTCCGTCAAAAGTCGTCAGCACCAGATGGCCAGGGATTCGCGCATACGGGTTCAGGCTGAAGGTGACTGAGCGCCCGTCCGTCGCGGTGGGCGTCAAAGGAGCCGTCGAGCAGCCGGCCAGGACGATGACCATCGTCGCACAGAGTATTGCTGCTTGGAGAGAGCGCATCTCATCTTCTCAGGTTACCGGCGCGATAGGTTCTGAACTTCGAGGATCAGTCGTATTCCTCAATACTTAAGTCAAGCCGTCTCGTGAAATCATCGTTGGAACAATCATCCGTCTCCGATGCACGGAATCGCGACCATCTCAAGCGGCCGAGGCTGGGTAAGCACGCCGGTCTTGATGGTATTGCTTACGTTGCTATTACGAGCTCGATTCGGCTTCAGTTTGGTCTCGTGACGCACGTACGTTCTTTAACTTTACTTTCAGCATCAATGCGTGTTGCCAACGCGGGCGGCAGATCCTCTAAGATAGTCGAAGGTTTTGAATGGTGCTGCTCTAAGTGGAGGTGTGCGTCAAATTTGATAGGTGGCGACACAGCAAGTTTTTCCACTCGCTTCTATCTCCGCGCCGGCGTGACATCTCGCGTGGTTCTCCGTTCGCGCGATACTCTCTTGTCATCGCTTGCCACGCTGTCTTTCGTGCTAGACATTCCAGCGGTCACATTCTTGCCAATTGCTTTCGATATTGTCGAGAATGAAACACAAACGTCAGGATATTTGAGTCAATCGAAGCCCGTCGCCGCTCCGTATCGTGGAAAGGGCCCTGAGGATTCTTCGGGCAAGCAAACGAAAGAGCGGCATCGCGACATCCCGCAATGCTTTGGCGCTGACTTCGAGAATGGCTTCGTTCATATCCGCGATGTCCAGCGCGCGTTGTTTCTTCAGCCCTTCGAGTGCTTTCTTGGCTCGAACCTGTTCACCGCGATGCGTGCGTGACGGTGCATCGGAGGCACGACGATCATCGCGTTTGGCCTGCAGGAGTCATGCAGCTTCGAGTGCATGGGCCAGCCGTTTGTTCTCGACTTCGGCGCCCTGATCGATCCGGGCAATACGGTCGTACGTGCCGCAGGAAAGCACTTCACCGTTGGCCTGAACTTCGACGCTGCCATTCGGATATTCGACCACCTCGACTTGCTGGTGAATCAGCAGGCGGCTTGCGGGCGTGTCTTCCAGCAGATACATCACCCGGTCGTACTGCACCGTCAACGTATGGGTGACCTTGCGCCAGACGCGATGAGCCAGAAGTTGCGTCAGATCGTCGTCGGCGCGCAGGGGCCGATGGGCGTCGTGGTCGCTGCGTGGCGGCTTGCCGAAGCGCTGATTGAAATCAGCGATGAAGGTGGGCGCATAGGCATTAGCCGCCTCCCAGGTGCTGATGCCGCGCAAGCGCGACTCCTTGACCAGCCGGTCCTGCAAAGTCAGGTTGGCGCGTTCCACGCGCCCTTTGGCCTGGCTCGTGTTCGCGCAGAATGAACCGATGTTGAGTTCGTACAAGGCGCGCCTGAACTGCGTCACACCTTTGCCCGCCGTGCTCGAGCGGCTCTTGACGTAGAAGACACTGGCCTTGTCGCTGTAAAACGCCATTGGCTTGCCATGCACGCGCAGATACTTCGAGAGCGCCTCGAAATAACTGAAGGTCGACTCGGTCGCGGTGAAATGCAGCGTCATCAGCCGCCCGGTGGCGTGGTCGATGAACACCAGTAGCGTGCATTGTGGCGCGCGGTCTTCAAACCAGCGATGCTCGCTGCCGTCGAGTTGGATCAACTCGCCCAGACACGAGCGGCGATTGCGCGGCTGGTGTCCGGGGCGGGCGCTGCTTGCGGGGTACCCAGAGGCCCGGAGTCGTCATCAGGGAACGGATCGTCTCGACGGCCAGTTCAATGCCGTGACATTCCCGTAACTTCTCGCCGGCCAGCGTCGGACCAAAATCGACGTAGCGCTCACGGATCAGCGCAGCTGCACGCTGCGCCACGCCGTCCGGCAGCCGATGATTACTCGCGCGTGCGCGCTTGCCCGAGACCAGACCGTGCGCGCCGTCTGCCCGATAACGCCATACGAGCCTCTCGATCTGCCGCACGCTCAAGCCCAGCCGTTCGGCGGCACGGCCTGGCTTGAGTTGGCGCTCGGCCACGGCCTGAATCACTCTGAGTCGGTCCAGTTCGCGCATCGACATCGTAATGGTCCCAGTCATGTTCATGGCCCGCGCTCCTGAAACGCTTGTCTGGCCACGAACGTACGGCAAAATGCGACATCTCTACTTGGCAGAAACGCGACATTTGAACTTGAGACCTACAGCAGACGGCACGCTCAGAGCGATCTTCGTCAAATATGGTGTCGATGATTGGGCTCCGCCGAAATAGGACCGTCGCAGATGATCGGACTGCACATGATCGCGGGTTAGGCGTCATTGCACGCGTCAGATAGCTCCGCGATCTGTCGGAAGCCTAACCGATCCAGTAGCATTTCGAAACCTGCTTGACCGCTTCAGATTCTGCTCCGCATCATCACGATCCCTTGACTCCATCGTGGCGCGCATGCTGGCCGCGCCGAGATGGAGTGGCTCGTTCGTCCGCATGAGGGCGATTCAGGTCTCGATGCACCACCCATTCGTCGCAGCAAGTCGGTGCGGCAAAGCCATGCAGGAACGGCGTAACTGGAAGGCGATTGCGCGCCTCGGACCGATGGGCCTCCCAATGCCGCCGACATGATTACGCTGCGAGAGCGTACGGGCGATACGCTGACTTAAGCAATATTGCGCTCGCTCCGCGGAGGGAGAAGAATGCATGAATAAGCAGTAGATGGAGAAAACCTACGTGCCGCGACGTCTCACTGCGCCAAGGCCTTTGCGAATCGAGAGTCGCCTAGATATGCGACGTTAAAACGAAACCATGGCGACACGTTATTCGCGTGCGCCGAAAAAATGGTCCCCGGCGCGAGAATCACGTGCTTCTCCAGCATTTCCTTCGCAAACGCGATGGAATCGTTGCGCCCCGGCAAACGCGCCCATAGATAAAGACTCTGGTCGCTGACCTTGAAGATGGTCGCGTTCAGACGCGTCAGCGCCTCGACGCCCGTCGCCGTCGCGCGCTTGAGGCGGTCCTGCAAGCGATTCGTGTGGCGCAGGAAATGACCATCGCTCACGATCGCATCGAGCGTGCGCTCGCAATACTCACTGCTGCTCACATGCGTGAGCATCTTCACGTCGGCGAGATCGCTGGCGAGATCGGCATCGCAGGCGAGAAAGCCCACGCGCAGCGCAGCCGACACCGACTTCGAAAAGCTGCCGATATAAATCGTGCGACGCAACTGATCCAGCGCGCTGATGCGCGTGGCCGAGCGCGGCTTGAGATCGGCGAGGGCGTCGTTCTCGACGACGATCAGATCGTGCGCCTCCGCAAGTTGCAGGATGCGATGCGCCTTTGCCGCGCTGATGTCCGTCGCGGTCGGATTGTGTCCGACCGACTGCGTGAAAAAGAGCCGTGGCCGATGCGTCTTCAGACATTCTTCGAGCGCGGCGATATCCGGCCCGTCGACACCGCGCGGCACGCCGACGATATTCGCGCCCGACAGCTTGAGCTTGCCGAACAGCGCGTAATAACCCGGATCGTCGACGAGCACGGTGTCGCCCGCGCGCACGAAGTAACGCACGACCATGTCCATCGCCTGATTCGCGCCGTGCGTGAGGACGATCTGCTGCGGCGCGGCGTCAATCTCGTAGCCGGCGAGTTTCTGCTGCAAATGCTGACGTAAAGGCAGATAGCCGAAACGGCTGCCATAGCGAAACAGCGACGCAACACCCGTTCGCACCACGCGCTGATGGAAGTGATCGAGCCGCGTTTCTTCGAGCCATGCGACCGGCGGAAAGCCTTCGCCGAGATTGAGAAAATCCGGCTTGCTCTGCAACTGTTCGCGCATGAGCCACACGGAATCCATCGCGCGATCGAGCGTGGGCGCGTCTTCATCGTGTGGCTGCGGCTTCACCACGCTCGCGACGTAAAAGCCCGCGCCGCGACGAGGCTCGATGAGGCCGTTCGCCGTCAGCGTGTCGAATGCGCTGATGACGGTGTTCTTCGAGCATCCATTGGCCTCAGCGTATTCCCTGATCGACGGCAGTTTGTCTCCGGCGCGCAGGACACCTTCGGTGATCTGTCTGGCGAGATTGTCCGCGAGTGTCGCCGACAGGCTCGGCTTCTCATGTCGCATCGTATTGACCCGTTCTGAAAGTGACCCGGCCGTATTGGGTACAGTGCGGTCACTGTTTGCCAAAATTGTACCTTTGCAATGGGTACAGCCAGCCTATTATTGGCCCAGCCGAAGCATTGCTGCAAGCGTCGCGAGCAGACAGTCGAAAACACCCTATCCAGTCAGAGGAAGACACATGATCGATTCGAAGTTGCCGAATTTCCGCGCGCTATCGCCCGCGCAGCGCCTCAGTCACATCGCGCAGGCCGCCGGTCTCGACGACGCCGAGCACGCGCTGCTCGCAAGACCCGGCGCGCTGCCGCTCGATACCGCGAACGGCATGATCGAGAACGTGGTCGGCACCTTCGAACTGCCGATGGCGGTAGCCGGTTACTTTCAGATCAACGGGCGCGACGTGCTGGTGCCGATGGCGGTGGAAGAGCCGTCGATCGTCGCGGCGGCGTCGTACATGGCGAAGCTCGCGCGCGAGGCGGGCGGCTTTCGCACGTCGAGCACGGGGCCGCTGATGCGCGCGCAGGTTCAGGTGGTCGGCGTGTCGGACCCGTATGGCGCGCGGCTCGCGATCCTGAAGCATCGCGACGAACTGATCGAGATGGCCAACGCGCGCGACAAGGTCTTGATCGGTCTGGGCGGCGGCTGCCGTGACATCGAAGTACATGTGTTTCCGGACACGCCGCGCGGCGCGATGATCGTCGCGCATCTGATCGTCGACGTACGCGACGCGATGGGCGCCAACACCGTCAACACGATGGCCGAAACGGTCGCGGGCCGCATCGAGGAGATCACGGGCGGCAAGGTGCGCCTGCGCATCTTGTCGAATCTCGCCGATCTGCGCCTCGCGCGCGCGCAAGTGCGCTACAGCGCCGCGACGCTGCAATCGAAGGAATACGCGGGCGAGGACGTGATCGCCGGCGTCGTCGATGCGTACCTCTTCGCCGCGATCGATCCGTACCGCGCCGCGACGCACAACAAGGGCATCATGAACGGCATCGATCCGGTGATCGTCGCGACCGGCAACGACTGGCGCGCGGTCGAAGCGGGCGCGCATGCGTACGCGAGCCGCGGCGGACGCTATACGTCGCTGACGACGTGGGAAGTGGCGAACAACGGCGACCTCGTCGGCACGATCGAAATGCCGATGCCGGTCGGTCTTGTCGGCGGGGCGACCAAGACGCATCCGCTCGCGCGGCTCGCGTTGAAGATCATGAACGTGAGTTCGGCGCAGGAACTCGGCGAGATCGCGGTCGCGGTCGGTCTTGCGCAGAACATGGGCGCGTTGCGCGCGCTCTCGACCGAAGGCATCCAGCGCGGCCACATGGCGCTGCACGCGCGCAATATCGCGCTGGCGGCGGGCGCAAGCGGCGCGGACATCGACTGGGTCGTGAAGAAGATGGTCGCCGCGCGCAACGTGAGCGTCGACTACGGCATGACGATTCTGCAAGGACCGCGCGATGAGTGAGATGCGCATTGAGATGCCCAGGCGCGTGCGCATCGTCGAAGTCGGGCCGCGCGATGGCTTGCAGAACGAGCCGTCGCAGGTGTCCGCCGACGTGAAGGCGGAACTCATCGAACGCTTGATCGATGCGGGCGTACGCTATGTCGAAGCGGCGTCGTTCGTGTCGCCGAAATGGGTGCCGCAAATGGCCGATGGCGCGCAGGTGCTCGAACGCGTCGCTGCAAAAGCGCGCGCCACGCACACCACGCTCGCCGCGCTCGTGCCGAACATGAAAGGGCTCGAAGCGGCGCTCGCATCGCGCGTCGATGAAATCGCCGTCTTTGCGGCGGCGTCCGAATCGTTCTCGCAGAAAAACATCAACTGCTCGATCGATGAAAGCATCGCGCGCTTCGCGCCGGTGATCGCCGCCGCGCGCGAGGCGAATGTGCGCGTGCGCGGCTACGTATCGTGCGTGCTCGGCTGTCCGTTCGAAGGCGAGATCGCGCCGCAGGCCGTCGCGCGCGTCGCAAGCAAGCTCTTCGACATGGGCTGCTACGAGATCAGTCTCGGCGATACCATCGGTGCCGGCACGCCATCGAAGACGCAGGCGATGCTCGATGCGTGCATCGAACACATTCCCGTCGCAGCGCTGGCCGGCCATTTTCACGATACGTGGGGCATGGCCGCGGCGAACGTGCATGCGGCCTTGCAACGCGGCGTCGCGGTATTCGACAGCTCGGTGTCGGGCATCGGCGGATGTCCGTACTCCCCGGGCGCCACGGGCAATGTCGCGACGGAGGACATCGTCTATCTGTGCGACGGCATGGGCATCGAAACGGGCATCGATCTGAACCGGCTGGCGCAAGCGGGCGCGTTCATTTCGGCTGCATTGAAACGCGAGACGTCATCGCGCGCGGCGCGGGCGCTGGAAGCCCGGCGTCGACGGCACGAGCAGCAGTGCAACTAAAAACTCCATCGAAGGAGGAGACATGGAACAGCAACTCGCCGCGCATGAGCGCGGCCATGCGCCATCGCAGAGCGCGGAGCGGGCGGACTATCGGCTCGTCGAAATCTGGGGCGATACGGTCGATACGCGGCATCTCGCATGGTCGGTCGTGCTCGGCATCGCGATCAGTTACGGCGCGTTCGCGATCGCCAATCGCGTGCTCGCCGCCCATGTGCCCGACGCCGCGATGGCCCGCGCCTACGCGATGCTCGTCGGCCTCGGCGGATGCCTGCTCGCGGGCGCGGTCTGCGCGAAGCTCTTCAGGCCGAAGCGCGAAGTGATCGAGGAAGCGCACGGCGCAGTGGGCCGCGAGGAAGTGCTCAGGCAGCTCGCAAGCGAAGCGGGCGGTCTCGGGCGCGTCGCGGACCTGCCGCCGGCCGTGGTCGCGGAAATGAAGGAGCTCGGCCTGTACGAGCTCTTCGCCGACTATGAAAAACGCGAAGGAGCACGCTGATGGAACCGTTCGTCACTCAACTGCTCGTCGCGCTCGGCATGGGGCTGATCGGCGCGATCGTGTTCTCGGGCATCGGCCTCATCTCCGGCACCGATGAAACCACCACGCTCGCGCCGCTCACGCTGCTCGTCGTGTTGCTCGGCGTGCCGCCCGTCGGCGTGTTTTCGTTCTTCATGGCCGGCGCGGTGTCGAAGCACATGACGCACGCGATTCCCACCGCCTTGCTCGGCATTCCCGGCGACACGCTGGCCACGCCGCTGCTCCAGCAAGCGACGATGCTGCGCAATCTCGGCGTGCCGCACATCGCGCTGCGCAAGATGATCTCGGGCGCGATCGTCGCGGCGTTCGTCGCCGTGCCGCTCGCGGTGCTGTTCGCCGTGCTGCTCGCGCCGTTCGGTCCGGTCATCACGAAGGCCGCCCCGTGGGTGTTTCTCGCGGCATCGGTCGCGATCGCGTTCTTCTCGTCGGGACGCTGGGCCTCGGTGTTGCTGCTCGTGCCGTTCGTGCTGGTGATCGTCGGCTTGCAGGCGCTGACGGGCAAGTACGGCGTGAAGCTGTCAGTGAGCTATTTCCTCGGCATCGCGATCGGGCCGCTCATCGCCGATCTGTTCTCGATTCTTTCGCCCGCCGACCGCGCCCGCATGCGCCGCGAACGCGTACGCACGTTCTCGCTCGCGCCGGACGTGAAGGGCTGGAGCGGCTACTTTCCGAATCCGCTGAAAGTGCTCGACGGCCAGCAACGCGGCTGGGTCGCGGCGACGGCCGCGGTATCGAGCGCGACCTTCGTGTTCAGTCCCGTCGCGATGACGGTCGTGCTCGGCGAGCTCGTCGGCTCGCGCGTGAAGCACGCGTATCACCGGCTGACGACGGTGATCTCCGCGCGCAACGGCGTGACCGAAGCGACGTACATCGCCGAGGCGCTGATTCCGCTGATCGCGTTCGGCCTGCCGCTGAGCCCGGTCGCGGCGGGGCCTGCCGCACCGCTTTTCAACGCACCGCCGCGCTTTTTCGTCGGTACGGCCACGGGCCACATCAACAACCTGCACACGATGATGACGACCTGGCAGTTCCTCGGCTTCGGTCTGCTCGCGGTCGTGCTGGCGGCGCTCGTCGCGTATCCGCTGTCGATGAACTACGCGCATCGGGCGGCGTCGTTCGTCGCGAGAAAGCTGAGTCACGAAGCGATCATCGCGACGTTCGTCGGTTTGATCGTCGTGATCAGCGTGTGGGAAGGGCAGTTGCTCGGGCTGCTGGTGATTCTGAGCGTAGGCCTGCTCGGCGGATTGCTGTCGCGCAACTTCGGCTTCAATACAGGCGTGCAGTTCATGGGGTATTACACGGCGGTGCTGAGCGTGCCTGCGTTGACGAAGGCGTTCGGTGCGTGACAACGAAAGCGGCCCTCCTCTCAGGGAGCGCCCGCATGTTGCAAGTACTCCAGCAATAATAGGCGGGCAACCCTCAGCAGGGACACTAAACGTAACGCCTCAAATATCACCACTGGAGGGAGGATTGAAAAACGCCTTGACGAATTGAAGCTCATAGAAGTCAGTATGACTTCGTGAGGCGAAGGATGGCCTGCCGCGGCGTCGAGACGGGAGGCCTGTGAAAACGACCGAGCCCCCGCTGTACCCGACGGCATCAGAAAGCCAAAGTGATTGTATCGAACCGACCACTGGGGTAAGGAGGGCTCGAGAGAAGACGACGACATTTTGGCGTCGACTTGGCAAAGCGGATCTATCATTGGGCGCGCCATTTCACAGCCGTTACCGTCCCTCAGCCGTGCTTCGCGATTGCGTTTAATTCGTAGATAAGAGACATTCTGGAGGCACGAGTAAAGAAACTACCAGAAGTAAGAAGACCCGCGACTTACCGTTCCTGAAACAATGCGCATTCCGCCACTAAAAGCCATCGTCGCGTTCGAAAGTGTCGCTCGGACTAAGAGTGTCAACAGAGCCGCCGACGAATTAGGGTTAACGCCATCTGCGGTTAGTCATCAGCTTGCCAACCTCGAGTCAATGGTCGGGCGGCCATTGTTTACACGCCTCGGGCGGGGCCTCGTGCTGACACCGACTGGGCAGCAGTATCTCGCCGATGTTACCGGCTCGCTAGCCGATCTGAGTCGCGCGACGGAACGCGCATCGAGTGACACCAGCGTTGAAATCCTTCGCATCCACTCGAGTCCGAGCTTCGGTCTGATGTGGTTGCTGCCGCGTCTGGCTTCGTTTCATGAAGCGAACGGCGACATCCAGCTGAACCTCGCGTGCTCGTATGAGGATGTGTCGTTCACGTCAGGCTATTATGATTTGGACATGAGGCACGGCTACGCCCATTGGACCGATGTAACGGTTAAGACTTTGCGCAATGAGTTCATCGCTCCGCTTGCGTCGGAGGACTATTTGAGACGCTGTCCGGTGCGGACGCCCGAAGATCTACTAGAACGTCGGTTGATCTACTCGGAAACACCTCTTGTGCAGTGGTCGCAATGGTTCGGTAAGTTTGGCGTCGCGGCCCCGCGTAAAGCGTACGATTTTTCATTCGACCGGTCGTACATGTCACTGGAAGCCGCTGCGCTGGGTCATGGCATCGCGTTGGAAAGCACGATGCTCGCATCGATGCATCTTAAGCGAGGTTCGCTTGTCCCGGTCTTTGAGCGGACTACCTATGCGATCGAGGTCGGCGCCCACCATATCGTTTACCCTCCTCAGAACGCCGAACTGTCGCGTGTTGCCAAGTTCCTCACATGGGTTGAGCAAGAAGTCAGCCGGGACGCGGCGGGGCGCTAACCCTTCTCTATCAAGGCTGGCAACGGTCCACAACACTCGTGCGGCGGCCGGTTTTCTCACGCGTAGTTCGCGTAGGTCCAAATACCTGAATTTTTTTCAGCGATAGCTGAGCCGAACTGCATTGATCGCAACGGTCTCGACGCAGAAACTGCGTCTACCAACCAAACACGATCAATGGAGACAAACATGTTGCTCGACAGCAAAGTGGTCATCGTCACGGGTGCGGCGTCGCCGCGCGGCATCGGCAAGGCGACCGCGAAGGCGTTGGCTGCGCAGGGCGCGCGCGTGGTGATTCTGGACCTCCGTCAGGAAGATGCCGAAAACGCCGCGCGTGATCTCGGTGCTGCTCACCTCGGTCTGGCCTGCAATGTCACCGACAAGGACGCTTGCATTTCGGCGGTGAAGGCGGTCATCGAGAAATATGGCCGCATCGATGGCTTGATCAATAATGCAGGCATCACGCAGCCGCTCAAGACGATGGACATCGAAGCCGCCAACTTCGATGCGGTCGTCGACGTGAACCTGCGCGGCACGCTCTACATGTCGCAAGCGGTCATCCCGCAGATGAAACAGCAAAAGAGCGGCAGCATTGTCTGCATGTCCTCGGTTTCCGCGCAGCGTGGCGGCGGCATCTTCGGTGGCCCGCATTATAGTGCCGCCAAGGCGGGGGTGCTCGGTCTTGCTCGAGCGATGGCGCGCGAGCTTGGCTCGGACAACATCCGGGTCAACTCGATTACGCCTGGTCTGATCCAAACCGACATCACCGGCGACAAGCTCACAACCGAGATGCGCGCCGACATCATCAAGGGCATTCCGCTCGGCCGGCTCGGTGACGCCGCCGATGTCGCGAACGCGTGCCTGTTCTTGTCGAGCGATTTGTCTGCCTATCTGACGGGCATCACGCTCGACGTCAACGGCGGCATGTTGATTCACTGATCTACTAAAAAGGACGTCCGCCGCGATCGCGGCGGATGAGTCAATGCACCCGGAGACAACCCGGGGCCCCATGGCTGGAGACAAACATGAAAGCGAAGTCCACTGCAACGTCAGTGACGGGCGATGTCGCGTCGTCCGCCGACTCGGCGAGCTTTGAATCCAAAACCTATGCGAAGGTCGGACGGCGTTTGATCCCGTTCCTGATGCTGTGCTATCTGGGCGCGTATCTCGATCGCGTCAACGTGGGCTTTGCGAAGCTGCAAATGCTCAACGACCTGCGATTCAGCGAAACCATCTACGGTTTCGGCGCCGGTATTTTCTTTCTCGGCTATTTCCTCTTCGAGGTGCCGAGCAACGTAATCCTGCATAAAGTGGGCGCGCGAAACTGGCTCGCTCGCATTATGCTGACGTGGGCGGTAATTTCCGCGTCCTTCGTTTTCGTCAAGTCGCCCACCACCTTCTATGTCCTTCGTTTCCTGCTCGGCGTTGCCGAGGCAGGGTTCGCACCGGGCGTGATCTTGTATCTGACGTACTGGTTCCCGTCGGCCCGACGAGCCAAGGCGCTCTCCATCTTCTTCATGGCGATTCCGCTTGCAGGAATCGTCGGCGGACCGCTCTCCGGCTGGATCATGCATGCGTTCCAAGGCGTGCATGACCTCGCGGGCTGGAAGTGGCTGTTCATGCTTGAAGCGTTGCCGTCGCTCTGCCTGGGTGTCGCGATCCTGTTCTATCTCGACAACGGTATTGCCTCCGCGAAGTGGCTCACCGATGCGGAAAAGGCGCTGCTTGCGAAAAACGTCGAGAACGACAACGCTCACAAGGTCGCCCATGTATCGATCGGGTCGTTCATCGGTGACCGTCGTCTGTGGCTGATGGCCGCGATCTACTTCTGCGTGGTTCTGGGCCAGTACGGCCTGACGTTCTGGCTGCCCACGATCATCCGCAAGTCGGGCGTCGCCGATCCGCTGTGGGTGGGCATCTTCACCGCGATTCCGTATCTGTGCGCCATCATCGCGTTGCCGCTTGTCGGTGCCAGTGCAGACCGTCATCGCGAACGTCGCCTGCACCTGGCGATCCCGATGTTGGTCGCAGCAGCCGGGTTCGCGACCTTGCCGATGCTTGGCGGAGTCGGCGCGTCGCTGGTGTGTGTCAGCGTAGCCGCTGCCGGCATCCTGGCTTCGTCGTCGCAGTTCTGGTCGCTGCCGACCGCGGTGCTAGGCGGCATGTCAGCGGCAGCAGGTATCGCCGCAGTGAACTGCTTCGCCAATCTGGCGGGATTCTTCTCGCCGGCAATCGTCGGCTGGTTGAACGATCTCACCGGGAAATCGACGGCCGGACTCATCTTTATCTCCGTCGCGATCGTCCTCGGTGCGGCGTTGGTTTTCCTGGTGCCGGCCAAAACCGTCAATCGCTGACACTGTTCGCTGCAAAGACTCACTTTCAATTCAAGGAGACACCATGAACGTTTCGTCATCAGATGCGGTGACGCTCGCCGAGCGCGCCTATCGGATTCGCAGAAACGCCTTACTGATGGGCGAAGTGCAGGGGCAGGGCTATATCGGCCAGGCGCTCGACATCGCCGACGTCCTCGCCGTCGCTTACTTCGGTGCGATGCGATATCAGCCGGACAACCCCGATTGGGAAGGCCGCGACCGCTTCTTGTTGTCCAACGGTCACTATGCGATTGCGTTGTACGCTGCACTGTTCGAAGCCGGTTTCCTGCCCCCAGAAGAACTCGAGACCTACGGTAGCGACGACAGCCGGTTGCCGATGTCCGGCATGGCTAGCTACACCCCGGGCATGGAAATGTCGGGTGGCTCCCTTGGCCACGGTCTTACGATCGCGGTGGGTCGCTGTCTCGGCCTTAAGCGCAAGGGTTCGGACGCATTCGTCTATACGCTTTTTTCCGACGGCGAGCTCGATGAAGGGGCGATCTGGGAAGGCATCATGTCGGCGGCGCACTGGAAGCTCGACAACCTGATCGCGATGGTCGATGTCAACAACCAGCAAGCCGACGGTCCCTCGACGCAGATCATGGCGTTCGAGCCGCTGGTCGAGAAGCTCGAAGCGTTCGGCTGGTACACGCAGCGGGTAGACGGCAATGACATCGACGCCGTGAAGGCAGCGTTCGACAACGCGCGTAATCATCCGGAAGCGCGGCCGCGCATCATCGTTTGCGATACGAAGATGGGTTGTGGTGTGCCGTTCCTCGAAGAACGGGAAAAGAACCATTTCATCCGCGTCGATGCCCACGAGTGGCAACTGGCGCTCGCCGCACTCGAAGCAGGGAGACAAGCATGAGCGATACCACTAGCAAGAAGCCGCGTCTGAAGACGTCTGCGATGATCGCCTCAATCGCTGGCGAAGGACAAGTCACGCGCTCCGCCCCGTTCGGTCATGCACTCGTGCAACTGGCTCGCGAGAAGACGAACGTGATTGGAATGACCGCCGATCTCGGAAAATACACCGACCTGCACATCTTTGCGAAGGAGCTTCCAGAGCGTTATTACCAAATGGGCATGGCCGAGCAACTTCTGATGGGCGCGGCCGCGGGTTTCGCGCACGAAGGCGCGCAGCCGTGGGTGACGACTTATGCGGTGTTCGGCACGCGCCGCGCGTATGACTTCATGCACCAGGCCATCGCGGAAGACGACCTTGATGTGAAGATTATCTGCGCACTGCCCGGGCTCACGACGGGCTATGGTCCGAGTCACCAGGCAGCGGAAGATCTCGCATTGATGCGCGCGATGCCGAACATGACGGTGATCGATCCATGCGACGCGCTCGATACTGAGCAGATGGTGGCCGCGATCGCTGCGCACAAAGGACCCGTGTATGCGCGTCTCTTGCGCGGCAACGTCCCGGCCGTGCTCGACGAATACGACTACCAGTTCGAACTTGGCAAAGCGAAGCTGCTGCGCGATGGCGCCGAAGTGCTCATCATCTCCTCGGGGATTATGACGATGCGTGCGCTTGAGACGGCCAAGGCGCTGGAAGCGGACAAGGTCGGCGTCGCGGTGCTGCACGTGCCGACGATCAAGCCGCTCGACACCGAAACGATTCTGCGCGAAGCGCGACGCACTGGGCGCATGGTAGTAGTCGCCGAAAATCATTCCGTGATTGGCGGCCTTGGTGAAGCGGTGGCGACCACGCTGCTGACGGCCGGCGTCACGCCAACTTATCGGCAGATCGCGCTACCGGACGAGTTTCTCGCGGCGGGTGCGCTGCCGACCTTGCACGATCGCTATGGCATCTCGACCAACGTGATGGCCCAGACGATCAAGGGTTGGCTCGCATGACCTGCTGCGCCGCTCCGAGCGAACTTCGAGGGAGATCTGGCGCGGGTGCCTGATCCAAACTGGTAGGACGGTGCGTCCTGCTTTCGGACGCACCGTTGAGCAGGCAAGTTGGGAGCCGCGCCGTAATCTGCCGTTGTCTGCCTTGCTAGGTTATTTGGACTACGAATTAAGAAATTTATTTGCTTTTCTACGAACCACAGCCATTGAACGCTCTTCAGAGCATGAAGGAACGTAATGAACGAACGGCCCTATCTTATGGCTGCTCGCGGGATCGTCAAAAGTTACGGTCCAACGCGCGTCCTGAAAGGCTTCGATCTGTCGGTCGCAGCAGGAGAGGTGCACGCCTTTCTTGGCGGAAACGGAGCCGGCAAATCTACGCTCATCAAGATTATTTCTGGACAGATTGAACGTGACGGGGGGAGCCTGGAATTTGCTTCATCAGCGGGCAATGCTGATACATCCGATGAGAACACGATCGCGGTCGTCAATCAGGAGCTCGCCCTGCTGCCGCATTTGACGGTGGCCGAGAACATTGCGCTGCCTCGCCGCCATCGTGGCTTCGGTCTCTTCAATGGCGGCGAGGCACGCCGTATTGCCGTGGACGCGCTTTCGTTGATTGACCCGCCGTTCGCGCATGCCTCGGTCGACCGGCTGGTTGCCGACCTGAGCTTGCATGAGCGGCAGTTGGTCGAGATTGCCCGGGCGCTGGACTCGGGTGCGTCCCTGCTTCTACTCGACGAGCCGACCGCCAACCTGACTGCGGCCGAGACGGAGCGGCTTTTTGCCGTTCTTCGGCGGCTGACGGTCGACAAGGGGCTCGCGGTGCTGTTCGTGTCGCATCGAATGCGGGAGATCCGTCAGATTGCCGATGTTTGCACGATTATTCGAAATGGCCAGACCGGGCTCGATCGTGTGCCGCTCACATCGATCTCGGATGCAGAAATCGTCGAGCAGATGGGCCAAGCCGCCTTGGGCGCAGCGCACGAGGCGCCCCAAGGACAGCGCAGACCCCGCATTGGCGGTAACGGCAACGGGTCCGGAAACTCCAACACGTTGCGCCTCCGAACAGAGGGTATCGACCTCAATATCCCCGCTGGAACCATTCTGGGACTCGCTGGGCCGCCTGCTGGACCCGAGACATTGATGGACGCGCTCACGGGCATGTCTTCAACGAAGCGGTGGTCGATCGCACGCAATGGAGTTGACGTCAGCTACCGTCGCCCGTCGGCCGCCGCACGCGATGGGATTGGGTTTGTTTCCGGTGACCGCGCGAACAAAGGAATTCTTGCGAACCTCCCAATCGTCGACAACCTTGCCGCGTCGGCTCGGATCGTCGGACGCAAACGTTCCGTGCGCAAGGACGAGATAGCGGTCGGGCACGACCTATTGGATACCCTTAGCATCCGCGCCGGCTCGCTATGGGACTTGCCGGCAACCCTCAGCGGCGGAACGCAACAGAAGCTCCTTATCGCTCGCTGGCTCAAATTGAAGCCCACCGTGCTGGTGCTCGAGGAGCCGACACGCGGGGTCGACATTGGCACGAAGCAGGAGATCTACTCGCTGATTCGTGAGATGGCAGCGCAAGGGGCAACCATCGTCTGGTGGTCAACCGAGTATGTGGAATTGGCTGAGTTATGCAGCATCGTGATCGCGTTTGACCCCGATGGATGCCCGACATCGGTCTTGAAAGACGAACAGATCAACGAGGCGGAACTCGCCCATGCAACGGGCATGGCTGCCTGAGTGCACCGATGGGCAAACATCCAATACAAAAACGGCGCATAAGACGCCGACTTATTTAGTTTGAATGGAGACGAACATGAAGACGATCAGCCAACCCGTGGCGGAAACATCACGGAATCGAAACCGCAGTCGCTTGCTGAGCCTTTATCGAACCGAAATCGCCATTGCGATCGCGATTATCGTAATGGAGCTGGCTGTGGGCTTCATCGTCCCAGCAGCGCTATCAGTCGGCAATGTCTCTAATGTCGCGCAAGCTTCTGCGCCGCTTGTGATCATGGCGTTTGGCGTACTGCTCGTCGTCATTACTGGCGGTATCGATCTTTCGGTAGGCTCGGTCTTCTCCCTGACAGGCATGGTCACTGGACTCGCCATGACACACGGCTTCGGTGCGCTTGCGAGCAGCGCTGCCGGTCTGTCAATTGGCCTCATGATTGGCGCGATCAATGGCGCACTGGTGACCTATGTCGGCCTCGCGCCGTTCGTGGTCACGCTGAGCACCTACGCCATTGCCGGAAGCCTCTCGTTCATTGTGACTGACGGTCACTCCCTGCCAATCTCCGACCCCAACTTCTGGCTGCTGGACGCGGGCACGCTGATTCCCGGTGTGCCGAACTACGTGCTCTGGTGCGCCGTGCTACTGATCGTCATCGAACTTTGCCTTCGCAAGCTTGTCGCCGGCCGCTGGCTCTATGCGATCGGCAGTAGCAGCTCCTCGGCACGGGTCATCGGTATTCCGGTCAATCGTGTGCGCATGGCAGCCTATGTCTTTTCAGGCCTGCTTGCATCGTTTTCGGGCTTGGTCAGTGTCTCCTACATCGGTAACGCTGAAGCGACGGCAGGATCGAGCCTCATGCTCCAGGCGATCGCGGCGGTGGTCATCGGCGGCGCCAGCCTCTTTGGCGGGACGGGTTCGGCGATCGGGGCGCTGCTAGGCGCGTTAATGATCACCATTATCCAGAATGGCGCAAATCTCATCGGTGTGAATAGTTTCTGGCAAGGCACCGTGACGGGTGTCGTCATCCTTATTGCGGTGCTCATCGACCGCGTAACCAAAGCCCGGCGCTAGAGCCGGACATTAGATAAATGGAGACGTCTCATGTTTAACAGCATTGCTCGATCGATGCGCCATCCCGTGCGCGCCATTGCTTTCGCGTCTATCGCGTTCGGCTTGTCGTTGGCGGCCGGCTCCGCGCGTGCGGCGGACGCCAAGACCATTGCCTACATTGCACCCTCGCTCGACATCTCGTATTGGCAATGGGTCGGCTACGGCGTGAAAGAAAGAGCCAAGGAGCTTGGGATGAACTACATCGAACTGACTTCCGAGAACTCGCCCGCCAAGCAAATGGACAACGTGCGCACCGCGATCACGCGGGGCGTCAGTGCGATCGTGATGGGACCCGTGAGTTCGACGAGCACGCCGCAGGTATTGCGTGTGCTCAAGGAAAAGCAGGTTCCGATCGCGTTCGCGGGAATCGGTCCGCAACCCGGCCAGACAGATTACACGTCTGCTGTTACGGCGAACAACTATGAAACCGGCAAGGCGCAGGGTTCATACGTATGCAAGCTCGCCAAGGAACGGGGCAGTAACAAAATCGGCATGTTGTCCTTGCCCCAGGATCGCGAGAATGCGCAGAAGTATTTGGCTGGCGCCAAGGAATCGTTCAAGGCCGACGGTTGCGAGCTGACGCAGATGCTTGAGACGCATGGGCTCACAGTATCGGAAGCCGTTTCTCAAGCAAACGACATTCTGACCGCGCATCCCGACATCCGCGCGTTGTATGGCATGTACGACGAGGCCGGCACGGGCGCGGCCAAGGCATTGCAGACGCGCGGTATGACAGGCAAGGTTGCAGTCGTGACTGCGGACGGCAGTCCTACCACAATCAAGTTGCTTCGGGATGGCGCAATTCAGGGACTGTTCCTTCAGGAAGCGGTGGGGCAAGGCATCGATGCGACGACCCAGGTCTCGAACGCATTGACCGGTAAGCCAACGACGCAGCAGCTTGCGTTGAAAGAGCCGCTCGTGACGAAAGAGACTATTGACCAGCCCGACGCGCAGAAAACTGTCGCACGAGTCTACCCGCCTTCGGCCGGGAAGTACTGAAATTTCAGATCCAGGGAACGACAGCCGGACGGGCGTTTGCCCCGGCTGTCCAGCGAACAACTAAGGAGACGACGTGGACAACCTGCCGATCATCGACCCCCATCACCACCTCTACGATTTGAAGACCGGACGATATCCGTGGCTGCAGGACGAAATGCTCGAGCGAGTCTTCGGCGACTACTCGGCGATCCGTCGCGACTATCTGATCGATGATTTTCGCGAAGACATTAAGAATCAGAATGTGGTGAAAAGCGTCCACCTCCAGGTGGAGTATGACCACAACAATCCCGTTGCAGAGACTCGCTGGCTTCAGAGCGTGGCCGATCAGCACGGCTATCCGCACGGCATCGTGGCCTTCGCGGACCTGTCTGCGCCGGACGTTCAACAGACGATCGAGGAGCACTGCACTTTTCCGAATGTTCGCGGGATCCGTCAGTGCCTGAACTTTCATCGGGATCCAGTCAAAACGTTTGTCGACCAACCGCATCTGATGAGCGATGCGCAATGGCAAAGCGGGTATGGCCTCTTAAAACGTTATGACCTGTCGTTCGATCTGCAGCTTTACTACACGCAGATGGGAGAGGCACTCGCGCTTGCGACGAAATTTCCAGATACGCCGATGGTGCTTAACCATACCGGAATGCCGGTCGACCGCGCACCGGAGGAAATCGCTGCGTGGAAAGCAAGCATGAAATCGCTGGCGTCGGCGCCTAATGTGTTCTGCAAGATATCCGGGCTTGGGATGGGCGATTGGAACTGGACCACGGATAGCATTACACCGTTCGTTCTTGATGCAATCGAGGCGTTTGGAACGAAACGCTGCATGTTTGCGAGCAACTTTCCGGTCGACAAACTCTTCAGCAGCTACGACGACGTTTTCAACGCTTTCAAGACTATCACACGCAACTTCTCGGACGATGAGCGTCGGGCGTTGTTTCATGACAATGCCGAGCGGGTGTACAGGTTGTAACCCCCCGTAAAACATGAGCCCGGGAGCAGCGTAGTGATTCAGAAGGCGCTGCCCCTAGCGTAAATAGAGGTGAATCAAGATGCACATCGGAGTGCCGGCTGAAACGCGGGCGAACGAGGCGCGCGTCGCCGCCACGCCCGAAACGGTGAAGAAACTTGTCACGCAGGGTTACCGGGTCACGGTGCAAAGCGGTGCGGGCTTGCCGGCAAGCTATATCGACGATGCTTACGCCGTTGCGGGCGCCGAGCTTGTCGATGTGAACACTGCTTTTGCCGCCGAGATCGTTCTCAAAGTCCAGTCCCCGAGCGAAGCCGAATTGCCGCTGCTGAAGTCAGGCAGCGTGCTGGCCGGCATGCTCGATCCCTTCAATACCGACAACACCGCCCGATTGGCTGCGGCAGGCGTCACCGCGTTCGCGCTCGAAGCCGCGCCACGCACGACGCGCGCGCAAAGCCTCGACGTGCTGTCCTCGCAAGCGAACATCGCGGGCTACAAGGCGGTGCTGGTCGCGTGCAATCTGTATCAGCGCTTCATGCCGATGCTGATGACCGCGGCGGGCACGGTGAAAGCCGCGCGCGTGCTGATTCTCGGCGCCGGCGTCGCGGGCTTGCAGGCGATCGCGACGGCCAAGCGCTTAGGCGCCGTGGTCGAAGCGTCCGATGTGCGGCCGGCCGTCAAGGAGCAGATCGAATCGCTGGGTGCGAAGTTCGTCGACGTGCCCTTCGAAACCGATGAGGAACGCGAAGCGGCAGTGGGTGTCGGCGGGTACGCGCGCCCGATGCCGCCAAGCTGGCTCGCGCGTCAAGCCGCTCAGGTGCACGAGCGTGCGAAGCTCGCCGATATCGTGATCTCCACCGCGCTGATCCCGGGCCGTCCCGCGCCTACGCTGCTGTCCGTCGAAACGGTCAAGCACATGAAGCCGGGCTCCGTGATCATCGATCTCGCTGCGGGCCGTGGTCCCGAGTACGAGGGCAAGAAGGGCGGCAACTGTCCGCTGACCGAAGTCGATCAGGCGGTGATGAAGCATGGTGTGCATATCGTCGGTTATACCAATCTCGCATCAATGGTCGCCGCCGATGCCTCCGCGCTCTACGCACGCAACCTGCTCGACTTCCTCAAGCTGATCATCTCGAAGGAAGGCACGCTCAACATCGATCTCGCGGACGATATCGTCGCGGCCACGCTCCAGTGCCGCGACGGACAAGTCACGCGGCCGGCATCGGCGTAAGGGGACATAGACATGGAAGTGGACATCATCAATCACACGGTGATCAACCTGATCATCTTCGTGCTGGCGATCTACGTCGGCTATCACGTGGTGTGGAACGTCACGCCCGCGCTGCACACGCCGCTGATGGCAGTGACGAACGCGATCTCCGCAATCGTGATCGTCGGCGCGATGCTCGCGACCGGACTCACGGTCAGCGGCACGAGCAAGTTCTTCGGGACGTTGGCTGTCGTACTGGCAGCCGTGAACGTGTTCGGCGGCTTTTTAGTGACGAGACGCATGCTCGAAATGTTCAAGAAGAAAGAGCCTAAGAAGCTCGCGAGCAAGGAGGGCACGTAAATGAGTCTGAACGTCGTCACTCTCCTGTATCTCGTCGCCTCGGTGTGTTTCATCCAGGCGCTGAAGGGCTTGTCCAATCCGAAGACTGCGCGGCTCGGCAACACGTTCGGCATGACCGGCATGGCGATCGCCATCCTCACGACGCTCGCGCTGATCGTGAAGCAGGCGGCGCTTCTCGGGTCCAATCTGAGCTTCGGCCTCGGGCTCTTGTTTGCCGCGCTGATCATCGGCGGTGCTGCGGGCTCGTACATCGCGGCGAAAGTCGAGATGACGAAGATGCCGGAACTCGTCGCCGCGATGCACTCGCTGATCGGTTTGGCTGCGGTTGCCATTGCGTATGCGGTGGTTGCCGAACCGTCGGCGTTCGGGCTCGCGCCTCCCGGATATCTGATTCCCTACGGCAATCGCGTCGAGTTGTTCATCGGCACGTTCGTCGGGGCGATCACGTTCTCCGGGTCGGTGATCGCGTTCGGCAAGCTCTCGGGCAAGTACAAGTTCCGCTTGTTCAAGGGCGCGCCGGTCGTGTACCCGGGCCAGCACATGATCAACCTGCTGCTCGCCATCGCGATGCTCGGCTTCGGCATCATCTTCATGCTGACGCAATCGTGGCTGCCGTTCGTCGTGATGACGCTGATCGCGTTCGGACTCGGCGTGCTGATCATCATCCCGATCGGCGGCGCGGATATGCCCGTCGTGGTGTCGATGCTCAACTCATATTCGGGGTGGGCGGCGGCGGGGATCGGCTTCTCGCTGAACAATCCGATGCTGATCATCGCGGGGTCGCTGGTGGGCTCGTCGGGTGCGATTCTGTCGTACATCATGTGCCGTGCGATGAACCGGTCGTTCTTCAACGTGCTGCTCGGCGGGTTCGGTAACGAAGGCGGTGCGGCAGTGGCGGGTGGTTCGACGGAACAACGCCCGGTCAAATCCGGTTCGGCCGATGACGCTGCGTTCATGCTCGGCAACGCGGAAAGCGTGGTGATCGTGCCGGGGTATGGGCTGGCGGTGGCTCGCGCTCAGCACGCGCTGAAGGAACTGACCGACAAGCTGGTCGAGAAAGGCATCGACGTGCGTTACGCGATTCACCCGGTCGCGGGGCGGATGCCGGGGCATATGAACGTGCTGCTGGCGGAAGCGGAAGTGCCGTACGAACTGGTCCATGAGATGGAGGACATCAACAGCGAGTTCGGCCAGACCGACGTGGTGCTCGTGCTCGGTGCCAACGACGTGGTGAACCCGGCGGCAAAAACCGATCCGAATTCGCCGATCGCCGGAATGCCGATTCTCGAAGCGTATAAAGCACGCACGATCATCGTGAACAAGCGGTCGATGGCGGCCGGTTACGCCGGGCTCGACAACGAGTTGTTCTACATGGACAAGACGATGATGGTATTTGGCGACGCCAAGAAGGTCGTGGAGGAGATGATGAAGGCGGTCGATTAATCGGCTGCACTGCCCGAAATATCGTGCTCGCTGGCCGGCGCGGCCCCTGCTTGGCTTGATCCCGAGGAGAACGGTGGCGTCGGCCACGGATCTTTTCTCGATAGCTATAACGATTAACCTGGAGACGCTATGGGAGTTCTACCCAAGCCGTCGCTTACGAGCACTGGGGTCTCCGAGGCTGGGCCGTACGCTAGAGCCATGACACTTCCAGTGGCGCCTGCCATCGCGACCGAGATCTCACTTGCCTATCACATCATTCTTGAAGCCTTGAATTGCGGCCACGGCAACGAAGCTCATCTAGCGAGCATGTTGCAGATGACGATAAAGACGGTCCTTCTCGGCGAAAGATCCTGTGTCAAGCTGAACGAGCATGTGTTCGACAACGCTCGGGATGGAATTGTCACGTGCCGGCGGGCCGGATTGAGGACAGGTAGTTGGCGGCTGGACCCATCCGGGTACAAGGCGCTATGCAATGTTCTTGTGGCGTATGAGCGGCAGTTGGCGGTCACACCTTTCTACGAGTATATGCTGGTCGACGAAGACGTAAATGAATGGATCGTCGGCCGTAGATCCATGTAGTAACCGAAAGGGGAGCCTGGGTAAGGCTGCTGTCCAGGGGGATGTGCGCACAGCGCACAGGTGGATTTAATTTGTTTGATCGATGACGGTCTAAGGGAGGGCTGAAAGATGAATGTGACTGACGTAGTGATCGTATCGGCCGCGCGTACGGCGGTAGGCAAGTTCGGCGGCTCGCTCGCGAAGATCGCGGCGCCGGAGCTGGGCGCGACGGTAATCAGGGCGGTTCTGGAGCGCGCGG
>Ga0160440_100141_pt1 | contig 69520 bp, 87 predicted proteins | sample HID1971I_E1MG_FD_108277 | JGI IMG/M metagenome (GOLD analysis project Ga0160440, IMG submission 108277) | Enriched millipede-associated microbial communities from UW Madison campus, WI, USA - HID1971I_E1 MG | ecosystem: Host-associated > Arthropoda: Insects > Digestive system > Unclassified ... | reverse complement strand
TGCTTCCGCGAAACACACTGTTATGATGCGCGCCGTTGGAGAGATGCCAGAGTGGCCGAATGGGACGGATTCGAAATCCGTTGTACCTTCACCGGTACCTAGGGTTCGAATCCCTATCTCTCCGCCATTATTGAATAAGACTAAGCCCCTGTAATCGTTAGAGATTACAGGGGCTTTTTCGTTTCTGTCACATAACTTAGGGTATTTTTAGGGCATAAACCTTGCCCTGTATACCGCTCTAGTCCGCTCTAAACCCAAGCATTTTTGACACGATACCCGCCATGCTCTTGGTGTCCTTCGGTATCCACCTCCCGTAGTGCTTTCTCACCATTGTTGTATCCGCGTGTCCGAGTTGACGGGCTACCCATTCGACCGGAACATAACTCGACAGCATCTGGCTGGCAAAAGTGTGGCGGCATTGGTTGGCGCCTCGGTGGCGAACCTCTGCTTTTTTCAGATGGGCGGTGAACCAGTTGCTCAGCGTTTTGCCGTTCCAGAGTAAACCGCTGGTCGAGCTGCGGAAAAGGAATCTGACCTTCATCTTCTTGGACGTGATGTTGTCGCGCTGGATAACGGTGATCTCCTCGGTTACCGCGTCATTGGCGGCGGCAACTATCTCCCGCATCAGTGCGAGGGCCGGGTCTATAAGCTCGATGACTCGGACCCTGGAGCGCTCTTTGGGGACTTTGAACTCGCCGACGACCAATGCGCGGCGGACGTGCACCAGGCCGGCATCAAGATCTACGTCTTCAACGGCAAGTCCGATGAGTTCGGAAAGGGACATCCCAGCCCAGCAGTTGAACTCAATCATCCGGGTGTCGGGCCGGCGGTCGGGGTCCGTTTTGCCGATCAATTCGATCTCGGTGCGACTAAAGGGGTCGGCATGCTCCAGGTCCACGTCCGATCCAACGTTACTGATCCTGTCGAGTGGGTTGGCCTTCAGGATGCCGTCGCCGAAGGCGTCCGCCCACACCCCACGAACGACTGTGAAAATGTCGTTTACTGTCTTCGGGGCCAGGCCCTGCTTGAGCAGTTGTGCTTGAAACAACTCAATGTCGCTCTTGCTGATGTCGACGATTCGACGCTTGCCGAACTTCTTTTCTACGTGCACAGCCTTGCTCACGTAGTTGATGACAGTGCTCGACGCTTTAAGCGCGCGCTGAACCTCCAGCCAGCGCTCAATGCCTTCCTTTACAGTGCGCTTGAGCGAAGGGCCGCCGGTTCCAGTGAACATGGCGGCCCTTGGTGAGTTAGGAAAGTGGGCCGCATAGTCGAAGCGGCCCTCTTTGATTTCCGCGAGAATGGTGCGCCGCTTGTTGTCGGCATAGGCGATCGCAGCCTTGTTTACTTTTGAGATCCCTTCCAGGGGTTCCCGGCACCGTTGGCCGTTGAAGATGAACCAGATGCGTAGCTGCTTGCCGTTCATCTCAACGCCTGTCGGCATCTTGTCGATCATGGCTGTCCTTCCATCCAGCGCTCGATGGCGGCACGGTTGTAGACGATTACGTTGGCCGGGTCATAGCGCCAGTGCTTTCCTTCGAGCCACAGACCCCGTGTGCGGTATTTGCGCACCGCTTCGGTGGATAGGCCGAAGACTGGATATAGCAGATCCTGCCGAAACCAGGCGCCTGGTGTGATGTGGAAGTCGAGTTTCTCTGCTGCGCTCATTGTGCTATCTCCCCAGCGCGCCGAGCGATGCTTTCGGCCTGACGCTGCTTGCTGCATTTTTGGTGGTTACCATGTGCTCGTGACTTGTTGCACTTGTCACATATGGTGTTCAGATCGAGTGGTGCCATCTGTCCTTGGCGGATTCGGACGGTTCGGCGAAGGGCTGTCATGACGTCATCGTGCCTCAGTTGTGGTTTTTGACGGTGTAGCCCATCAGCTTCTGTAGAGGGTTGGGCCTTTCGCCGCGGGGGTGTATTCCGATGCGCGCCTCAAAGCCGTCAAGGCTGACCGTGGCTCCGTCATAATTCAGTCCCGGCTCCAGACCCATGAACTGCATCGCTCTTGCACATTCGGCGCAAGAGATACAGATTTCCGCTATGAATCGGCCCTTTTCCTCAATGCGATCAACTCTTACTGTTGCTTTGAAGTTCTCGTGCTTACAGGTCATCGCCATCACCCTTTGTTGTTTTGGGTGCGGCTTCCCCCAGCACCACCGCTGCCGGCGCCGGCTGCATAGCGCCTCTCGCAGCTCCGCGGGCGATGCCCAGCGAATAAGCTCTATCTTGGAAGTCAGATGCATTGTCGATTAGGTCTTCGTGATCGCCCGCAATGAACTGCTGGTGGTCGACAGTCAGCTCCATGGCGTCATCGCCAGTAACCTCGGCCGGCTTCGCATCCAGCAGGGCGCGCAGCTCGCCTGTACGCGTCCATTGATCTGCCGCTATCTCCAGCACGGACTCCAGAAGCTCACGCGGCACGCCGTCAATCGTTTGGTTGGTCATAGCTGCTCGTCTCCGATAATCATCCTGCAGGGGCCAAGGCGAACAAGCGCTAGTTCCGCCAGAAGGGTGTCGTAGTCTTCCTCGCGAACGCAGCGTATGTTCTGTGCGTCATCTGCCCAGAAGCGCTGCACTGGGCGTTCGGTGGGCACTGGCTTATCCAGCAAACACTGCCAGAACTCGGCATGTGGCGATGGGTAGGGGTGGGCTTGGTGCTGCAACAGTTTCACTAGGCGTTCAACTTCGTCGCGTGGCACGATAATCATTTGGATATCGCTCATGCGGCCTCCGTCGCGCTGGCTGACGATGCGTGTTCCGGTAACGACAAAGTATCGTTACCGCCTCGCGCGATGCCGGCGTGCAGTTCAACCTTGCTACCAGCGAGCATCCCGGCGATTTGGGCATTCATGTCCAACTCCACGCCCTTGCTCTTCCTGGATTTCCCGATTTCCTGGCTAGCGAGATATTCGCTGATCAGAGCCTTGTCCTGAGCCTGAATCGCGACAAGGTCGTGGCCGGTGGCCGGATGCCCGAACGGGTCATCTTCGCCTTGAGGTACAAGCGCTTTCAGCTTTGACTGAACTTCCCAAACCCAAGCGAGTGCAAAATGGTCCCCGGCAGTTTCTGCCGAGTACTGACTGCGATGAACGCCAGATCTAACTCCCGAACAGTAGGCTTTGCGGGCTTGCGTGAGCTGGGTGTGCAACGCCTCATACGCGTACAGGGCGATATTCTGGGCGGGAGAGACGCCGACGAATGTCGCGCACTCGATGATCTGGCCTTTTGCGGAACACCATGTCCGGCGCCGCAGGGTTGTGCAGCTGAATGCGTCTGCTACAGCGATGCTCAGCTGCTGGTCCCACGCCGGTCGACGCTTGGCGCGGAACAGGGTCGACTCAACCTCACCTACGTCGCTCAACTTCACATCCATCTCGGTCAGCCGGTACTCGCGCATCAATGCCTGGGCCTGGCGAAGCGCCGTTGCGGCTTCGTTCTCGTTGGCGCTCTGTGCTAGTGCCAGGCAGTGCTTTATCTTGCGGATCGCACGCTCAAGTTTCTTTTCGTCAATGTGGTCGCTAGTCATGCCGTATACCTCTGGCGATGATTGCTCTGCATCAGGGCCATCAGCTGCGAGAAAAATGCCTGTGATGCGTATACCGCTGGCAGTGGGACAATGGTTTCGGTCATTGGCGGGACTCCGCGCAGATAGTCCCAGGCGCCTGGATGCTCTGGCAACAGATCGCGGCGTTCCGTAGCTAGGGCCACCATATCCGCGAAACTCACGCAGGCAGGTAGGTCGGGCAGGATGTTGAATCTTTCGCATACCGCGAGCCATATCTGGTGTTCGATGTACTTGTACTCAGGCAACACGGCCTTGAGTGGGCGTGTCATGTCGCCAACGTAGGCTTCGGTTGCGTCGTGCAGTAGCGCAGCGAGTTGGTGTTCGGCGGGTACCAGGCTGGCGACGATCAAGCTGTGCTGCGCCACGCTGTAGTGCGTGCGGGTGTGGCCGTTGAAACGGCACAGGTTCGACAATGCGTGAGCGATATCCAGTGGTTTAATCATTCCGGCGGTTGGCCGCAGCAGGTCGAACTGCTGGCCGCTGTGCGTGAGGATCCAGGTCATGCTGCATCCTCCAGCGATTTAACGGGGACTGGCTCGACCTGGGTTAAAATTCGGGTGCTTAGATTTTTCAGGTTAAGTATCTGAGCGCTGGTCCTATCCTGGACGGGTTGAGAACCCTTGAGTGGGCGCCAAGTTTTTAAAGCGAGGTCGAGAGTAATGGCGACCTCTTCCAATAGCTGATGGTCGGAGATGGTTACAGGGGCCCCCCAACGCACCTGAAAACTCGATATGGTTTCGTTGAGTTTCGCTATTTCGGTCTGGTGGGTGATTTCCGCTTGATGAAGGTCAAGGTTCAATGTCTCCACTCTCCAGAGCTGGAACGTCCTTCCGTTATCCACGCCCCGCTGATAGCTGCGTTTCAATGCGCGTTTCAACGCTTTTCGGATATAAAAAAATAGGGCAGCAAAACCGAGCAGCGTTCCGACTGCAATGACGATAAGTTGTGTTGAGTGCATGTGCTGTGACCTCAAATTAGAGCCCGCCGCCGGACAGTTTTGGTGAGAGGACGGCGACGGGGTGTTGCAGGTGGTTAACCCAGGTCGAATGTGCCGATCGTCAAGGTCGCGGAACCGCCGACCTCTTTTTGAACGACTTGTTTGAACTCTTGCGCCAGGTCTTCGCGCAGTTGTGCTTCGCCAATCCAACGCAGGCGCAGTGCGGGCTTATCGCCGCCAGTCAGTACTGCTACCCGCAAGCGGATGGTGCGTGCGGTCAGCCCTTCGTAAGGGGCTACGGTGAACAGGAATTCAGCCGGCAGGCCTTCCGATGACTTGGCCTCGATCTGGTCCATCGCCGAACGGGAGGCGCTCATGTCGCCAACTATGTGTTCGCTCTTGCGTGCTTGCTCGATGCTGATGGAGCGAATCGCCCCGGCAGCCTTGCGCAGGTCAATCTCTTTATCGTCAGCGTCCAAGGCTTTCAGATTCGGTGCCCAGTCTTCGATCCAGTCGCTGAGATCCTTCTGAGCGTGCTGCCGTTGTGCGGCGTGCTCAAGCGCCAGAAACGCGGCGGTTTTCTTGAGGGTGAGCGTCGCGCTGTAGTCGCCGTGCCCTGGATTTTCGATGTCACCGAGGTTGAAGTAGACGGTGCAGGCCATTGCATCGCCGTTCACGAAACCAACGGCGGCTGGGCCCTTTGCGGCTACTACGTAGTCGGCAAAGTCCTTCAATGAGTGGGTTGCCAGTGCGCCACGGAAGCGGCTGCGTTGTTCCTGGAACTTCTCGATGCTGTGTAGCGTGACGTCGTCTGGCAGCGCCAGAACTGGCGTGAAGGTGCCCAGCGGTTTGGCATGGGCGAGCAGGGCGGTGTCTTGAATCAGTTGAATTGCACGAGCTTCCATTGGATCTATTCCTGTTTTGGTGAGAGGTATGGAGTGGTGAAGCGTTACGACTTGGCGTGAATCGGGGCCTCGTCTCGGCTAAACATCTGGTCCGCGTGAGGCGTCTCCGGGAACAGCGTGAGGCGGCCACCCGAACCGACATGCATCGGCGTGTCGAGGGTGGTGTCTTCGCTGCGGCTGCCGCGCTTGGTCGGCACCTTGTAGGCGAGCTTGTGGTTGACGGTGACCTGGTGGCTGTCGGCGATTTGCTTCAGGGTGAAGGTGAGCGTGACGGTGCCAACCTTCTTGTTGTCGACGACACCGGCCGCGACTTCCGAGAGGGCGTGCCCGATTTGGTTGGCGAAAACGCCGGCGTTGAGTTCGCCAATAAATTCGGCGGTGTTGGTCGCTTTCATGTGCTGTGTCTCACTGGTTGAGTTGCTGTCGCTGCCCCTGGTCGGCAGGGGCTACCGTTTGAATCAGGCCGCTTGCTTCGTCGCCTGGGCGTCGAGGTAGTCGGCCAGGTCATGCAGGTAAACGACTGGCTTGGCGCGGGCCGAGCAGTGCAGGCGCTTGACCACCAGCTGGATCTTCCCTGCCTTGATTTCGCTCAGCAGGTAGCGGTCGGTGCGGATGTGCGTGAAGTACTGCTCACGCACGGCGGTCAAGGTCGGGCACGGTGTGGCGAACTGGCGGCGGAGTTGTTCCAGGGTGGTGGTCACGCGAATTCCTCCCCATGCCCCTCCTTTCGGGGCACCAGCTTGAGCCGGATGAGTTCGGCGAGACCTTCTTTGCTCTTTCCCTTGGCCGCTGCCAGGACGTTGCCCTGGGCGTCCGCGACGACGGCACCGTATGGATATTCGGGACACTTGACCGGTGTCACGTAGGCGACCTGGCCGTCAGCGATCACGGCGTCAACGCAGCGGAACACTTCGGCCAGCTCGACCGACACGCAAGGCAGCGCTTCCAGCAGCTCGACGGCTTCCGATGAAGCGCCAATCAGAGTGGCGCGGCTGATCACTGTTGGGTGATTAAGGAACATAGGCACCAGCTTTAGGGCGCCTACAGCGGAGTTGATGGCGTTCGGCTTCATGCTGCGGCGTCCTTTTTGGTGATGACGATGTCTAGCTTTTTTGCGATCCACTCAACGCCCGACTCTTTCACCATCACCACTGCGTAGTGGGTGTAGTTGCCAAGCGTTGGATTCCAGCGGCTGCGTGGGTCTGAAAAGAGGTGGCCACGGTCGCGATGCGCGCTGGCCAAGTCGCCGGATGAGTTGAGTACGCCGAGTTCCCGCAACCTGGTGCGGAAGGCGCGGGGCTTGAGTCCGAGCAATGCTGCTGTTTGATCCAGGGTGCGGTTCATGGCTGCGGGCCTCAGGCAGGGAGCTGTTCGGGGTCTTGCTGCCGTGCGCGGACCATGAGGAATACCCAATTCAGCGCATCCAGAAACTCCTCGACCGTGCCGTTGTTAAAAACCAGCAGGTCATCTTTGTTGCCGGCGATGCCCGCTTCACTAACGTGCGGATTCACGGCCTGCGCGTCGGCGCGGCAGACGTGAATGACCGTGCCACCGCGGCGGCGAATAAGGTCGGCTTCGTTCTCAAACCGCACGTCGCTGACAACGAATCCGATAACGGCACCCAACGCATTAGTCATGTAGTCGAGGTTCTGCTCCGCGAGCTTCACCCACACATCAGGGTGCACAGTCTTGCGCGCCCACTCGGTGCCCATCGACTGCATAAGTTGGCGTGGCGAGCGGTCCAGCCAGCCGAGCGGCAGCTCTTTGCGGTCGCCTTCAAAGTCGGTCGGATCGAGGTTGAAGATCGCCATCAGGCCATCACGGAGCGGGTCGGCGAAGGCGTATTGCTCCAGCAGGTAAGTTCGCGCCAAGTGTTCGGCGGCAGTGGTCTTGCCAGAGCGAGCGCGGCCGGTGAGACCAATCAGGATCGGTCTCATGCTGCGTCACCTCCCCATGGACCCCGGTCATCGGTAGCGATTGCTACCGGGGCGGGCGCCATGGTGGCGCGTCCGAGATTGACGATGACCAATAGGCCGGTGCTGCGCTGAATACGCTCTACCGCGCCCGGGCTGGTCGCCGCAGCCGGGTGGAGGTAGACAGGGCAGCGGGTGGTGCTGTGCTGTGTTGTTTGCATGGCTCGTACTCTTTGGTGAGAGGTTGATACGAGTGCAAAATTAGTATTACTGATTTCATAAGTCAACAGTAACACTTATAAAATAGCGCAAATAAAATTAGTAGGCGAAAAAAAAGACCCCTAAGGGCCTTTTCGATTTGCGGGAGCGTCAGAGCATTACGGAGTACCAGAACACTTTGCCAATCACGCGAATATGCTGCTCCACGTAGCCGCCATCGTAACGCTCGTCAGGATGCTCATCAGTGTTATAGCTGCGAAGGCGTAGGCCGGAGCCTGGCAGGCGGTAGAGCAGCTTCACGCGGAGTTGGCCGTCATGGTCGATTGCATACATCTTGCCGTCCTGGATGGTCGTATTCGCGGTATCGACCCCGACTGTACTGCCATCCGGTAGCACGGGCTCCATGCTGTTCCCGGTTACAGGCACGCAGCCAGCAGCGGCCGGATCAATACTCTTTCGTTTCAAGGTTCGTTTGCCGAATCGCAGCTTGCGCCCGTTTGTTTCAAGCATCACCTCAGATCCCTTGCCGGCAGACAATTCCACTTCTTTAAAAAATGGCAGCTCGACCTCGTCTGGGCCGAGGGGCGTGTCGTCATCCCATACTTCAATCGGGTGCATTTCCCAGTCAGTGCTTGCTGATGTTTTTTTGTGTTCTTGCGAATTCCGCAGGCGGGGCATCTCCGCTATAGCAGCCAATCGCGGGCTTACTTCGTCGAGTGAAAAGCCCAAAACGTTCGCGAATTTTATGAGGGCGCTGATGTTGAGGGGGATGCGCCCATTCAAGTACTGGCTGACGACACTTTGTCCAGACCATTCGCAGAGATCGGCGATTTTGTCTTGGGTGAGGGTCGGGTCGTTCCGCTTGCGATCCTGAAAAATAGCTTTAAGGCGCATAGCCTCGGCTTTTCGGGTCTCGTCATCGGCGGCTAAAGGTATTGAGATAGTCATGCCATCCAATTTATAAGGAAGACTTATATTATCAAAACAGCATTGCGACTTTTTCTCTTGCTGTTTAAAAGAAGTAACACTAATATCCATGCCGAAACGCCCATTCGAGGAAACGTGGATGGCTAATGAAATAGGTATCCCCTTGGAAGATTTCGCTGAGGGGAAGACTCAACCAGAGCTGGCTTTACTCATCGGGGTTTCGCAAAGCGCGGTGTCTCAAATGCTGAACTCGGCACGGGATATCCGAGTGCGAGTTGATGAGAAAGGGGCGTGTTTTGCGGTGGAGATTCGACCAATCGGATCGCGCCGCAAGCCCAGAGCTGCATAAAAAAGGGTGCCGGACTGGGGCCTCTCACCAAAGATCCCCCAGCCCGGCTACGACGACACACAGCACATGCACATCGGTCGTGGTCGTAGGATAGGGCGTGCCCCTTTCTATGGCTAGACCGTAAAAGGGGTATTTACGGTTATGAGTCGAACAGATAAATCGCCGGCCGCTGGGCCGGTTCTTTCTCTCCGCAAAGCGATCTATCGCGCGGCACATGATTACCGGGGCGGCGTGACCGCCTTGGCACTCGACATGGTGCTCGATTACGACAGCCTGCAGAAGAAGGTCAAGCACGACGAAGAGCGGCGCTGGCTGGACCCTGATGAGCTGGAAGAGGTGATCAGGTTGACCGGCGATCCTTGCCTGCTGGATGCCATGGTCAGGCCAGCGGGTGCCGTTTGGTACAAGCCAATTCCGGTACCGGCAACTGCAGATGCCTTGAAGGCCGTCGGCAAGATGCTCGAGGAGTCGGGCCAGTTCGTGGCCTGCATGCACGACGGCGCTGCCGACAATATCTGGGAGCCCCACGAAGTACTCCTGCTGGAGCAGCGCGGCATGGATGTTATTCGTGAGGTGCTTGGCATCATGGCGGGTGCCCGCAAGGCGATGGAGGGAGCTGACAATGTCTGATGATGTCGATATCGCCAACGAGGCCGCCGAACAGTTCCGCCTGCGTGCACTAGCAAATCGCCCACGCCCGACATGCTCCGTCAGCGCGCAATTCTGCGAGGATTGCGACGAACCTATCCCGTTACTGCGTCAACAGACGATCCAAGGTTGTGCCACTTGCGTCAGTTGCCAGCAGATAAGGGAGGTGAAGCGTGCGTGATTCATCCTCCCTACGCGCGTCAGCTTCCTATCTTCAATTTCATCAGTATCGCGAGCCTGGAGAGATAAGCATCCATGGATTTTTTATCCGACGTTGGAGTGCATCCGTCGCCGTACAGATAGATGTTATCGAGGTTCTCTCTCCCTTGGTGATCGAGCTTCGCGGCGACCTTCGCTGTGAGGCCTTTGATTTTAATCCCGATTGGACTATCGCTGTAGTCCACCCAGTCGCCAGTCAAGAAGCCAATTGGTTTGTAGTTGCGGTTGGTGACGACGTACGTACCGTCTTCTTGCTTGGCAATACAGTATGGGAAATGGGTGTGGCGCAATTCTTCCTTCAGCATGTTTTTTTCTCCATTGAGGTGCGTTATGGGCAAGCCATTAATCATCGTCGGACCACAGGCTTCCGGCAAGACCAGAAATTCAACGGCGTTCCTGCGAGCGTTCGGGGCCAAGCGTGTGGTGGACGATTGGGATGGGAAGTCCCCGCTGAGGGATGGCGACTTGGCGCTAACCAATATCGAAAACTCTTCTTTGCTGATTCGATATCAAGTGATTTCAATTTCAGAAGCCCTACAGCGGCTACGCGCAGCGGAGTAGGGTATGACCAGTTGGAGTGCTTCCTATGAGCGCGGCAGCTTCCGGAGTGCCAATAGCAGAATGGGCGCGCCGTTACATCGAAACCTTCAATCTTGCTCTGGTCCCGATTGAACCGGGCGAAAAGGGTCCGAAGGGTAAGGGTTGGAACAAGCCGGGAGGCTACATCACCGACCCGGTCGCCGCCGAAGCATTCTGGCAACGCAATCCCAATCACAACCTGGGCGTAGTGCTCGGACCAAGCCGTGTTTGCTCGTTGGACGTTGACGATGTGCAGTGGACGCGGTTTGTATTGTTTGATCAGATGGGCCTTGATCTGGATGCCATGGCAGTGGTCTATCCGACCATCGTTGGCAACCCGCTGCGTTTCCGTGTGCTGTTCAAGATGCCCGACGACATTGAACTGACGCGCCACTCGCTTTCGTGGCCCAATGAAAAAGACCCGGATGGCTCGATTCACAAGGCGTTGATGGCTCGGGCCAAGGCGGCGAAAGAGCTGGGTGATGCTGTTGATGAGGCCGCAGCGCAAACCGAGGCCGAGGAATACAAGCGCTTCACGGTGTTTGAATTGCGTGCAGGCCTGGTGCAGGACGTTTTTCCGCCATCGATCCATCCAGGCACTGGAAAGCCCTACGCCTGGCGCACGCCGCCGAACGCAGCTGAAGGCCTGCCAGTTCTCACCAATGAGCTGCTGAACATTTGGCAGAATTGGGACGTCTTCAAGCGCAACGCCGAGGCCGCGTGCCCATGGGCGCCAAAGCCCAGGAAGCCTGCCGCGAAGCCCGTCAAGCGTGCGGCGCCAGCAGGAGACAAGCCGTCGGTGATCGACGAGTTCAATCGTTGCCACGATGTTGAGGAACTGTTGCGCGCCCACGGTTACATCAAGCGGGGTAACAAATGGTTGTACCCCCAGAGCAGCACCGGGCTACCAGGTGTGACGGTCACCGAAGGCAAGGTCTATTCCCATCACGGCGCGGATCCGTTGGCCAACGGTCACCAGAATGATGCTTTTGAGGTCTTCTGCCTGCTGGACCACGATGGCGACCAATCGAAAGCCGTGAAGGATGCAGCCCGCATGTTGGGCATGCAGCATTCCTCACGCCCGAACCCTCTGGAACTTCCCCCGACCCCATCGGCGGATGCCAGCGAGCAGGACTCCAGCGCGCCAGTCAGTGAAGCCGCTCCTGCTGCTGACGGGGGGGCGGGGGAGGCGTTGACCTATGAGCAGGTGCTGCGCAGGTACGTGCTAGTCGAGGGCACCACGCAAGTGTGGGATCTCGACAAGGCACGGACGATGAAGAAAACCGCGTTTGAGGCCCGTGTCGGGAAGCCCCTGGCGAAACAGTGGATGGATGACACCCAGAAAAAGCTGATTTCGGACGATAAGGTCAAAGAGATCGAGCAGGCCCGCAAGATGGCGGGTAAGAAGGGTGGGGCGCTGAATCTTGAGCCGATTGAGCGCTATGTCTATATCGACGGTACCAAGGATGTTTGGGACCGAGAGAAGAAACGCCGTGTGCCAGAGGGCGCCGTCAAGATGGCCCTCGGCGATATGTACGGCATGTGGTTGAACAGCCCGGATCGCCGCGTGGTTGACGTGGAGAACATTGTGTTCGACCCGACAATGACCAAAGATCCGAACGTCTATATCAATACCTTCGACGGACTGCCCATGGAACCGAGCCGCGATGACGCGGCGTGCGAGAACCTGCGGTGGTTGATCTCTTTCCTGTGCAACCACGATAAGTCGTCGAACGATTGGCTGGTGAAGTGGCTCGCGTATCCCTTGCAGCACCTCGGAGCGAAAATGGATACAGCGGTCCTGGCTCACTCCACTATGGAGGGCTCGGGTAAAAGCTTGCTGTTCGCTGATGCCTTTGGGTTGTTGTACGGGCAGTACGCCGCCACGGTCGGCCAGACCCAGTTGGAAAGCAACTTCAACGCCTGGCAAAGCCGCAAGCTGTGGGCAGTGTTTGAGGAAGTGGTCAGCCGTGACCAGCGCTACAACCAGGTAGGCAAGATCAAGCACCTGGTCACCGGCAAGACCGTGCGCATGGAGTCGAAGTTCATCAACGGTTGGGAGGAAGCCAACCACATGAATGCAGCGTTCCTAAGCAACGAGATTATGCCCTGGCCTATCGCGCCCAGTGATCGGCGGATGTTAGTGCTGTGGCCGATGGAGACACTTCCGGTGGAGCGTCAAAAGGCGGTGGGCCGAGAGCTAGAGAATGGTGGTGTTGCGGCGCTGTACGCGTGGTTGTTGTCCGTTGATCTTGGAGACTTCGACCAGCGCACCAGGCCGCCGAGTACCGAGGCCCGCGAACGATTGGTTGCCTTGAGTCGAGCAAGTTGGCAGACTTTCCTGTCACTCTGGCAGTGTGGCGACCTTGGGCGCGAGATGTGGGGCGCCTGTTTGTCCACGGACTTGTACGCGATGTTCCTGGAGTGGTGCCACCGCAACAAAGAGCATGTGATGAGCCAGACGAAGTTCTCGCTATTCATAAGCTCCGAGGTGGACAAGACGCGTGCCATACCCTGGACCGATGGTAGTAACCGCAAGTTCGGGGCGTTCTTTTTTCCTCGTGGTGATGACGCTTCCCAGCCCCCATCACTTAAGGCAGCCGACCTAGGCAAGGCGGTGTTCGCCTGGCGAGCGCAAGCCCGGCTGGCGGGTTGGAATGTGGACAATTGGGACCACATTAAGGCGGCTGCCGCATGAATCCGACCAAAAGTGTGTTGGGTGTGTTGGGTATGTGTTGGGTTAGTTTTCGCAACCCCACACAATTTCTAGCCTTCTATTTCGCGGCTCTCCGCCTGTTGTGTTGGGTGTGTTGGGTTTGGCGTCGCGCACGCGCATGTGCGTCATTTTTTTCAATCAGAGAACTTATGGCGCTCATCTTTTTTTCTCATGCGAGGCCCGTAAAACCCAACACACCCAACACACTCAACACACATTCTTTAAAGCTATTGAATTTAAAGGGTTTTAGGTGTGTTGGGTTTGTGTTGGGTTGGGTGATTTTTGTGTTGGGTTTGATTTTGAGCGGGGGAGCGGGGCGATGATCGAAGAAATTGAAGAACTCATGCAGCATTGGGGCAACCAGTTCAACCAGGTAGGTGACGGTGGCGGGTTGGGTAGCCCAATGGCGACGATCATAGAGTGGGGAGGCTCTGCCCCCCGCGGTACCCCAGGCTCGCGTGACTTAATGATGGCTTCTGGTGGAGGGATGGATCATGCCGCCATGGAGGTCGCTGCGGCCCTTGCACAACTGGAGAGGCAATCCGAGAAAGGTGCGTTGCTCGCGAAGCTGGCGCGTAACCGTTATCTGCCCCGACCAGCATGGTCGGTTCGATCTCAATTGCCGCTGCTGGGCCTGGGTGATGACGCGGATCGGACGTACAGGAACTGGGTCCACGCGTTGCATCAGCAGGTGCAGTTGATCTTGACCGTACGCAGTGCGCCAGGTCGTGCACGGAACAAGCGCGTGAAATCCCCGGTCACCGATTTAACACGTGCGTCTAGCGTGGCCCGCGTCAGATCTTGCTGACTGCCGTTCGTCTGGACGTTTTACCTCAAAGTTGCGTCGAAGTGAGTCAAAGGTGCGTCGAGCCGATCAACCGAAAAACACCTCTTTTCGGTTTTTCCGGAGAGGGGTAAAAAGTCCCCACGATATGGAATTTGCGCCTTGGCGCTAACCTCGCACGTGCTGTGCAGCTTCACCCGGTTCCCCTAGACCGGTTCCTCAACCCCGCCTTGTGCGGGGTTTTTATTTTCTGCCCGATGGGTGTCTGCAATGGAGTATCAGCATGGGCGAGCCAGCAAGCACGGCTGCAACAGTTGTCGTGGCCGGTGGAGCCGGTGCTGCTGTAACGGGGTTGTTCACCGGAATTGATGCGCTTGCTGTGATCGGCGCGCTTGCTGGTGCCCTGGTGTTCTTCACCACCACCGAAGAGTTGCCGGTGTGGAAGCGAGTGGTGTTCTTGCTCGTGTCCTTTGTCATGGGCTATCTGTTTGCCCCGAGCCTTGGCGAGTTGGAGTTGTGGGGCATTCGACCGTTCAAGCACTCCGGCCCGGCTGCGTTCGGTGCGTCGGTACTGGTTGTCACGGTTGCACTCGCCATCATCAAGCGACGCGGTCTCGATGCCGAGCCGCAAGGGAGGCAGGATGGATAGTCACGTGATTCAGGCAGTGCTGACTCAGGCCACGTTCTGGTTGTGCATGGCGTTGTTCGTTCGCTTGTTCACCTTCCGACGCCGTGGGGCGCGCTTTCGCCGCGACATGAGCTGCCTTGCCTGGATGGTGATGGTGGCGTCCGGTGCAGTGATTGTTTACATCGGCAAAGGCCAGTTGATCATGCCGCGCAACTCGTGGCCGCTGGTGGTGCTGCTGGCGGTGTTTGTTGGGTCGGTGTGCCAGAGTTCGGGCAATCTGGCCCGTGTTTGGCGAGTCGGTTGAATATGATGGCCGGAGGTGATGTTCATGATGCGGCTTGAGATGCGTGACAATATCGATCAGATCGTCAAAGAGATGCGCGGCATCAGCCGGTCCAAGGTGCCAACGGCAGCAGCCAAGGCGCTGACCTTCACGGCGGAGCGCGTCCAGGCTGCCGAGAAAGCCGAGCTGGCCCGGGTGTTTGATCGCCCCACACGTTGGACGTTGAACTCTATCTTCAAGCGCAGCGCCACGGTCACCCGGCTGTACGCCCGGGTGTGGGTCAAGGACGAAGCCAGCTCAGGTGTTCCCGCATCCAAGTATTTGCCGGTACACATGGACGGTGGCAACCGCCCGCACAAGCGCTTCGAGAAGGCGTTGATCCATTACGGCTTGATGCCAGCGGACATGTACGCAGTACCAGGTCGGCGCGCCCGAATGGATGGCAACGGGAACATCAGTCGCGGCCAGATCGTGCAGATCCTATCCGCCCTCGGTGCAGCAGAGCGGGTGTCGGGCTTCATGGCTAACCGCACGAAACGAAGCCAGCGGCGCAACCGAAATGCACCTGACTACTTCGTGGGTCGGCCTGGTAACGGCACCGGCCCTCGTGGCATTTGGCAGCGGGTCGGCAGTGGTGCCAGGCCCATCCTGATCTTCGTAAAGCGCCCGACGTATCGACGGCGCTTTGACTTCTACGGGGTCGCCAATCGCGTGGCCCAGGCCGAGTTCGAACCGCTGTTCCGGCGTGCCCTGGCTCGGGAGATGGAAAGGAGCTGACCTCCTGTCGGCTTGGTGCTTTTTTCTCAAAAAGTGGCGATATTTCAATGATTTGGCAGGTTTTAGGCTTGACAGGGGCATGTGTGCCCCGAAATCAATGGGTCCTTCCGGGCACCGGGGCCAACGGGGTAATTCGAACCCCGACTTTTTCACAGATTCAACCTGACATAGGGGGTTCCGCTTCCATGTCCGCAATAGGACCAGACCATGCCAACCCAACGTGAAGTCGCTGATCACCTGGACATGAGCGAGCGAAATGCCCGCGACGTGCTCAAGGCGTTAGACCTGGACTGGCAGACCGCAAGCTTGGATGAGATCCGGACGGCTTACATCCGCGACCTGCGCGGAAAAGCCGCTGGGCGCGGGGGCAGCCAGCTTGAACAGCTCAACAGAGCGCGGATCGAAGACCTGCAGCAGAAGTCAGCAAACGGACGGTTGGCATATCACGAGAAACTCGGATCGCTGATTCCGGCTGGTGAGGCTGAGCGGGCGATGTCCGACTGGGCCAGCTTCGCAAACCGGGAATACCTGGGCGGGCTTGAACGAATCATTCAGGAAATCGAGAACGTGCAGAAACTCACGGTAGATCGAACAGTGGTGGCCAAAGTTGCTGGACCTACAACCGAGCGAATTGCAGGCTACGCGCGAAAACTTGGCGCGGAGCTTGTTGGCAGCAGCGGGGAAGTTCAACCCGCCCCGTGACATTCCGACCGCGCATTACATGAGCACCGAGTTTTACCTGCCCGCTGAGAGCGGTGTGCTGCACGGGCTCTACGACTTCCAATACACGCCTTACTTTCTCGGCGTCGCCGCTGCCCTGGACGACCCTCGGGTGAGCGAAGTTGACCTGATGAAAGCGGCGCAGATCGGCTGGACGTGGTTCCTGATCGGCTACCTGTTCAAGTTCATCCATAACCTGCCGCGTCCGATCATGATCCTGTTTGCCAAGGAAAAGGACGGCAAGAACTTCCACGACGAAAAGCTCAAGTTCGGCGTCAACGCGAACACTGAGGTGGCGAAGCTCATGCCGGTGGATGTCAGCCGCACCTCCGGCAACCGCTGGGACCATAAGACCTTCCCGGGCGGGTTCCTCAAGCTGGTCGCGTCCAACTCGCCGGGCAATGTCAAATCCACGTCTTCTGTAGGCTTGTCAGTGGTAGAGGAACCGGACGATACCAGCGACGACGTGAAGGGGCAGGGCGATGCCATCGCGCTGCTGGAAGAGCGCGGCAAGCGCTATCCCGGTTCCAAAATGCTGGTAGGCGGGACACCGGCGATCAAGGGCGCGAGCAAGACCGAGGCACGCTTGGCCCAGACCGATTGCCGGGTGTTGCCGGTCATCTGCCATTCGTGCGGTCAGGCGCACGTCCTGGACTTCGCACACATCAAGTGGCTCGACATCGAGGAGGAAGCGACGCCTCATGAGATCTACGGTCGCGCGGATCCTGACACTGCCGGCTACGGTTGCCCGCATTGTGGCGAGATCTGGGACGACTACCAGCGCAAAGAGAATATCCGCAACACGGTGTTCAATGCGGTAGAAGCCGGCGACCCATACTGCGGTTGGGTTCCGACCAAACCCTTCGCCGGGCGCGCCGGGTTCATTGAGCTGAATGAGCTGTATGCCTGTTTGCCCGGTACCAGCTTGGCCGACATCGTGCGCGAGAAGCTCAACGCCGAACATCAGGCGTCCATGGGTAACCTGTCGCTGCTGATCAAGTTCGTCAACCAGAAACAAGGCCGTGCCTACGAGTACAAATCCGATCTGCCCGAAGCTGACAAGCTGGCTGAACGCGCAGAGGACTACCCAGAGTTGTACGTACCCATGGGCGGGATCGTTATCACCGCTGGCGTCGATGTGCAGCACGACCGCTTGGCGGTGGTGATGCGTGCCTGGGGGCGAGGTGAGGAATCTTGGTTGCTTTACTGGGGTGAGATCTACGGTGAGGTGGTGTTGCCTGACCAGGGCGTCTGGTTGGATCTGGAAAAGCTGCTGTTTGCGGCAATTCCACACGCCTGCGGCGCCAAGCTGAAGGTGTTGGCTACGTCACTCGACACCTCCGACGGCACGATCACCCAGGACGCGGCTTATGCGTTCTGCCGCAAACACCAACGTAACGGCGTGATGGCGATCAAGGGCGCGAGCGAACGCGGCAACACCCGCGACGACGAGCGCAGGGAAATCTTCAGCGCGCCTCGGCAGGGCGTCGATACCGACAAAGAGCAAAAGGCCTCGAAGTACGGCCTGCGCCCTTACATCGTCGGCACGTCTCGGGCCAAGGATCTGTGGATCGAGGGTCGGCTGCCGTTGACCGGTGATGGTCCTGGCCGCATGCACTTTTACAAGACGGTGCGTCCGGATTACTTCCGGCAGATCACCGCCGAAGTGAAGGCGCCCAGTCGTCGGCATCACTACCGCAAGGTGTGGCAGAAAAAGGCTGGTGAGCCGAACGAAGGCACGGACTGTGAAACGTATGCCTTGCACGCGGCCCGCTCTCTGAAAACGCACCTACTGCAGGAGCAGGATTGGGCGGCACTCGATGCGCAGATCCGACAGGGTGGGTTGTTCGATCAGCCCGATCCGGTTAAGGCAGAGACGGAGCCCGATATCGAAGGGGCGCCCCCTGAACCATCACCACCAGTTGAACCACCCGATCTCCCGCCTGCTGGCGGGAGAGTTGTTTCTGGGCGCCGCAGTGCAATGCGCGTGCTCTCCCAACGTAGGAATTAATCATGGCTATCACACTGGAACAAGCACAGGGCCAGCTCCAAGCCTGGCTCGATGCGAGCATGAAGGTCAGCCAGAAGCAAAGCTACCGGATCGGCACCCGACAGCTGGAGTACGCTGACCTTGCCGAGATCACCAAAACGATCGACTACTGGCAGAAGCAAGTTGATGGCCTGGAAAGCGGCCGGCCACGGGGGATTGTCCTGCGTGGGATCACGCCGCGATGAGCCGCGCACCGAAAGCCCCAGAACCCACACTGCTCGACAAGGCCATCACCTGGTTGAGCCCTGAACGCGGCGCCAAGCGCATGCATGCCCGGCTCACCATGACCGCGCTGGGCGGTTACAGCGGCGCGTCGAAGGCCAAGCGCTCGTTGAGTGCTTGGAACCCAGCCGCCGGCAGTGCAGCTGCTGACTTGCTACCCGACTTGCCCACGCTTCGCGAGCGATGCCGTGACCTTGAGCGCAACAACCCCATCGGTGGCGGCGCGATCAACACGGTGACGACTAAAACGGTCGGTACTGGCTTGGCGCTCAAGTCCGTGGTGAACCGGCAGATCCTTGGCTGGGATGAAGATCAGGCCCGGGATTGGCAGCGCAAGACTGAATCGTTGTTCAAGTCCTGGGCGGAAACGACCTGCTGCGACATTACCCGCGAGCAAAACTTCTATGGTTTGCAGGATCTGACGTGGCGTTCGGTGCTGAGTAGCGGTGATGTGTTTCCGCTGTTGACCCACAAGGAGCGCCCTGGTCATCACTACTCGGCGTGTATCCAGCTCATTGAAGCCGACCGAATCTGCAACCCGTCGGGCAGAGCCGATACGGAAATCCTCACCGCTGGTATCGAACGTGACGCCGACGGCGCTCCGATCAAGGCTCACATCCTGCGCAGCCACCCTGGTGCGCTGGGTGTTAAAGAACGGGAATGGGATGAGCGTCCGTTCTTCAACGAGCGCGGCGGTCGGGTGCTGTTGCACGTGTACCGCCGCCGGCGAGTGGGTCAGCCACGCGGTGTGCCGTACCTGGCGCCGGTGATCGAAAAGCTCAAGCAATTGGACCGCTACACCGATGCCGAGTTGGAAGCTGCGGTGGTGTCGGCGTTCTTCGCTGTGTTCATCAAGCCGGGGACAGGCGGGAGCCTAAGCCCACTGGCATCTGCTGCTACCGGCAACACGCCCGTCGGCGGCGACCGGCCAGCAGGACGGGAGCAGGGTGGCTGGGACGGTTCGCTCAGCGGCGGCATTGTCGCCGAGCTGGACGACGGCGCGTCAATTGATACTGCGGCACCAGGTCGGCCGAACATGGCGTTTGACCCGTTCGTGTTGGCGATGCTGCGCCAGATCGGCATGGCCCTGGAATTGCCCTATGAGGTGCTGATCAAGCACTTCACGGCCAGCTACACCGCCGCGCGTGCGGCAGTCATGGAGGCGTGGCAATTCGTTCGCGGTTGCCGCGACTTCCTGGGCTCACACTTCTGCCAGCCGGTGTACGAGCATTGGCTTGAAGAGGCCATTGCGCAGGGTGATATCGAGGCCCCCGGGTTTTTCGATCACCCGCTACTGCGCTATGCCTACTGCGGTTCGCTGTGGGTAGGCGATGGTCCTGGCACCGTAGACCCGCTGAAGGATATCAACGCCGCCGAGAAGCGGATCGATATCGGCGTCAGCACGTTGGCGAAGGAATCCATGCTCTACGACGGCAGTGACTGGGAGGAAAACCACGAACAGCGCGCCCTGGAAGTGAAGCGTCGGCGCGATGACGGGCTTTCAGCTTCGCCGACGGCCCGCCCGGACAATGAGCCGCCGGCCAATCCCGACCTACCTGAACGGACCTAACTATGAGCGACAACCCAACCGATGCACCCGTGCACCGGGTGACGGCGTTCGACCTGGTCTCACGCGAGCCCTGGGCCATCACTCCGGACATGCTCCAGACCATCACCGCCATTGCCCGTCGGGAACATGAAGGGCCCGAGGCCCTGGAAGCCAGGCAAGGCAAGCCCCTGCAGAACAGCCGTGCAGTGACTCAACGTGGCAACGTTGCCTTGCTGCCCGTCACCGGCCCGGTGTTCCGCTACGCCAACTTGTTCACGGCGCTGTCCGGGGCAACCTCGCTGGATGTCCTGGCCAAAGAGTTCACCAATGCCGTCGATGATCCGCGAACAGACACCATCATCCTGGTGATGGATACACCGGGCGGCATTGCCAGTGGTATCGCTGAGTTCGCTCAGATGATCCGTGCTTCTCCCAAGCAGGTCGTGGCCTACGTATCCGGCAACGCAGCCAGCGCAGGCTATTGGATGGCGGCAGCGGCACATGAAATTGTCATGAGCCGTACCGGCGCCGTTGGCTCCATTGGCACGGTGTTGACGGTGCGTAAAAGCGAAGACGACGGCAGTTTCGAGATCGTCAGCAGCCAAAGCCCGAAAAAACGACCGGACTTCGGTACCGAATCAGGCCGCGCTGTCGCACAAGCCCACGTCGACCGCCTGACCGACATCTTCGTCGAGGACGTCGCTAATTATCGCGGCCTCAGTGTTGAAACCGTCCTGGCTGACTTCGGCCAGGGCGACATGCGGATTGGCTCGGATGCCGTGGAACTGGGCATGGCCGACCGTGAATCCACCCTTGAAAACCTTATCGCCGAATTCAACGGCAGTCCCTCCGGAGATCGATCCATGTCCGCACCAAACAGCAGCACCGTACCAGCTCCAACCACCGACAAGCCGGCCATCACCCGTGAATATCTGGCCGCGAATCACGCGGAATTGCTGGCCAGCCTGGAGCATGACGCACATGCAGCTGGCGCTCGCGCCGAGTGCGATCGCATCAAGGCAGTCGAGGCGGCCGCTTTGCCCGGGCATGAAGAGCTGATCGCCAGCCTCAAGTTCGATGGCAAAACCAGCGGCGCCGAGGCGGCTGCACAGGTGATTGGTGCCGAAAAGTCCAAGCGCGCCACTGCTCTTGCCGACATTCGCAGTCAGGCCCCTGCGCCGGTACCCAACGCACTCACGCCACCGGCTGCACCAGCTGCCGCCGAAGAGGATCTGGAGGCGCCCCTGGAAGAGCGCGCCAAAGCGACCTGGGACGGCGATAAGGAACTGCGCGCCGAGTTTGGCACTTTCGAGGCCTACCACGGTTATCGCAAGGCCACCGACCGTGGCTTGGTCAAGGTTCTGAAAAAGTAGGCACCTGATAAGTCCCTCAAATCCTGGCTCTGGAGAATCCCATGCCTCTTACACTCGATACCCCCCGCGCCTACGAGATCGGCACCATCAACGACTTGTCCGTTGCCGCCGGTGTGCAGATCTTCGAAGGCTCGGCCGTTGGCATCATCGCCGCCAGTGGCCTGGCGCGCCCTCTGGCGGCTGGTGATCTGTTTGTCGGTTTCGCTGATCGCGGCGTCGACAATCGCACCGGCGCCGCTGCGGCCGCGCGCGTCCGTCTTCGCGAAGAAGGCAAGATTGAATTGCCCGTAGCTGCCCTGGCGCTTACCGATATCGGCAAGCAGGTCTACGCCAGCGACAGCGGCGCGTTCCTGCTGACCGCCGCCGGGAATAGCCTGGTTGGCCATGTTCACCGTTTTGTCCGCTCTGGCGTCGGCATCGTCAAGTTCGCCGCCCAGCCAGTGCCCGTCGCGCCTTAACGCAACACCCAAACCCTTCCTTTTTTGACCGTATCCTTCTTCAGGAGAATCACCCATGGGTGCTGAAGTACTTTCCAGCCGTGCCGTCATCGGCATGTTTTACGAAATGCTCGAACAGAATGTGGGGTCGAACTGGATCGACGCCGTGTCCAACCTGTTCGATTCTGACCAGGCAAAAGAAACCTACCCGTGGATTGGCATGGTGCCGACGTTGCGTGAGTGGATCGGTGGCCGTCATGCCAAGGGGTTCATCGGCGCTGAACTCGAAATCGAAAACCTGCACTTCGAAGCAACCATTGAGGTTCTGGTCAAGGAGCTGCGCCGAGACAAAACCGGGCAGCTGCGGATTCGCCTCGGTGAATTGGCCGACCGCACGAATGCCCACTGGGCCAGACTGCTCTCGGTACTGTTGCTCAATGGCGAAACCCAGGTCTGCTACGACGGCCAGTACTTCTTCGACACCGACCACGAAGAAGGCCAGAGCGGGGTGCAGTCGAACAAAATCACCACCAAGCTTTCTGATTTGCCCGGGACTGACCACGGCACGCCTACCCGACCGACCGTTGAAGCCTTCCAGCAAGCGGTTGCTCTGTCTGTGACCCAGTTGACCAGTCTCAAGGATGATCAGGGCGAGCCCATTAATGAACTGGCCCGCGAATTCCTGGTGATGGTCCCGTTCAACCTTTTGAGCGTTGCTCAGTCAGCGTTGAGCGTTCCGCGCGGCACCAACATCAACGAGATTGTCATGCCCGATAACGTCGTGGTTCGGGTGGTGGGCAACGTGCGACTCAATGCCTGGCAGGACAAGTTCGTGACTCTGCGCACCGATGGCCGTTTGAAAGCCTTCATCCGTCAGCAGGAAACCGACGTTGCCATGAAGGCGAAGGCGGAAGGCTCGGAGTACGAGTTTGACAACGACGCCCACCAGTACGGTGTCGACACCTGGCGCAACGTCGGTTTTGGTCGCTGGCAGTACGCCGTCCTTAACCAGCTGGTGGCATAAGCCGGTCGGCCTGCCCCTCACCGAGGACACTGATATGCCGAAATACCGCGTTAAAGAGACCATCACCCTTTACGGCGGGGAGTTGATCCTGACAGCCGCCCAGGCCAGCGCACGACAGCACTGCCTGGAGCCGGACGAAAAGAAAAAGGGCCGCTACACCATTCTGGAGCCTGTCCAGTTCAAAGTCGGGGAGGTGATCGTTATCCCTGGTGAGCCGGACAAGGCGCTGGAGCAGCGGCTTGTGAAAGTGGACAAGGCAGGAGGGGCCAGCGATGCCGAATAAAACCTATACCGTTCTGTCAGGCTCGTTCCGCCGGCCAGACAACAGCCTGGTGGGCCAAGGTGGCGTAGTCGAGCTGCCGGACGATGTGGCAGATCGCTTTCGTCACCAGTTGGAAGTCGTAGTGCCCGGCCCATCGCTTGCACCGGCTGGTGATGGTGGGCGCAAGTCGAAGGTGAGTCCCGATGCTTGACGAAGACCTCAGGGGCTTCCTTGAGGACTTCGACGTCGGCGGGGTGGTTGATGGTGAGCCGTTTCTGGCGGCACGCGACATGCCTGATGAGATCCATGGCATGGGTGGCACCAACAGCCAGTCCACCGGCTACGAGATCCTTGTCATTACCTCGGACGCGGAACGCCTCGGTATCAAAAATTCCAAGCTGATCACCGTAGGTGGCGTGTCCTACCGGGTGCGTGACTGCCGGATGATCGATGACGGCGCCTTCAGCCTGGCCTCACTCACCAAGGTTTAACCCATGCCTTCGATCCAAGAACGCATCGTCGCAAAGGCGCAGGCGCTGATCCTGGCTGCCGATACGCCGGTGGCTGATCGCGTGTTTCGCAGCCGTACCGAGGCGATTACACGCGACATGACCCCGGCGCTCGTTCTGCGACCCAGCCTCGAAACTACTGAGCGGGAAAGCTTTTCCGTGGACCGCAACCAGTTCGAACTGACGGTCGAAATTATCGCTCGGGAAGACACTGTGACAGGGGCAGCCTGGGATCAGGTGGCTGACCTTGTGAAAGTTGCCGTACACGCGGTGCTGACCACCGAGGGTGCCTTTCCTGAAGCGGACCGGGTACAGCGGTTTTACATCGACTGGATCGAGGACGAAGGCGACAACACCGCCGGCAACTGCCTGGTCCGCTACCGCTTCACCTACCTGTGCAACACCGGCGACTTGACCACCGGCCCCACCTTTTACTGAGGAATAAATTATGCAAATTGCATTCGGCAGTGGGTTGTTTTACGCCACCCCGCTGATGGACGCCTATGGCAACGCCCTGGCGTCACCCACCCCCATCCTGCTGGGCATCATGCAGGAAGCATCGGTTGATCTGTCCTACGACTCCAAGGAGCTGTTCGGTAGCGAGCAGTTCGCCGTCGATGCCGCGCGTGGCCAGGGCAAGTTGTCCGGCAAGGCCAAAGCCGCCCAGATCAGCCTGTCGCAAATGAATGCCCTGGTGTTCGGGCAAACCCTCCAGCCCGGCCAGGTTCTGGTGCACCACGCAACCACGCCCCAGGATATTCCTGCCGGCGGCAAGATCATCGTCACCCCACCAGGTGCTGGCCTCTTGGCCGGTGACTTGGGTGTTCGCGGTGGCGGTGCAGCCCCGTTCGCCCGTGTACTGGCAGCGCCGGCCAAGGGGGAATACACCTACGACTCAGGTACCGGTGAATACGCGTTCGCCGCTGCGGACGTCGGTGTGCCGGTGTTTATTGACTATCGCTACTCGGTCGCCACCGGCAAGAGCCTTTCGGTGCGCAACTTGCCGATGGGCGATATGCCGGTGTTCCAGGGCGAGCTGTACTTGAAATACAAAGGCAAGTCGATCTACGTCCGCGTGCCCAACTTCGTCAGCAATAAATTGAGTCTTTCGACCAAGCAGGACGACTACACCATCCCTGACTTCGAATTCACCGGCTATGCCGATGAATTTGGCGAAGTCGCTTACTGGAGTTCCAGCGAATGACCGTCGTTAATATCCCAGGTGTTGGCTTCCCGTTCCCGGGTAAGACATTGGTTATTCCGCCGCTGACGCTGGGCGACCTGGAGCAACTGCTGGATCGGATCAACCGGGTTATGGCCGGCAATATGGACAAGGACAGCATCGCCACGGTGATCGACGCCACCCATGCGGCGCTTCGCCGAAACTACCCTGATATGGAGCGCACTGAGGTCGCCAACCTGTTGGACCTGAGCAACATGCGCGAAGCCCTCAACGCCGTTATGGGCGCGTCTGGGCTCGAGGTGACGGAGCCGGAGCCGGGGGAAGGCCAGGCCCCTTCGACTGGGGCCAGCTCTACGCTCACCTGATTGCCAGCACTGGCCAAAGCCCGGTCACCCTGCGGCGTGACTGGGATATGGTGATGGTGGGCCATATGACGGACTACTGGCGGCACCATCCGCCGGTGCATGTGCTGGTTGCCGGGTACATGGGTTACAAGCCTGCCGAGAGCGTTACCGACGCGCCTGATCTGGCGAGCAACCTGGCGGAAATGGCTGCGGATATGCGCGGTGAACTACCTGAGCATTTGCGTGGGGCGTTGGATGCGTTTGTGGCGCCCAGTTAGTACTGGACACCATAGAGCCACCACGTTAGCCTCCGGCACATTACAGGGAGGCTATTTGATGCGGTATTTGGTTGTTTTAATGGCTGGTATGAGTATTTATCACGCCCAGGCGGACAATGGTAGTGAATACCAACGAACAGCCAAAGCAAAGGAATTGGTGCAAAAACGACTCAAGAACCCAGATTCTGCGAAGTTTAAAGAATTGCATCTTGATACTTTTCCAAGCGGTGGGATTATCGTTTGCGGAGAGGTTGATTCAAAAAATGGAAATGGTCGTTATACCGGGTTCCGAAGGTTTTACAGTACTGGAGTGACGGCGCGATTTAAGGAGGATGAGCCCAAAATTTTCGACGACGTTTATACGATGATTTGTTCAAAGTAAGACTTAATCTTTAAAAGAAACTCCGCCTAGGCGGAGTTTTTTATTACCTGCGATATGAGGATCTGGCATGGATAGAAATATTGCATACCAGTTCACGGCTGGTACTCAAGGCTTTGACCGTGCAATCGAAAGTATTGAGCGAAACATGCGTGACGCTCGAACAACGTTCAGTCGTGAACTCAGAGCAATTAATACGGAGATGGTGGGTAGCCAGGCACAACTGAGCCGTTTTGGTCCGGCGGTAAATGATGCTCTCGGTGGTGTTAGCGCCATAATGCGCACTGGGCTTTCCAGCGTGGCCGCTGGGTTGATCGGGGTGTTTGCGCTGGGTGCATTCAAGGTCAAACAGCTAGTTGCAGACAGCAAGGACGCGGCGATTCAGCAACAAGCAGCTTATCGTGGCTTGGAAGCCGTAGCCAATCATGCAGGCGTGGGTATTGGCCGCGCTATGGATGAGGCGAATAAGCTCGCAGCTGACGGTTTACTCAGCGTCGGTGATGCAGCCAAGGCGCTTCAAAATCTGTTGAGTCGTGGATACAGCGTTGACCAGGCGGTGGGTGTCATCACTCGTTTGAAGGATGCTGCGGCTTTCAATCGCCAAGCGAATCTCAGCATGTCAGAGGCAGTGGTGACAGCTACCGAAGGTTTGAAGAATGAAAACTCGGTGCTGGTCGATAACGCTGGCGTGACGAAAAACGTTGCAAAAATGTGGGACGAATATGCCAAGAGTATTGGCACTACCCGTGACAAATTGACTGACTCGCAGAAGATCACCGCTGAATACAACGGTGTGATGAAAGAGACAACCGCACAGGTGGGTAACGCGGCGAAAGCGGCGGAAGGGCTAACCGGTAGTCAGGCCGAACTCGACTCTAAAAGCAATGAGCTTCAGGTAACTATTGGAACCATTCTTGAGCCTGTATTCGTTAGTTTGAATAAAAAACTTTCTGAAACCGCAGGTTGGTTCAATAGCTTACTGAAAGGCATGACAGGCGTAGGCGCTACCGTGGATGAGGTGGCAGCAAATGTCGCCCGGTACGAAGCCATCCTCAAAGACTTCAAGCCCGGCCCGCGGGGCAACGGCAGCAAGGCACCGCTCGAAGCTGCATTGGTGGAAGAGCGCCTGCTGTTGGAGAACATGCAACTTGTTTCAAACAAGGTAGACGAGGTGGACGCAGGTATGCGTTCCCGTGTTGCACGTATTGAAGAACAGCGCCGGAAGGTGGCTGAGATGGCGGCAACGGGCGACACCGCGATGACTAAGGCTCCACAGCAGGGCCGGACGGCACCAACAGCTTACGGTATCGAAGTCGCCCGGCTGACGAAGCTTGAAGCCGGTTATGCCGCCGCAATTGAGCATCGAAAAAAGGTCGAGGAGGCGACAACGCCACCGAAGAAAACTGATACCCCTGCAACAGCACCCGGCAAAGCTACCTCGCGAGTAAGCGAATGGTCCGAAGCGCTGGATGCGCAAAAGGTCGCTCACGCCCAGCAGCAGGCAGAGCAGGGCACGTTTCTCCAGTTCTCCCAGCAGCAGGAAGCGGATTACTGGCAAGGGATCCTCAAGCGCGCCGACCTGACGGCCAAGGAACGCTTGGGCGTGCAACGCAATTACCTGACGGCTCTGGGTTCACTACGACGCCAGGACGAAGGCAAGGCATTTGCTGATCTCCAGGCCCAGGCGCAGCAGTACCGCAACAACATGGATGCGCGTTTAAACATCGCTCAGCAGGCGTTGGAGCGCAGCCGGCAGCTTTATGGCCAGGACAGTCAGGAGTACCGCAGAGCGGCGTCTGAGGTTGTCGCCATCGAGCGGGAGAAACAGCAGCAAATCACCAACATGAAACAGCAGGAATATGCCGCTGATAAGCAAGCTCGGCTGACCGACGTTGCTCATGCCGAGCAAATGGCCCAGTTGGACCTGCAGGCCAATCTGATCACCCAGGCGCAATTGCTGCAATCCCAAGCCGAGTTTGAAAAACAACGGTATGCCATCGAGGCTGAAGCGCTGGCTCAACGCAAGGCTCTGTTGGATCAGGATCCTGACCGTAATCCGGTTGCGCTGCAGCAGGTCCAGCAGCAGATTCTCGCCCTGGAGCAGACCCACCGAAACAGCATGGCCGTTATCGGCCGACAGCAAACCATGGAATCTCAGAGCAACTGGACCGGCATGATGGGGAGTTTGCAGTCCAGCTGGTCTAGCGGGATGAACGGCATCCTCACTGGCACGATGGGCACACAGGGGCTGCTCAAAGGGATTTTCGGCAGCATCGGTACGGCGTTCGTCGAAAACATGGTCACAAAGCCATTGATGGCCTGGATCTTCGGCGAGACGGCGAAAACAGGCGCGACGGTGACCGGCGTGGGCTTGCGAACAGCCGCCGAGGTTGGGGGCGCCGCGATGTCTGTAGCGGTCTGGGGCGCGGCCACCATCAGCAACATCATTTCCAGCGCCTACCAGGCCATCGCGGGCGCCTTTGCAGCGATGTCGGCAATCCCGATCATCGGCCCGGCTTTGGGCGTTGCAGCGGGTGTTGCTGCCGGTGCGTTCGTGTTCGGCCTGATCAAGAACGTGGCGTCCGCTGAGGGCGGCTACGACATCCCGGCCGGGGTGAACCCAATGACCCAGCTCCACGAACAGGAAATGGTTCTGCCCAAGCAGTACGCCAATGTAATTCGCCAGGCAGCGAATGGCGAAGGTCAGTTGGGTGGCGGCGGCGGTGGTTACCACTATCACGACAGCAGCGGCCGGCTCACGCCGGCGGATATTCGGCGCAACGCCCGGGTGTTTGCTCTCGAAATGCAAAAGCTGCAGCGCAACGGTGCCCTCAAGGCATAAGGAGTTTTCATGCTGCTCGGGCCATTTTTTCCAGCGCGATGGATTGCCGGTTTGCCGGATCGCGGTGTTATGGCGGACGACGTGTTGCCCTACATGCCAGGGCAGACGTACCTCGCCAAGAAGTCTCCAGCGTGGAGCACGGGAGTGCAGACGTCGGCCAGCGGTCGACGTCGTACCACAGCGTATTATCCGGCGCCGTTTTGGACGTTTCAGATCAACTACAACGCAGTGCGCAAACGTCCTGGGCTGGATGAATGGTCGCGCTTGGTGGCGTTCTTTAACCAACGCAAGGGCCAGTTCGGGGACTTTCTGTATTTCGACAGGACCGACCACCAAGTCACCAAGCACCGCTTTGGCTTTGGCGACGGGGTTACTAGAACGTTTCAACTCTCGCGGGCTATTGAGGGATGGGTCGAGCCTGTTTACGGAGTAGTCAACATTGACCTGATGACCATCGCCGGAGCGCCTGTGACGGCCTACAGCGTCAGTTCTCTCGGCCAGGTTACCTTCCCCCAGGCACCCGGGCTCGGCCAGGCCTTGGAGTGGACAGGCGCCTTCTTTTTCCGCTGTGCATACGACTCAGATTCACTAGACGGCGCCCAGCCGTTCGGGCGGATCTGGGAGATGAAAAACGTCTCTTTCACGAGCATCAAACCATGATCGATGTGAGTCCCGAGTTGAGGCAGTTTCTGGCCACGGCCCGAAGCTTTGTGATGGCCGATCTTTACACCATCACCCTGGCAAGTGGTCAGGTGCTTCGTTACACCGACGCCGGTGTGCAATTGTTCGCCGATGGCGCGAATTATTCCGCGTCCGGCCCCCTGCTCAAACGTACCGGCATCCGCACGGTTCGAGGGGTGGAGGTCGACACCTTGAGCGTCACCCTCTACGCCGGCGTCGAGGACACGTTGCTGGGGGAACCGATTCTGGCGTTCATCGCAGGTGGTGGTTTCGATGGCGCGTCGTTGAGCCTGGCCCGGGCGTTTATGCCCGACTGGACAGCGCCAGTGGTTGGTACGGTGTTGCGCTTCATTGGCCGGGTTGCCGAGGTTGATCCTGCTGATCGCGAGCAGGCAACGTTCTCGGTCAAGTCCCCGATGGAGCTGCTGGACACCAAGGTACCGAAGGGGGTCTATCAACCGGGGTGTCTACGAACTGTTTACAGCGCTGATTGTGGCGTGAACCGCTCATTGTTCGAAACCGCAGGCCTGGTGCTGAACGGTACAAGTGGCCTTCGTATTCGCACCAATATCGGCGCCGAAAACGGTTGGTTTGACCAGGGCGTGATCCGGTTCGTTAATGGCGGCAACGCGGGTGTTTCGCGAACTGTCCGCCGCCAGACGGCTGACGGTACCGTCACACTAATTCTCGGTCTGCCGGCAGAGCCGCAGCCGGGCGATCAGTTCCTGATTTATCCCGGCTGTCCTCGCACGCTGGACGCCTGTACCAACAAGTTCGGCAACCGTAGGCGTTATCGCGGAATGCCCTTTATCCCTGTGGCGGAGACCTCCGTATGACCGAGCTGGAGCTGCAGCAGCGCGAAGCCGTGGTCGCCGAGGCAAGGCGCTGGCTCAGGACGCCTTATCAGCACCGTCAGCACCTGCTGGGCGTGGGCGTGGACTGCGCCTGGCTGTTGATCGAGGTGTATCACTCGCTCGGCCTCTTACCTTGGATTGATCCTGGGTCTTACGCCCAAGACTGGCACCTGCACCGCAGCAAAGAGTTGTATCTGGCCTGGCTGGAAGAATACGGGCGGCAAGTCGTAACCCCGCAACCCGGCGATGTCGCCATCTGGAAGTTCGGCCGCACCTACAGTCATGGGGCAGTCGTCATCGACGAACACCGAGTCATTCACGCCTTTTTAGATATCGGTGTGGAAGTGGCTGATATGCGCGAAGAGCGCTTGGCAAGCAGACCGGTGCGTTATTACACACTCAATAGTTTTGGAGGCAGTGATGGGGGGAGGGGGCGGTAGTTCAATTTCCAATAGTGCAACGCGCATCAACGCGCTGCAGATCCAGAGCAGTGCCAGTGGCAAGCCCATCGCCTGGATTGCCGGGCGTAACCGGATCAGTCCCAACCTGATCTATTACACAGACTTCGATGCGGTTGCCAAAACCACCAAGACCAAGACTGGTGGCAAGGGCGGCGGCGGTGCCACACAGAAAGACACCACCTATACCTACTACGCCGCAATCATCCTGGGTATCGGGCGGGGCCAGCTCAGATCGGTAAGGCGGATCTTTCGTGACAAGGAAGTCTTCGCCGATAAGGTTGTCGATGGTGTCACGCAGTCGGCTCTGGCTCAGATAGGTTTGAGCTTCATGCCGGGCACAGCAGACCAGCCGGTCTGGGGTTACCTGGAGACTAATCACCCGACCGAGGCGATCGCCTATTCGGATACATCGTATGTGTATGCGGCGCGCTACTTGCTCAATGACAACGCCGGCGTGCAGAACCATACCTTTGAGGTTGACGGTCCTTATCAGGTGCCTGGATTGCCCGATGCTAACCCCGGGCTCTTCCTGCCGGGGCTGTTGCTGGACCCGCTGGATGGCATAGGTTTTGATCCTCGTTGGATTGATGACCTGAGCAGTTATCGCGATTACTGCCTGGCCGAGAACTTGTTGCTCAGTCCCGTGCTGGATGAGCAGGCCCCGTGTAGCGAAGCCATCACGCGCTGGTTGCAGCTGACCAACAGCGAGGTGATCTGGTCTGCTGGAAAAATGAAGGTGATTCCCTTCGGTGATCAGGTGGTCACTGGCAACGGAGTGACCTGGTACCCGAATGTCACTCCGGTGGCACACCTCACGGATGATGACTTCTTGACGGAGGAGGGCGAGCCGCCGATTCAGTTGAAGATCAAGAGCCAGGCCGACAGCTACAACGAAGTGTCGCTGGAGATCCTCGACCGCGATCACGAGTACAACACCGATGTAGTACGCGCACCGGATCAAGCTGCTATCGAGCAGTTTGGCTCCAAGCCGATGGACACCATCAAGGCTTACGAGATCTGCAACACGGCGATTGCTTCGCACTCGGCCCAACTGCTGGTGCAACGCAAATTGTATATCCGCAATGAATACCAATTTTCCCTTGGCTGGCAGCACGTGCTGCTGGAACCGATGGACCTGGTCACGATCACGGAACCGGCACTGAAGCTTGATCGCCGCCTGGTACGCTTGATTTCGGTCGAGGAGGATGAAGACGGCAAGCTGGCTGTTGTGGCTGAGGATGCGTTGCTGGGGACGGGCAGTGCTCCGAATTATCCCGTGCAGAGCAAGACGGGTTATCAAGGCAATCAGAACGCGGCGCCAGGGCCGGTGTTGCCACCGATTATCTTCAACCCACCAGAAAGCCTGCTGCTTCCAGGGGAAACCCAGGTATGGGGCGCGGTCGCCGGCGCTGGTGAGGCTTGGGGGGGCTGTGAAGTTTGGATCAGCGCCGACGGTGACAGTTATAGGATGGTCCAGAGTATCTACGGCCGCTCACGCATCGGTCGCCTGACCGCGCCGCTACCTCCCGGCAGTGACCCTGACACCACCAATAACTTAGCAGTGCAGCTCTCGGTCGCCGACCAGTTGACCGCCGCCACAACCGCTGAAGCTGATAGCGGGGCGACATTGTGTTGGATAGATGGCGAGCTTGTTAGTTATCGCGATGCAATCCTGACAGGTCCAGGCGCCTACAACTTGCAGTACTTGCGCCGGGGCCGTCTGGGTTCATCCGTGGCAAACCATCCTGCAGATGCCTCGTTCGTGCGTCTGGATGATGCGATTTGGAAATACAGCTACACGGCGGATCAGATCGGCCACACCGTCTGGGTCAAGTTCCGGTCGTTCAATGTGTTTGGCCGTTCACTTGAGGATCTGGCCGATGTGACGCCCTACAGCGTCACATTGTCGCCGGTTCGGGTCGTCCCTGGTGCAGCGCAAGGCTTGGCGTTAGTAGGAGCGTTTGAGGCGCCTTACTTCACCGTCGGTTGGACCGCTGGGGCACATGCTGCTGATCGACTGATCAGGATCCGCAATGCCAGCACCAATGCTTTGTTGCGTGAGGTGGTCACCACCAGCACCACGTTCACCTACCAGTTGGCAGACGCCTTGGTTGATGCTCCTTTGGTCCGTAGCTACCGGGTTGAGGTCATTGAGCGAAATTCTGCGGGGAGCGCACCAGTCGCCGCCCTAGTCGTGGTCAACACCGCGCCGCCCGCTGTGTCAGGTACCGCTGCGACAGTTAGTGGCACGACCGCCAACGTCAACTGCAGCACAAGTGTTGCGCCTGACGTAGCAGGTTACATGTTCGTGTACGCCACTTCGCCTGGGTTTGATCCAACTATCACCGGCACCATCGGCTATCAAGGCGCTTCAGTCGCCGGCCAGATCACAGGCCTGGCTCCAGGCACAACGTACTACCTGCGCGCTGCCGCGTTTGATACGTGGAGCAGTGTCCGCTCGCAACTCAATTTCGCCCCGGCGATCACCTTTAAAACCTGACAGAGATTCGATATGCAGCCTATTCAGTTCTTTGCCGCACGGGCCGAAGACGGTGCTCTATTGCCTGGAGCAAGCGTGGACGTGTTCGTCCACGGTACGCAGCAGCGTGCTGTCTTGTTCTCAGATACTGCCGGTAGTGTGCCGCTCGGCAACCCGTTTCTCGCTGACGCCAATGGCCGGGTGTTCTTCTACTCTACGACTGATCGCATCGATATTCAGATCAGCCGCTATGGCTATGTCGCGCCCCGGCTCATGGATATCTCGACTCTGGACGTGGCCACTGCAGTGGAGCAGGTGCGAGGGGAAATTGATCAGTTGTTGGTCACCATGCGTGGGGAGTTCGACCAGCTTTTGGAACGATCAGTTTACGAAAGTGAGTTCGTCCAATATGCAGCTGGGGCGCAGGTGCTGCGCATCACTCAGCTGCTGCAACGATCTGGTGAGCTTTACCGGGTACGTGATCAGGCAAGCCTGCCGTTGACCATGAGTGGAAACTGGACGGTAGACAGTCCGAAGTTGGTCTCGGTAGCGGACGGAGCCCTCAGGCAGCAGCTGGCCAATCCGTCACTGATTATGGGCGGCACCATGGTGGCCCGTGCTATACGTCATGTGAACAGTCTGTCGGAGTTGAAGTCGATTAGTGGCCGCTATGAAAACGATACGGTCAGCCTCGTGAACGTGCCAGGGCTCGCCGGCGATTTCCTGTGGAACCCGTCGAGCGTTGCTGCGGCTGACGACGTATTTATTGTGAAAGCAACACCCGCGAGCACAGGCCGCTGGATCCGCGATTTTGCGCAACTGATGCGATCCGATGCAAAAGTTACGACCGCAATAGGTACTGCCCCGCTGGTCGAGTCAATCCGGATGCGGGCAATGTTCAAAGCCGAGAAGATCCGGCGCGCAGCGGGTTGTCAGCCATGGGTGACGTTGGGACCAGCGGACCCAACTAAGGTGGGTGTCACTACAGACGCCCGCGTTGCCTCACCTGTTATTTCTATTACCTCTGCGGCCAGCGCTGCTGCTCTGGCGGCAAGTGGCACAGGCACGCAAGCCGATCCATACGTCATAAAAAATAGGAACCTGACCTTCAGTAGCGGTACACCTGCCTTCGTTTTCAATGACCCAGCGGCAACCTATTACGTCCGTTTTTACAACGTGCGTGCTACGGGGACATCCAACGGCAGCGCGGCGATTAACTTTGCTGCTTTTGGTACGCCCGTAGTGTTTGAGCGGTGTGGTATTGCAGGTGGCTCTGGAACCGCTGATGAAATTGCACTGCAAATCAGCAGCGGGACGTTGGAGTTCTATGGTGTCGAGTTCTCGGGCATTTCCGGCCAGTTATTTGTAGGTGCTGGCCTTACTGCGAAGCGAGTCCGGCTGACGGATTGTCGAGTCATCGGCACAGCGAAAAACTCAGCTACTAACGGGGTTTTCTGGGCAGCCAATGCTGGCGAGTTCGACGTTGATATCTACCGCTGCTCTTTCACTTCCAGTCACTTTCATTGGCACGTAGGTAACGGCTGGACGATTGACTACAACAACGTGCAAGACACAATCATTGGTGGTTGTGCCGTAGCTATCGGCGATCTGAACTACCTCAAACCCGGTGGCAATATCCTGAGTCAGATCCCCAACATGATTCGGCACAGCAATTTCAAAAATGTGCGATTTACTTACACGGCCGGCGTTACACAAACAGCCTGTTACGGCAATGGCGCCGACAATTGCAAGTTTGAAAACTGTTCGTTTGAGGGGAGCGCTGTGGATCGGCGCCTATTTGAGTGGCGCCGCACCAGTGATGTGACGTTGCTGCGTTGCTACTTCCAGAAGCCCTTAGGTAACAACACTGCTGGCAATGAGGTCTGTGAGTTCTGGGAGAGTGCTGGAGTTACGATTCAGGAATGCTGGACGAACGGAGCGCCAGAGGACTGCTACGAAATCGTTACGAGCTACGGTCGAAATCGTTTGATCGATAACGTAGCGGATAACGTCGCGGGGCAATGCGTCGACATCTTCGGCGTCGGCAGTTTCGATGTTGAAGTCGACGGTGTGTACGGCGATTGTGGTGACGCTGCAGTGCTGATCACGGACGTGGACTACGTTCAAGTCTCCAACGTCTTCGTTAAGCAAACCGGCACGACCGCTCTCGGCTCTGTCGTGCTCGAACGTCGCAACGCCGCACCTGGTGCGTCTCCAAAAGGATGCAGTATCACAGGTCTGCTCTCTCTTCCTGAGATTTGCAGCCAGGGTGCTCCGTTCGCTGTGGACACTCGCTATGCGGCTGTGGCTGGCGGGATCGGATCGAACTTCGCTACCTGGTGGGAAAACGGTGAGCTTAAGACGTATGGCGCTGCAACCCCGGCGCGCCTAACACTTCGATAACCACTTTCTTTCCCTGTCGGCGAGGAAAAGCCGCCGCATGAAAAAAAGCTGTATGCATATACAGTGTTTATGGGGTATGGTTGTCTCGCTGTTGAGGTAAACACGGAAGACTACTAGCCCGATATGATCGGGCCTTTCATAACCAAGGAAAAGAAAATGAACAACACAACCGAAATTCCTACTAGCCAAACCGAATCCCCTGAAGCTCTCAGCTTGGAAGTAGCTGCCGTTGATCCGCTTCCCGCTGATACTGAGATCAGCACGCCTATTGGATCAGCTCCTCTCGCTGAGCTTGTGCGCATGCAGGCAATGTTTAAAGCCGAGTCGATTCGCAGAAACGCTGGCTGCCAGCCTTGGGTAACCCTGGGCCCGACGGACCCGACAAAGGTGGGTGTGACTACTGACCCGCGTACAGCTTCGCCTGTTATTTCAATCACCTCTCAGGCATCCGCTTCAGCTCTGGCGGCTAGCGGTACCGGGACCCAGGCCGACCCGTATGTAATCAAAAATAAATCCATTACCTTTGCGAGCGGGAAGCCAGCCTTTATCTTCAATGATCCGGCGGCGACCTATCACGTACGCTTTTTCAACGTGCAGGCCTCCGGCGTAACGAACGGCTCTGCTGCGATCAACTTTGTCGCGTTTGGCACTCCTATTGTGTTTGAGCGTTGCAAAATTGCAGGTGGCAGCGGGACTGCAGACGAAGTGATGGCCAACATCAGTTCCGGTACGTTGGAAATGATTGGTTCCGAGATTTCCGGTCTTTCCAACTACTGTTTTGTTGGTGCCGGTCAGCTCTCCAAAAAGGTCAAGCTTACTGACTGTATCGTCCGAGGGACTGCAAAAAACACCGCTACAAACGGTGTCTTTTATGCTTACGGCTCAGGCGCTTTCGAAGTCGAAATCTATCGTTGCGCCTTTACTTCGAGCCATTTCCATTGGCACGTAGGTAACGGCTGGACCATCGATTACACGAATGTTCGCGACACCGTTATCAGTGGCTGCAATGTTGGGATTGGTGACCTCAATTACCTGAAGCCTGGTGGCAATATTGGTAGCCAGCTTCCGAATATGATTCGTAACAGTCATTTCAAAAACGTTCGCTTTACCTACACGCCAGGTGTCACCAAAACTGCCGCCTACGGCAATGGTGCGGACAACTGCATTTTTGAGAACTGCTCGTTCGAAGGTAACGTGGCTGATCGGCGCCTGTTTGAGTGGCGCCGTACCAGCAACGTCACTGTTTTGCAGTGCTTCTTCCAAAAGGCTGAAGGTTCGAACTCGGCCGGCAACGAAGTATGTGAGTTCTGGGAAACATCTGGACTTCTGGTCAAGGAGTGCTGGACAGATGGGGCGCCTGAGGACTGCTACGAGCTGGTCACGTCCTACGGCAACAACAAGTTCATCGATAACGTTGGAGACAACGTAACCGGGCAACTTGTTGATATTTTCGGTGTGGGTAGCTATGACGTCGAGGTCGACGGTGTCTATGGCGACTGCGGTGATGCTGCGGTGTTGATCACTGACGTGAACTACGTTCGAGTCAAAAATGTGTTTGTTTTGCAAACCGGTTCAACTGCATATGGTTCTGTGGTTCTTGAGCGCCGTAATGCAGCACCAGGTGCGGCGCCCAAGGGTTGCGTCATTACCGGCTTCCTTTCGCTCCCAGAAGTTTCTAGCCAAGGCGCACCGTTTGCGATTGATACAGCGCAAGCCCCAATCCCTGGCGGCATTGGTGAGAACTTTGCTACTTGGTGGGAGGATGGCGAGCTGAAGTTTTATGGTTCGCCAGCCCTGGCACGCATGACGCTTCGTTAAACACAACCCGCTCAAAGTGAAATAAGGAACCCTGCTTCGGCAGGGTTTTTTATTAGCCGATCTTGGAGAAAATTATGTCGATCACTGAGCAGCAACTGCTGCAGATCCTCCCGAACGCCGGTCGCAGTGCCGGCGTTTTCGTTCCTGCGTTAAATACGGCCATGACCCGGTATGCCATCGTCAATCGTCTGCGCATCGCCGCCTTCATCGCCCAGGTCGGTCATGAGTCAGGCCAATTGCGTTATGTGCGTGAGATATGGGGGCCAACCGCGCAGCAGGCCGGCTATGAAGGTCGCGCCGACTTGGGCAACACCGTGAAGGGTGACGGCTTCAAGTACCGTGGCCGCGGCCTAATCCAGATTACCGGACGTGCGAACTATGCGGCGTGCGGCGAGGCCCTGGGCCTGGACCTGGTCAATGAGCCCGAGCTGCTCGAGCAGCCACAGCACGCGGCGATGTCGGCGGCGTGGTTCTGGTCCTCCCGCGGACTGAACACACTGGCAGATCAAGGCGATTTGCTGAAGATCACTAAGCGCATCAACGGTGGTACCAACGGACTGGCCGACCGTCAGGCGCTGTATGGCAAGGCGCTGAAGGTGCTGGCGTGACGCTGGTGCAGAAGTTGGTTGTGGTCCTGCTGGCCATGGCCGTGAGCTTCGGCGCCGCCTGGCAGGTGCAGGACTGGCGGTATGACGGGAAGCTGGCCAAGCAAGCGGAGCAGTTTCAGGCGGACCTCGACGCGATCGGCAATGCCGCTACCACCCAGGCGCGCGCCGAGCAGGACAAGCGCCTGGTCATCGAGCAGAAACTCGCTATCCAGGACCAACAACACACAAAGGAATTATCCGATGAGCAACGCAAGCAGGCTGTTATCCGTGATCGCCTTGCTACTACTGAACTCCGGCTGTCAGTCCTTCTCGACGCCACGGATTCAGCCAGTGGCTGCAGCGTGCCTGCCACCTCCAGCGCCGTCAGCGTGGTTCATGCAGCCCGTCGAGCCCAACTTGACCCGACGCATGCTCAACGAATTATCGGAATCACCGATGCCGGCGATCAAGGACTGATCGCCCTGCGGGCTTGTCAGGCTTACGCAAAAGAAGTTTCTACACCGAAGTAAAAGGAGCGGCCGGGCAGGATGCGTCAACACAGGACATGGCAAGCAGCAAGCAACAAGCGGAGCAAGGTCTGAAATTAGCGAACCAGGCGGGCTCGGTTATCGTTAAGATCCAGGAGGGTGCAAAGCAAGTGGTGAGCGCCGTAGGTCGTTTCGCCAGTCAGCTTAAATAAAGGCTGTAGAGGCCAAACTCACTAGCGTCACATTCACCGATTTTAACGTCGCTTTTGTCAAAAAGGCTCCTACATTTAAATCAGAGGTAGGGCTTTTTTATGTCTGACCGGAAAGCAGTGTGCTGGCAAGGGATCCACCAGGCCCCTACATAACGGCTCTACGCACGTCCATCGCTCACGTAAGAAGGAAATTACGCTGTGTCACTTACTCTCGATCCAGAAACTCAACAGGCATTAGAGAGACTGATAATTGCCGCTCAGGACGACACCAAGCAGGGCCGCATGGTATCCAGTTTTCTATTCACCTTGTGGAATGCCGGAAGGAATGTTCGCTCCGCCGTGACCGACGTGTGGGGGCTGGATCCAGAGATCACCCGCGCATGCGCCCAGCTATTTACGTGGCTAAACAACAATGAAGTATTCGTCGAACAATTTGGCAGCCCGGGCGCCAGTGGAAGCGCTGTCCAGCGCTTGGCAAGGTTGTGTATGACTTCAAATCGCGATTTGGCGTCGCCGATGGATGATAGGGGGACGAGCGATTTTGCGCTGGGACTGTGGAATGACAAGTGGATTATGAGTGACGAAGCCGTGCGCTGTAGTTATTGCTTGGCCACCCAACTGCCCAGCAATGCCCACATTCCGTTGGAACACTGCGATGACTGTGAGATTAGCGACTTGCACTACCCGTTGCGGGATCTGGCGGCGATCCTAGGGACCGCGTTCGGCGATTCTGCCGGAATGACGTGTTTTCCAGTCAGGCGTTACCAATAACGCCGCTTATGTCAAAAGGCCCCCACACTTAGGCCAGGTGTGGAGGCCGGATTTTTGTGGCGCGGAAACCAGAACCCCTACACTCGTCTACAATACCCCCCATGCGTGGTATTAAGCATTCCCCCACCACATTTTTGCTTTAAGGCATGTCGCTATGTACGCGCCGCTTACAGACCCGCTGGCATTGGACAATGCCCAGCAATGGTTTAACGACCTGATGACCCTAGCAGACCCCGATTACATGCTCTATCGCTTGCGTCACCACGTCGAGGCCTTCCGCATTCAAGCCCTTACTGAGCAGGCACCCCCAAGCCTGTTTAACCAGCTGATCGGTTTTTTGGACGGCCTGGTGGCCGCTGAGGTCCTATCTCCAGAGCAAGGCCGAGAATTCCATCACCGACTTATTAAGGGGTTTGAATGCGCATGGATGAATACGTAAATGTTCAAGGCTTCGCTGCCGGTTCGCAGTCGCCGCCCTTGCGTACTGACTTCGCGCGGGGTGCCTGGAGTGACCACAGGATCATGAGCCATGAGGCTGTGCGCTGCCGCTACTGCCCGGCCCTGCAATGGCCGAGCAATGCGCAGGACCCGGTGCATCACTGTCCGGAGTGCGATCTGAGCGAAGCGCACCACTGGTTAGGCGACCTTGCTAAGATCCGGGCCTATCTGTCGGAGGTGCCGGCATGAGCATCAGTCAAAAGCTGGACGCCATCAGCCTGCCGCCGGGGCTGCGCACTAAGATGCAAAACCACCTGTCACGCCTGTCGCGGGCCGAGGATATGCACGGCCTGCAGCTGGCCCAAGCACGCGCGGAGGGGTTTGTGGAAGGCGTGGAGGCTGCGCGTGCGCTGACCCCTGCCACTATTGAGGCGCTGTTTATTGCGGTCGAGGTGGCCGCTATTGATCGCCGCCAGGTGCTCACGCCGGGGAGGCCATCCAGTCGGACATGCTAAAAGCCCTTGTGGCACAGCACTCTATCCGAGAGTCAGTCGTGGACCGCTTTGCCGAAGCTATGCGAATCACTTGGTTCAATGTGGAGCTGTGACTGGTGTGAGCTTCAATGCCGACTGCGGCATCCCCATGTGCAGTCAGTCTTAGGGCAAATTTAGGGCAAAACATGGGCCGCTGTAGGCCGTTTCTGTCCTTGCAGCCTACCCAAAAACCAATATAATTGCGGCCTAGAGCGGGTTGTGGGGTGTGCTGGTCGGGTTCGAATCCCTATCTCTCCGCCATTATATTGACGCTCTTGTAAATCAAGCACTTACGAGAGGTCACATAAAGCGTTTTGTACCAACGCTTTGTACCAAAATAAATAGCCCTGATCTTCGGATTGGGGCTTTTTTTTTACCAAAAATTTGTTCAGTTGCTGTGCCTACGGAGCTGGTAAGGCTTTTACCCTCGGTCTCCTTTCGTCACCCACGGTTGTTCCGTACTAGGACGCCTGTGCTGGGAAGTTTGTACGGAAAACGACAGAAGGGAAGCTTGGTTGGTCTAACGTGTCACAAAACGCCTCACAGCCCTTCTCCAGGGAAAATCATTTGCTCGTGTCGAGCTGGATGAGATTCAGCCCAATGGACCATCCTGCAATGCCAGGTAATCCACCATCAGAAATGCAGGAATAGCTTTAATTAAAAAAGTGTCCTGGCGGATACCTGAACGGCAAACGGATGATCCAAATTGTTGGTGATTTAGGGCTGAACAATTTCGCGCAGCGAGTGCCCGAACCTTTAACAAAGGAATGAGCTTCAAGGATCAATCAAAGTCATTGCTATCCCTAATGCATTTTCAAGGTTGATGGATGATCCAATACCCAGTTATGGTTAGCTGTGTTTGCTGACGCCTGAATGTTTTTAATGAGATCTTAAATTATACGCGCGCGCTATAGGATTTCAGTCCTTGATTTCCGTGGCCTGTAGAGACTTTAGAGTACAAAAAATTGTACTGTAAAGGTATTTTAGAGTACAAAAAACTGTACTCTAAAGCAGTTTTTTTCAACATATTTATGGAATTTCTCTTTTTGGAGTACAAAAAATTGTACTCCAAAGTTTGCTTTATTTTATCATACTAAAATATTTTCCAACAAATTTGTGCTTAAACCACAATTTTGTGTTTTTCAAATGCTATTGTATTAAAACAAACCAAATAATAATCAACATGAATATTGAGAATAGAAGATATATAAAACTGCCTACTTCTGAAAAAGCCTTGGAAGCTCTTCGTAAAGTGGCTTTGACAAAACACTCCGCGCATACGCTATTGATAAAACTCTGCACTGCTGCTGATAAAACAGAAACTGGCTTGCATGTCGTTTATACGGACAAAGCAGAGATTATGAAGTGGATGGATTGCACAAGCGAAAATGTACGCAGATGCATGAACGTTTTAATTGAGCAAAAATTAATTGCTGTTGAGCATGATAAAGCCCATGGAATGATGTGGATTGAAGTTAAGTTCCTTAACCTTTAATTGATAGAAAAATAAAAAGACTGCGGCAAACAGTCTAATTAATGAGTTGAGGTTGAGATGAAGAACCCTTTTAATAGTATAACATTTAATAAATTAGAAAAGAATTTTTACGCGCAGATTCTTACGAGCGCAATGCCTTATTATATTGCGGTGGTTGGTTTTGATAAAGTGGCGGGGCAAATCCTGATGGCGGCAGTCGAAAATATGGATAGATTTAATGAATGCAAAGTTAACCTTCATGACCTTGATAAGTACTTGGACGTTTCTGAAAATACTCGTAAGAAATCCCTAAATGTTTTGAGGTATATGAATTTCATTGAAACTAAAAATAGTAATAGGACAGGTGGTGAAACGACTTTTAAAGTGAATGTCCAGTTTGCTTGTAAAGGTAGTATTGAAGAGAAGATGAAAATGGCTAGCGCATTGAACAAATCGTTTAGATCTGCTGCGTTGGTAAATGGGCAGATTTGTAAAGAGAGATTCAAGAAATATAAGCAGTTTAATAATGATATGAAGCAAGAGGGTGTAGATGGGCTCATCCCATTCTAATTGGCAATAATATTCCGAAAGGAGAGAAAACAACAATAAACGAGAAAAAGAATGACAAAAACAAAAATAGCTAGAATCGACCATTTTTCTAACCAGTTAGCTTCCTTTGAAGCTGACAAATTCCAAGTTATATTCCACCCGGCTACAGAAGCCTTGATTGAGAAAGGCAAGGCGCCTTTCTGCCTGAAAGCGTACAACGCGCAGGGGGTGAAGGATCAGTTCTTTACTGCTGATGACCTGCTGACCGACAAGCTTTTCAAGCTGATGAGCGCAAAAAACATAGAAGGGTATGACGTAACGATTGTCCCGAAGTCAAAGACCTACCACTACCTTGCTATCAGCTCTGTCACGTCCGTAAAGCTCAAAGACCTGGCTAGCCTTGGCTTTGCCCCAACATTGGTTACTACGATCAAAGGAAGCCTTCACAGCAAGCTTTATGACCTCGTTTGCAGGATCGACAAGCATAAGGATGATGACCAGTATGCCTACAACGCACAGATGTTCATTTGGGCTCTGAACAAGAGTGTCAGCACCTTTCGCGTACCTCGTCCAAAGAGCCTGGAAGCACCTATACACGCTGCTGGATTCAAGCACCATGGCACTGGGTCATTCGTGACCTGCAATCGCTCGCTAAAGCGTTCCTGCACTGAATGTGTGGCTCAGATACAGAAGGCCAAGGGCATGAAGCTCACAGCTCCTGCTGTGGGAGCTGGTAGCCCTGATGACGCCGCTTTCTACCTAAAGGCGTTACGTGAAACGCTCGTGTACAAATCAAGGCTTCTTGGTGATTCCGTGATTGACGATGTAATCGACAGGAAGGTGGTTAGGCAGGCATTTGCAGAGCATTACAGCGGTGATGACGTGCTGGCCTTCCTGATGAGCCAGGGCCACGTCAAAGCGAGGGAAAATGCATTTGAGCATGCTGTAAAGCTCATGACCTTCTGATGAGTGACCACAAAAGAAAAATGGCAGTGATTTCAAGGCACAAAAAAAGCCCCGTAGGGCTTCTATTGTTGCTTACCTTATTCAAATACCTTCACGGTGAAGCTGTAATGCGCAGGAGTAGGTTTTGCAAGTGAAACGTACTTAACAGTGACTGTGCCTTTATCAATGCTAATTCCTGAAAGCGCTAATTTCTCTTTGGCAATTCTTGATTGTGTCAAACCATCTTGACCAATGTATTTATCTAGAGTGACCGGCGCAGACGTTAATTTCACGCTTGTAGATTGTGTGCCTAATTTTGACTTAAAGGTTTTCACAAGGTTTGAAATCTTTGTGCTGTCAAATGCCCCAGCGCTTAAGTTATCAGCACTGACATTCATGATATAGGCTTTACCTTCAAGCTTTGATGTGTCAATTTTGTTGAGTTGGTCGATTATCAAATCGCTTTTTGAAATAGAGGTTGTGGTGAAACTCAAGTTTGAAAGAACAGAATCTTGCAAATGTTCAGCGCTTGGTGCGTTTATTTCATCGCTTACCGAAACAGCAATGCAGGTGTTTGACTCAAGAATTGGCGTGGTTCCGTATGGGTAAACCGTACCTGTCGAGTTCTCAGCTTTTACTAAGTACTTTGTGATTTTACCCAAGAATCCGGCTGGGCATTCTTCTTCAATAAGCTCTTTCGTAGTAGCTGTGATTTCCTTAACACATGATGTTGTGTCTTCAGTTTTAGCTTGAAAAGTAGTGTTTGTAGATCCAGACACTGGGTCAAAGATTGTTAAATTGTCGCCAGTTTTTGTTACGTTCCCCGAATATGTACCCTGTTGAACTCCATAATAGCTATCACAGCTCACCGTTTGAGTGCCTGGTTTGATTTCAACTGTGACTGGCCCCGTTGGCTTACAAGTGTTTTCTTCTTCAACGATGTATGAAGAATCGTTTTGTGACCAAGAGATGTATTGTTTTAATTTTACGTGTGTTTCCCTTACGATTTTTCCTGATTGACCAACCGGGCAATCGACCTCATTTGTACTTGTTACCGTGTCTTTCAAATAGTAGCAATTGTTTTGAACCACAACAATTAAATTCCAATCACTTGCTGCGCCAGATGGCTTAACGGTTCTACCGTACAAACCGAGGGTGTTTCCGAGATTGTACTGATAATTCGGTGCTAACGAAGGGCAGTTTGCTCTTGTGAGCTGCTGGTTTTCGTTTTTCGAACAAGTATCTTGAGTTGTAGTCCAGCCCGAATAATTGGATTTATGACCGTCGCTGTACAAGTCGTATGTTCTCGAATTTACGATTTGTCCTGTAAAGCCGCTAGGGCAAGCTTGTGTTTGAGTTTCTGTTTCTTGAGTTCTGCATGTGTCACTCAAATTGTAAATGCTGAAAGCCAAATTTAGATAATTTGTAACTTTAGGGTTTGTGTAATGTATATATTGTCTATATTTAGTAACATTTCCAATGGCCTTTGGATTTTCGCATGCTATTGTTTTAGTGTCATAAGCTACTTCATAGTCAGCTTTCAATCCCTCTGCTTGAACGTTGTAGCAATCTCTTATTATTTCATAGCCGTCTTGTTTTCTTATTACAACGCCATTTCCTTTGTTTAAATAGTTTCTCGTACCATCTGGGTTGATTATATAGACACGTCTGTACTGATACTGCGAATTTGGCACAGAGCATGAAACCCCGCCTACCTCTGCGTTTAATGATTCTTCGTAAAGCTGGTCTGCAGGCCAAGTGTAAGCATTTGCTGTGTTTGTAAGTCCAATTATGGAAAGCGTGAGTACCGCAATAATTCTTTTTTGCATGATTCAAAAGGTTTGTTTATTAGCTTAATTATACCATTTTGCCTATTCCATATTTTTCCGGTGGGCAAAATTAAAGCCTCTGATGAGACACTAATTGATAAGTGGTTAATCATGAAGCGTCTATATGCGCGTCGTAATCGTTTGTGTCTTCATAATCTTCAATAGGAATTCCTTTGAAGTCTGTGCTTAAAAAAGAACGTGACTGTGCATCCATATCAACGAAACCCACTGAGTCAACAATTTGTCTTGTGGTCTCAATCAGGTTTTGTTCATCTATATTCTGTTTTCCTGATTTGTTTTGAGTTGAGTCATTTGCATGGGATAAACTCGAAAGTAATGCTAAAGCTGCAAAGGTAAATAATCTGATTTTCATTTTAGTAAAGGTTTGTTGTTTTTAAATAATAACATTTAAAAAAATAAAATCTAATTTTTTAAGAATAAATTCTTTATTGTCTTAATTTGTAAATATAAATGTTAAACTGTAAAGGCAAGCAGCAAGTTGTTCATCTTTTAGTAAAGTCCGCTGCTTGTTAGTTAGGTTTGTTTTTAGAGAAGCCCGCAATCGTGCGGGCTTTTCGCTTTCTGTGATTCCTAAGTGGCTTCGCTGCGAGATCTGTAGTTACGATCAGATTGACTACCTCCTGGGCGCCCTCACATGTCTCGACCGATCCGCAACAGGTACAACCCTAGGGAGCGCATTCAGCTAGATTTTGACGTTGCTGCGTGTGTCCTGACCCTGAATCAGCACCTACAAGCTTTCCGTGAATTCTCCATCTCTGATGACCGTGAAGCCTTTCTACGGACACAAGGGGAGACGGCGAGGAACGCTATGCACGTTCACCAGATAATCGCTTGTTGGCTTGGGCTTTATGGCTTGGGTGAGGATGGGGAATGGCAGGAGTACTGCAGGGCGTTTGTTGAGAAATTCGTAGACGTTGATACGGGCTTTGCAGAAGTGGCTCTAGCTGATGCAGTCAGCTACTCACAGAGCCTATTGGAATCCCTCGATGCTGCACGGAGTCAGCTTACCAATGGAGCAGAGAAAGGCGTTTAGGCTTCCACCAGCTCTAGGATTTCACTACCGCTATCAATGATGAGCCTTCGGCCCTCAAGGTGACCTATGGGCTCTCCGTACTGGAACAGAACGTTATCAACAAGGATTCCGGCCTCTGCATGCTGGTTATGCGCAGTGAGGCTGGAATCGAATCTGTAGAGCTTGCCATCCACCATTGCCCCAACGTCTTGGCCTTTGTGCAGCACAATGCACGGAATTTGAGGGTTGTAGCTGAATTCCTTATCCATCTGGTCAACTCCCTGAACCTGCGGTATTGGTGAGTATAACCGGCTCTGTCGTTGCTTGGAGTTGGACAGATTCTATCGAGTTGATAGGGGCATTCGGATTCTGTTCGGAATGGCCTAGGAACGGCCTAGGGAAGGTTGAGTACCTGGTAGAGCATCCGCTGACGCGAGAAGCACCTTGTTTGGCTTATATGATTGGATAAGTAGATTCTCGTTGAATGGTTCGGCGGTACAAAGCAAAAGGCTTTTTGGATTTTATTCACGGGCTATTCAGTCTGATAGAAGTCAATGGCAAATGGGTTGAGCTTTAGTGCTTGCCATTTGCCACAGGCATTGAGCTTTATTTAATCCTACCTGCAAATTTATTGAACAGCCCTTTCATTCCTGACGTGGTGAAGCGGCTAGCTACGATTCGTTTATAGTGATTGTAACGATTGACTTGTTTGTAATAGATGAGTTCTCTGATTAGCCACGCTACTTTTGAAATCTTCTGTGCGAATAATCCTATTGTCCACAAACAAATCGAACAGATAATTACTAGGTGGAAGGGGAACATGTCGGAGATTGGTGTGCTGCGAACAGAAAAATAAGCATACCAAACATAGATGTTTGCTGAAATGAACGTGATAACCAATAAAGTTGGCAGAATCATCCAATACCTAAAAAGACTGTGATCTGCTTGCATTAGCCTTCGTATTGGAAAGAAAGTCGCTACTAATCCATAGGGAAAAAATAGCGCCGTCAATTTAGCTATTTTGTAGAGGTTGTCCACTTCACAATATTGGCTCATTGCATAATCGAATTGTTGCTGAATAGCGCTTTTCTCTTCATCTGAATACTGAGATTCATTTTTTGATAATTTGATTGACATTATAGTGTTAGTTGTTTTCCTAATTATAGCATCTGCACAATCTCAAATTGGCCATAAGGCCAACTTATAAATTGTTTTTTCCGAATTTGTTTGAAGAGAATTCTATTCCTTGGGCGTGTTCGGGGAGATTGCTTTCCGTTGAATACAGTATCACTCCTATGAAATCTTTGATTTGGGTTGATCTGCGAATTATGTGAATGCATAACATTAAGACAATACAAAGGTAGATGCTGATTCCCATCAGGGTTGAATAAATGTCGCCAATTCCGGTGATTCTGTATCCGATATTTAAACTGCCGGTTATCTTTTCTATGTCTATAACCTTATAAATAAATAGCGCTTTTATGTACCAGAGAGAATGGTACAGCATCACTGCATAGCAGGTTATTGAGAGAAAAAGTAAAACCAATTCTTGGATGAATTTGAATATATCCGTATGCTTGTCAACTGTAGTTCCATTGATATTTTGAAGAATTGTAGTCGGGGCCGTGACAGAAAAACCTATCGTGGATTTTATAGATGTATATATTACGCTCAAACCACTCAGTACAATTGCAAGAGGAATTGCCCAAATCAAAGCGTTTCCACCCAAAATCAGGGAGTTTGCAAAAGTGTCCAGGAAGGCAGCCATTTGCGGAACCTTGACAATTATAGCTAGCGCTATGAGAGCTTCAGGGCCAACGCTTAATCCTACGGGGTTGTAGATCTCATTGAAGCCTGTTGTGGCTGTTATACCTGTTGCAAGGATTGCAATCTTACCTGTGAATGATCCAAAGAAGCTTGATGCAAGGTCGATTATGTTCTTGCTAGCGTTTAATCCTGCTGCCTCTTTAGTTCTGCTAAACGTGTTCTTTCTGATCGCATCATTTACTCTGAGTTCTGCTTTTATAATCATACCTACTGCAAGAAGGTTTTGCCCAAACCCTTCAATTTCTAAAAACACAGAACCACATTCTCTGCCGCTAGGCGACGTTGAGCTAGAGTACTGCAAGCAGTCAACAACTCTATCTATACTTAAAGGACCGTCATTTCCGATTGTAATGGATTTCAAAAATGCTGTGTCCCAATCCTTTGCAACTGGTGATAACTGGCTTGCATCAAGACTATTGTTTATGAAGTACTGTAAATTAATATTCGACTGAATCCTTTCGTATTCAACAGTAAAGGCTTCTTTGTCCTTAATTTCAGATGTAAGTATGCTTGACGATTGATACATGTCTAATTTTAACGTTGAAGCTAATTGCTCACCTGGGCCAGAGAATAGGGTGTTTTTGAAATCGGTATTCAATATCTTTGCAAAAAAAGTAACGATGTTTGGATTGGTCATGTATCTGTTTTTGAAATAAAGGTTGTAAAAATTTAGTGAATCAGCACAGTTCTTTGGGCTTGAGTCATTTGCACAAGCCCTTTCTGCACACGCTCTCAACGTTGATTCAAGAGTCGAATTGCTGATGAAGGTGGTTGAGTTGGCATCACGATCTAAACTGGTATCTGACCCGGCGCTGTGGTCAACAGTTGAGCAAACTCTTACCATTCTGTCTTTGGGCATCAACGCTTCTGTGTATCCTGGAACCCTATTAAGGTCGTCAATCACGCGCCCGTGCATGCATTTTGCGGCATCGTAGGCGTAGTCTTTAATGCTATTGGGGCTCATACCGCTGAGATTGAAATTCTCTTCGTCACTGCAAACGAGCTGACCTTGTGTGTATGTGTCAGGTACTCCCAATCTAGGTTTACCTGCCTTGATTACGTTCTCAGCGATTCCTTGTGCCTTCTGAATATATTCTTCCTCAATGATTCGTTTCATTGTCTCAATCGAATTATCCACATAGCTGGATAAGCCATAACGTTTTGCAATGCTTTCAGTATTCATGTCGATAGTGAAGCTGACATCCAGTATGCAGCTCCCCACTTGGTGAAAGGCTGAAAATTCACCTGTAGACTCGTTAAAGTTGAAGATGATTTTTTGTTTTTTTGAGGCTTCTTGCTCTGACATACTCGACGTACACAATTGAAAGCTAATCGCGTTGTACTCGTTAGCAGGTCCACCTGAATTCACAGCGGGGATAAATCGCTTTGGGTATTCAATTTTGGTTTGTTTAGCATCGTTGAATAAATAATATTCCGTTATGGAGTGAGCTTTGTAAAACGTCCCTATCGCTAAATTTGTAAATAGGTTGTATCTAATACCCTGTTCATTCACGAAAACGGGAAAAGCAAAAGCATAAAATAGTAAGGTGATTAATGTGGCCGTTAATGCAGAGTTTTTCTCGTTCATTTTTTGAGAGGCTGCGGCAAATACTTTAATATAAAACCACCTGCTAAGTATTAAAAACGCAAGAGTGGTAATCACTGTGAGCATTTTCCAGATAGACAGATTTACTATCTTGGATACGCCGCTATTAAATTTGTTGTTCTTTCCAATGCAGTTATATTTGCCAGTTTCTGTTCCTTCAGCAATGCTCTGTGTCATTTCACAGCCATACAATGAGTCTAATACTGGCTCTGTGAATCCTGACCTTCTTTCTTCATCTGTTTGAGATTGGATGTATACCGTTGCTTTAGAGCCAATAGACTCTGCATTAGCAAATTGTGGGAATAGGATTAGTAGAAGCAGAAATGCATAAGTTGAGAATTTCATTAAAGGAGGGCTTGTTTTAAAGTATTATACCATTTCAAGCCCTTCTTAATGATGCGTAATTACCTTCGTTTGTAAGATGTTAAAGAAGAAATAAAGCCTGTGCTTAAACTTCTAATCATACCAAATGAGCCCATCGATAAAACGTTTACGATAGTCATCATCCAACCTATAACCTTAATTCCCGCTTCTGCAAACATCATGTGTCCTTTGAGTAATTTAAGGGTGTTTTGCATAAAGTGCAGGCAAATGCTTGTCGAAACCAATGTTACGATGAATGGTCTTATACACTCAATAAAGAATCCAACAATGTTGTCAAAGATACCGCCTCTTTCGTAATAGAATGATGCATCTGTGAATACTAAAACGATCCTGATTACCTCCCAATTAATCGTATATCCAATTAGAGGTAGCATTGGGAAAACTGTAATGCTCACTGCAAACGCAAAAATATTCCTGCGCATTGCGGCGAAATTGTCACCATCATTCAGTCTCACGAAAGCGAATAGGAAAAATGGGGAGAATTTGATGAGTGCTATTACAAAATATTTTTGTGTGACCGCCATTGTGTAGAACGGCAATATAGTTACCGAGATAAGCAAAAATCTGTAACCGTTACTAATCATGTCAAGTGTCAGACTCAAAGACACAATGCTTGAGCCAATACCTGCTGCTATGAAAGTTACTGTCTGTGCTAATGAGCTTCCAGCTTGGATTTTATTCGGCTTTCCAATGTTAGCTGCGCTATCGGTTTTAGGCATTTCAATTTTTGACTTGGCATAATCGTTAGCAATTTGCCCTGAAATTGCTAGGGTCAATCCGAACGCTCTCAAATCGCTAGCCGTATTGCTTAAGCTGGTAGCGTACAATTGATAACATTTGATTGGGTGGGTAACTGAAAGCTTGCAGCGTTTTAAGGCAGTAGAAGGCAATTCAAAGCCTATTCCTGCGCCCTGTTCAAAGTCATTGTGCATTCCAGCAGACGTACCATTCTCGAAGATCAGCTTCTGAGTAATAGCTTCTGCATCAGTGATAGTTGGCAATGTTGCACGGTCAGTCTTTAAGAAGTAATTTCTGACGTATTGGCTGATGTTGACGCGGTTATTATAGTCAGCTTCATATCCGTGCGCTCTTGCCCATTCGTCATCTATGAAGAAATCCACTGCCTTTCTTTCTGAAATTTGCAAGACTTTGGTGTTGAATAGATTTTGATTGATGCTCGTGAAAGTAGTCTCTTCAACAAGATTCTGGTAGTTGAAATAGAAATTTAGCTCACCCTCTCTAATCATTTTTTTCAACTGGTCCAGGATCGAAGGACTTTCCAAAGCTGTGCTGAACGCATCGTTGAAGGCTAAAATTCTGTCACGATAAGTATCTTCCAGTTTCTTTCTTGTTTCGTAGAGCTTTGTTTTGTAACTCGCTATTGGGTCTTCGCCCATCACTTGCCAGTCGTTTCCCACGCATTCAATTGAGCCCGTGCCTCTTGCCCCAATGCCTTTATGTGCATCTATGTAGGTTTTTGCTGAAAGGCGCAGTTGTTTATTTTCTGCACATACCAGATTCAAGACTGTCACAGCAACATCGTCTGCTAGCTTAAAATCGTTTGGTAATTCTTTGAGGTAAGTGTTTGCTCTCGTATCCTTATAGAACATCACCATTACGTTGTTTTTTATGTCTTCGTATTCAGCTTTCTTGTTTTCAAAAGGGCCGTTACGCAGTTCATTTCTTAACTGATTTGCAGTTGCTTCTACTGTGCGAATGTCAGCTTCGTCCCTAAACCTTTCGTTGTATCTAATTTCCTTCAAATAAGGTGTTGCCGTACCTGCATCAAGCTCTGATTTGAATACCGTAACAGGGTCAAGCTTAAACAGTAGCTCTCCGTTTTCGCTAAACCTCTTAAATGTGAAGGTATTGTTTTCCTGTTTTGAGATGTCTGATAGCGAATTCGATACAACCCAATTCGAAGAATCACTCTTATTGAAAATGTCGTTGTAAAGTTGACTTGAAAGCCTCGCGACAATGGCTTTTGAAATTAATTGGTTCGACAATGCCGAAGCCGTAAAAGCGGCTTGTCCCTTTGTCACATCATCTATTACGCCTGTTTCAGAGTCTTTAACCGTTGTTTCCAAATATCCCTTCTGTCTAACCCAACTTACCATTTGTATGAATTTCTGCTTTGCGATTTCGGATGTTACGTCAAGCCTTATGATTACTGCATCTGCTATGGATAAAGAGTTTTTCTGTCCGACCATTCCTAACCCAAATATCCCTACCGCCGCTATTGCTATGAATAGGTTATTCAAGAAGCTATATCTGGCTTTTACCTGTTCTCCATGTTCATTCTTTGAATCATGAAATTCACCCGTTTTCCAAGCTTTGAACGCCATGATTAACCATATTATAATAAATATGGCAATTATTAGGTAGGAAGCTAAATCCCTTGTGTATTGCTTGTCTCTTATAAAATGATCTTGGTTCGCTTCATCAAAACGTAACTGTGAATCCGTTTTTGTTTCTTGAATCTTTGCGTATTGGGCGTCTTGATCATTGCTCAGAAGAAGAACCCCTTCGCCCACTGAACTGCTCATTAGCTTCATGGCGATGTTTTCAGGGCAAAGCGTTGATGAATTAGGATCTACTGTTTTGTTATCTGATTTGAACCCACATTCTGCTGCAGATGCTTGTGACATATACAGAAATGGCAATAAAAGAAGAGCGAGAGCTAATTGACGCATTGGGAATAGGTTTTGTTTTCTAAATTATACCATTTGGCTTCGTGATTTCGGATGATAAGCCGATTGTCTTTTTTACCCATTTCCCATGCACCAGGTGGATCTTCCATCGACCTTGGCTAGGCAGTGTGTAGCTCTCGCTCTGCTTCCTACCCCATCACATTGGATAGCTTGTGGCCTACTGTGCCGGGGAGATAAGCAAGCTTCTGGTGAGCTGTGAGAAAGATCAGACGTTGTTAGGTTGCTTTGTTTTCGGTTCTCAAGCTGTGATCCACATATTTTTTCAAAATCGTTTTAATCGACTTTCTTGCACCTGATCGAGTTTGACTATCAGAAACGGTAGGGGAGAACAGCGTTTCCCTAAAAAACCGATTTTTATTTTTTTCCAAAAAAGTCATTTCCTTTTTCTAAATGTCCTCTAGCCCCGAGAAACTAGGAGCTACAGCGATGTGTGAGCCTCTATGTGTTATTTATCAAAATCATCATTTTGGATTTAATATTTATTGGCTAAATAAAAATCTGTTTTTTCTTAATTTTGGTTGTTTGACAATGTTTTTAAAATCATTAAAGTTCGCTTCATCGAATCACGGGGATTCGAAAATATGAGGTAAACACAATGGCTAACGTATACCGCACAGAATATGAAGTAAAAGGTGCAGAGCAAGAAATTAAGAAGTTTATATTCGAGGTTTTAGGCGATGGTGCAACTGAACGTCAATATTTCGATATGGACAAGATTCTTCCCATGAATGGTCAAGACATGGATACCGTCTGGGGAAGCGAAAGTGAAGCATTCAATTTTCAACTGTGTCACATGAGTTCAACTAAGATTGTTTTTCGGTTTGATACTAATAGCGGTACACCTCACCAAGTATGCTTTGCACTGATGAATAAGTACTCTCATCTTACATTCAGTGTTCGTTCATGTTGTGAAATGCTTATTGAGGCGGTTCGTTTCGTGAAAGATCCCCGCTTTCAAGGCATTGGTTGTGAATGCCATGTGTGGAGTGATGATGGTGGAAAATGGAAAAAACACATAAAAAATGAAGCCAAATATTTATGGGGTTATTCGAAAGAGCCCAACCTTGAAAAACGTGGATTTGTAAAAATAGGAAATACCTATGTAAAGGTTCATTACGGTGTTTCGCTAGAGGAGCTGCGTCCACGTTTCAAGGTTTCCTAACGTTAATCGAAAAAGTACAACTCATTTGCACTACCTGAAATAGCTCTATTTCTAAAGGCTGATTGAGTTCAGCAGTGCAAGCCCGAAAAGTTAAAGTCTTTTCCGCTGGTTCATTCTGAATCCGTGCATCGCTCTGTGCGCGTGTGAAATATTTGGGCTCAAAAGCCAAACTGCTTGGCTTCATTGATTCTGTAGTCAGTGATTGCGTTTCTACAATTTCAAAGCCATCAAATGAGATTGTTCTGTGTGACCTGTTCAGCGGGTCGGGCAGGGTAGCGAATCACTTCAAAAATCGTTTCAAGGTGGTAGCTAATGACCTGGAGTACTACTCCTATGCGACGCTTGAAAATCTGCTGAACAATGACCCTTCGACCGTCTACGAATGTCAGCCGATCATCGACTACATGAACCACGGCATGGATGGTGTTGAAGGCTTCATTTTTCAGAATTATAGCGAAGCTGGTGGCCGTACCTTCTTCACTAATGGCAACTCCATGAAGATCGATGCTGGGGTTGCGCTTGTGTACGAGCTGTATGGCAATGGGGAGCTGACTGATGGGCAGTTCTACTACTGCCTCTGCTCTGTCCTGGAGGCTGCTGACAGGGTGAGCAACACGACCGGACTGTACTCATCGTTTCTAAAGAAATTCACTGGTGCTTCGCTCAAGCCCATCGATTTCAGAGGGTTCGACCTCAAGGAATCCGTGGCAAGCAATGAGGTGTACCTGGGAGACGCTAACGAGCTGTTGAAGCGCGTTAGTGGTGACGTTCTCTACCTCGACCCACCTTACACGTCGATGCAGTACAGCAACGCATATCACGTTCTGAACACCATTGCGCAGAACGAGCGACCCACGATCCACGGGATCAGCGGTCGGCCTGAAGGCCGGAACGTCTCTCCATGGGCTAGCAGGCCGAAGGTTGAAGCCGAATTCAGGCAGCTTGTTGATTCTGCCAATTTTGAATACCTGGTCATGAGCTATTCAAACGAAAGCATCATGCCGGTGGATCTGATTGTCGATGTGATGAGCTGCTTTGGCACATACGAAAGAAAAGAAATGCAATACAAGAAATTCAAATCACGTAAAGAAGCTGCAAATGAAATTTACGTGACTGAATACCTACATGTGTTGCACAAGAATAAATGATCGCTGTTGTATTAATATATCTGAATAGGAGGGTTCCCAAATGGTTACTAGAGACGGTTATGCAGTGTTGTTCGATTTTATGAGCAGGGAGGAATGTGAAGCAGAATTAAAAACGCATAAGTCATCGTTTCCAATGTTCGCCGGGTTCAATAATAGGACTTCAGGTTTCATGATTCATCCTAAACGCAAGCCGGTCTACGAAATAATTTCGAGATTAATGTTCGCTACGTGGAATGAATGTTTAAGATGTGATAACGACTGCTGCGATGTTCAAGCAAGGTATCTATGTAATGATATTTTTAAAAAATGCTTTCGTCGTAAAGTTCAGGATTTAGAATTTGAGAAGATTTTTATAGCTTTCAATAGAATCTACAAAGCAGCCTTAAAGTCAAATAACCATACTCTTTTTTTTAAAGGTAAAAATGATAAATCCCATGATGCAAAAACAAATAGCTAACAAGCGCTGTTATTTTTTGGTTAATGTAAAGCCCTCAAGAGAGCTTTACATTGTTGGTTTATCCTTTGATTTAGTAGGGTCAGCGCTACGCGGGTAGGTGCCTTATTCCTGGATGGTCCCAACTGCTATATGGATTTTAAGCAAGACGGTTTTGCCTTCTAAAAACTTAACCGCTAGGCTACTATCGACCTACAGACACAACGTCTAAAGGGATAGGAATGCATAACGCCACTCTGGATACTCAGCTTAATATGAAAATCCCAGTCCAATGTGAGAAAACCGGTATTCAGGGATTTGTATTTATTAAGGATGTTCAAGCCTTGCCGTTAACATTGGATAACTGGCTTGAATTTTCTAACTCAAATGATTTGAAGATAAAAATTCACGGTATTGTTGCAGATAAGCCAGATTGGGATACAAAGTTTCCCCCTGTTGGTCAGGGGTTTAAGCTTGGGTTTTCAGTTGATCCAACCTTAAAGAACTCATGTTTTACATTGGTTAAAGGCGGATGGGTGCCTATATTTTATGCCTTTTCCAAGGGTAATATTATTGCCGATAGGAATCTAGTATCTGAAATCCAGGCTAGATTTTCGAATGGAGAAATTTCATCGGGAGCGATGCCTAACGATTTTTTGGACTATATCTGTGATAAGAGCTGTTCATGTACTCTTCACACATTATCTTATGCGCTGGAAAGTAACGAGCGAAAAATTCCTTCCGCAGAAAAAATTATTGAACAACATCGTGCAGCTTTAAAGACCTTATCGAAAGCTTTGCCCCACGTTAAAACCTGGCCCGAATCTGATTCGGATCTAGAACATTTTCTGGAATTGGCAGATAAGTTTCGTGAGTATTTTACGCAGGGTGTGCGTCTTCTCGTGAAATTAGCTCCATTTGTGATTAATTCACCAGCACGTAATAAACGAGTCGATAGGTGGAAAGCCATGGCTCAAATAGCTAGGGCTGAAAATATTCCTGTAAGTCATATTGTATTTATTGCCTGTTTAAGTGCTACTTCTGCTGAACAAGGTTTCAATCCGGCTCAAAAGCTAATCAAGCCTAAAGCGATTTACACGGAAGAAGATGCATACAATTCTATGTATGATCTTTTTTTGATTATGCTTACTAACGTTCTCCAGACACAAGCCCCAGAGCTAAAGGTCACTCTTGTCACTCGCGATAAAAATTTAGCCTTCTTTTGGATGGGGCTTACCTTTGCAGATCCATCAAGCCCTGGTCAGCAGATGATTGGCCTTCACCAAAAGTTATTGCCAGTTTCCGAATCAGAGTTAAAAGAACTTGCAGTCATCCTAGGAGAAGGGCGGGTTAACGCTTCCTGGGAAATGCCAGCTCAACCCAAATATTAGTTTTGTAGTCCAAAACTTTTTATGAATTTCTCTCTATTGGAGGTATCCAAATTTCTACCTACGATTAAATGGATGGATCGAGACTTGAAAATTGCATGCCTTGGATGGGGATCGCTGATATGGAAGCCTGGTGCGTTGCCTCTAGCTTCAGACTGGTTCAGTGACGGGCCTGAACTGCCTATCGAGTTTTCACGGGTTGGGGATGGTGGGGAGCTTGCAACGGCGATATGCCTCAACGCTCCACCGTGTCAGGTGTTATGGGCAGTGCTAGACGTGAAGTCGCTCGATGAGGCTGTGCAGGCCCTTCGTGAGCGTGAGCAAATTCCTGATGACAGAGCTGATGGTGTTGGTGTGTTCACTATCACTAGCTCCACCGTCGGAGTCCTTGGAAAGTGGGCTGCTGACCGTCAGTTGGATGCGATCATCTGGACTGACCTGCCTCCACGATTTGAAGATGTTGAAGGCTTGATTCCCTCTCTCGATGATGTGCTTTCGTACCTGATCTCCCTGGACGGGAAGACGTTGGAACACGCCAAGGCGTACATGGAGAACGTGCCAGAACAAATCGATACACCGTACCGGCGAGAGATCAAAAAGCTTGGGTGGGACTGATGAGCAAGGACAGTAAGACACTTCTCGTTGGGATCTTCGATCAGCTTCGGGTGTTACGTGCAACGGTCGCTGAATTGGAATCTGTTGCTGAAATCGAGGTTGATGCTCTCCGGGGAAGTCAGACTGTCGATGTGGATGACTCAATTCACCAGTCATTCATGAAGCTTCAAGACCAGATAGGGGAGATGGAAGAAACCCTAGCAACGATTGCTGAAGCAACAGGCGAGATTCCCAAGCTGTGATTGAAGGAGAAGGTTTATGTGTGGTCGATTCGTAATGTTCAGAAGCCTTGATGAGTATGTGCAGGAACTCGACCCCCAAGGTGATCTGTTCGCCAAGGTGGATAAGACGCCCATAGGCCGCTACAACATCGCTCCCAGTACTGACGTTCCTGTCATTCATGCCGAGCCCGAAGGCCCGCAGATCTCGCCCGTGCATTGGGGTTGGAAGCGTGAGGTGTCTTGGCCGAAGCCGAAGGTTGTGCAGCCGATAAACGCACGCATAGAGACCATTGCGAAGGGTAGGTTCTACAAGGATCTGTTCCCTGACCACCGGGCCTTGGTAATGGCTGACGGCTGGTACGAATGGGTCAAAGAACCTGGTGATGAGAAGAAGCAACCCTTCTTCATTAGGTTGAAGACTCGAAAGCCGATGTTCTTTGCTGGACTCGCCCAGGTAGAGCCAGGTCCGTCACCAGATGAGCCACCGGGCTTTTTGATCATCACTGCTGATGCAGCCGGGGGCATGGTAGACGTTCATGACCGTAGGCCAGTGGTTCTTTCTCCCGAGCTCGCACGGGAATGGCTTTCCCCTGAATTGACGAAGGAACGGGCCAAGGAAATTGCCAGAGACCTTGGGCAACCTGCAGAAGATTTTGAGTGGTATCCCGTCTCAAAAGACGTTGGCAATGTTAAGAATAAAGGCGAATATCTGATTAAGTCGATTACATGAACAAGTAGAGACAGGGCTGTGTAGCAGAAAACAGTGAACCCTAGGTGATTCAAGCATAAAGGGAATTTTCAGATGAATCTTAAATTCAATTCACCTGTGGAAAAAGCCGCTTTGGATTTTGCCTATATTTTGATGGTGAAGTCTGCAACCTATCCAGTCTATATTAATACCAATAATACGCACATGGAGCCTGATGGTTCGCTGTTATTCCGCGCGCTGAACATTGAAACTCTCGAAAGTGAAAAACTCTACCACTCAATGATGCACTATGAGTGTCTCGGTAAATTAGATTTCTTCAATATAGGCGAGGTGCTTACTGAAAAAGCACAGAAAAAAATGGTTCAGCTTTGCCAGAAGCGGTCCTGCCTACCTCATTCATTTACCTTCGTTGAGCTAATGGCTCAGATCGATGTGTTTAGCAGTATTGAAGAAAATACGGCAAAAGATGAAACTGAATTTGTTAAGCATAATCTTGAGATTAATTTTTCTGAATGCTTCCAAACGGATGAATGTCGATTTATAGCCTATAACACTTCCTACGACCGTGAGCTTACCAGCGGTCATAAAATGGTAGAGGAAGGGTTTCAACGATTAGCATTCGATCTAACCTTGCTAATTGGTGTTGCTAAAGATTGAAATATTTTTGAGTAAAAAATCATTAACGGCGAATTTTGCTAATTCCGTTTGGTATAATTTGACTCATAAACAAACCTATATTTACTATGGCTAAAATTAAATTCAAATCTGATGAAGAATATCTTATGCATTTTGAAGGGTTGATTGATTCTTTAAGGCATATAGCCCGTGATTACGGTTATTGCGCATTTGGTTTGTCTTACAAAGACTATTCAGGGAAAATTGTAATTTCTTTGGACTACTATGATGTAAAACTAGATTCGTCGGTGAGCTGGGATCTGGTCAAAGAAGTAGGGGTTGCTGTTCGAAGATTCAAGAACAAAGAGGTATTGCTTTTTCGTGGCGAGACAGTAATAACTCATAAGCAGATAAAATATTTAAAAGAAATTGAATTACAAGCCTCCTAGATGGAGGTTTGGTTTTTGCTCATGCTCCCGGTCAGTCCGGGAGGGTATCGAGCCTAAACGTGCTGTGCCGTCAGCTTCACGCCTAATGCATTCACAAGCTTCAACACTGTGTCATACCGGGGCTTTGCACCTGGTGCCAACGCTTTGTACAGGCTCTCACGGTTCATGCCTGCATCACGGGCCAACTGCGACATACCACGGGCCTTGGCGACTTCTTGCAAGGCGCGCAGGAACACGTCAGGGTTTGGGTCTTCAAGCGAGGCAGTGAGGAATTCACTGATGGTGTCCTCGTTAGTAAGGTATTCAGACGCCTCAAATGGCTTGAGCTGGGTCATGTTCGTTCTCCACGATCGATCTCGTTTAGGATAGCTTTTGCGGCCCTTATGTCGCGCTTTTGCGACGACTTGTCACCACCGCACAGTAACAGATACACAACTTCTCCACGGCGCGTGTAGTAGACGCGGTAGCCGGGGCCGACGAAGATCCGCATCTCTGAAATCCCATCACCTACCGTCTCACAGTCACCGAAATTACCTTCCTGTGCTGAAACCATCCGCGAGACGATCCGGGCTCGTGCCCTGTCGTCCTTCAAGCCTTTCAACCACAGGTTGAATTCTGTTGTTGTGATGAGTGTATTCATGAAGCAAGTGTAGCCGAACGGCGACACTCCAGCAACGCCAGAATGATCACTTTTTGATCAGTCCTGAAGGTGCTTCTCTCTGATCATATCTTCCAGCTCGTTCTTCCTGTCATTGAGTGCCTGGATTGCTTGTACCGCTTCAGGAGACACTTTGCATATGGTCATGTAGAGAACCATTGCAGTGGCTAGCCCCAGTTCTACACAAGCTAGGAGCCCACCCTCGTACTCATAATTGCCCACTCCATAAAGCCCCACATTTTCTAAGCGGGTCATTCCCTCTTCGAATGAAATGCGCGTGTGTAAGGTGACGGTCTTGGCATTAGGGTGCGCGCCGAAGTCGATGGTGCTTTCGTACAGTGCATACATCCAAGTACCCAGTACTGGGTCATGCTTATCCACCAATTTCTGTGCATCTTTGATCGGTTTTTTGAACGCGTTTTTGCAGGCTTTCAACCCTTCGGGTGAACTGTGCCGACCTATCCATTTCTCTGGCAGGGTTTCATCATTCGCCATCAATAGCGCATAACAGGCAGTTTCCAACGCCGTGCGCAAGATGGGGAAAATTCCTGAAACGTGACCCGTGAGACCAATGCGAAAGCCGGTCATTAAAAGAAACCTGGCATTGGTACGCATAAGGTGAATTATCGGATTGTCGATCTGGACACTTGGACCACTCACGTACTGATTTAGGAACGAATCTAGGTCGTCCATCATGGTCAGGAACGGGGAGCCCGCTTCAAGGATCTCGTCCAGGTTTTCAGTTCCGGCAGTGAGGTAAGCCCGGAATGAATCATCACCATTGTTTCTGAACATCAGACCACCTCGTCTGGCTTGGACCTACGCAATTCAGCTTGGTATTTTTCAACCTCGGCTTCAATCCGTTCTATGGTCCAACCGTTCTCTATCCACAAGGGTTCAAGGATGGCTGTGAGTGCTGTATCTGTGTCATGGAACAACTCAATGTCATCGTTTAATCTGGTGACGATTTCGTCAAAACCACCTGCATACAGAACTTCCATGTTTTCGCGGAAGAAGGTATGAGCTAGGTAATTCCGGCGTTTGTTGGATCTGCGAATCAAGTCATCAAAGGCTTCTGGTACGGTCATCACTTTTCTCAAGGAATGGACAAGCGCGCCAAACGTCTTGGAGAAATTACCGTCAAAAAACTCTTCGTATTCAGTGTCAGTCCATTCGGATTTTTTACTAGGTAAAAAGTCCAGGAAGAAGATGGCGTTCACTATCCCATGCTCAAGCACCTGGGCCATGTGCATGGCTGCACCGTAGTAGGCGCAGACCTCTTTGAACTGGAGGGATTCAGGCTCAAGCTCTTCCATCGGTTGCTCCAGGGTATCGATGATCGAATAGGGCTGTGTAGCTCTTGTAGAGAGCGTCATACCGTTCCCATGACGTTGCCCCGGTCGGTGAGTAGGTCTTTATGTTGATGGTCGAGCCCTTAATCACCGTCTTACCTTTGTACAGAACAGTGTTGGCCATGTCGTAATAGTCGATGAGCTTTTCGTCAGTGGCGTTTACGGGTACGGGGTATCGCCCAGCCCATACAACGCTGTGCTGATAGAAATTGAGGATCTTCTTCTGCGCAGGGTTCCTCTTCACGTCGAGTAGGTGAGCCAGCAGATTCAAATCGTGATGCTCTGGTGGGGTTATCCCTTGGCTAACAAGCGCCGCCTTCATTGCGACTTCCAACGATAGCCCACACAGCATGTGGTAGACGTGGGAACAGGCAAGGTGCATGTCGAACCCTTCACCTAACCCAAGCTCCATAGCAGCATCGCGGCCACGCCCGTGTGACATGGAAAGCCAAATGGCACCTGCAGAGGCATGAAGGTCGTTAGCACGATTCCGCCAATGATTTTGATGGCTCTTGTCGTCTACCAGTGTGGGCCGTTGGTGGTGCTGAAAAACCTCATACTCCGGGAAATCTTCTTCCATGTGAGTCCCTAATGACAGACGAAAAAAAGCCCCGATAGGCCGGGGCTTCATGCTAGCAGTTTGGAACCATCAAGCGATGGTGTAGCCATCGAAAGCGGTTTTCTCAGTGATAGCCCTGATGATGTTTGGTCGGGTAGCTGGAACCTCGGAGCCGTCTGTAAGCTTGATAGTGGCCGGGTTGAGCGTTTCCTTTCCGTCTTCATCCTTGACGATCTTAAAGCCCAAGAAGGTGAATGCTGGTTCGTCTTGGGTCAGGTTAGCAGCAGCACGGCCACGGCGGGAGAACAGCTTTTCAGACTTACCATTGTGCGTCACGGTGTGGAATGTCGGCTCGCCGGATGGGTCTTTCTCGCTGGTTTTGCGAGTGCCCTTTGTTTTGCTACCGGCATTCTTCAACGCTACGTGTGTGCCTTTGATGACCTCGAGGGAAATCTGATAGGCCAAGGCTTTGAATTCGTCTTGGAAAGCCAACAGAACGCGTTCAAAAGAAGTACTTTTCTTCAATTCTGCCAAGGACTTGAGGTTAGCTTTTTCTGCATCTTTCAGCTTTTTCAATTCTTCAAAAAGCTTAACCAGCTTTTCGTCATCGCCCGAAGTCGCTGCAGCGGAGATTTGAGCGTGGATGTCAGTCAAGGCTGATGAAGTCGTGACAGACAGTAGGTGCTTCAAAACCTTTGCGCCCAGCTCTTTCGCAGGAGCTGCGTGGAGATCAGCAGCAATGGCGGTTTCGTATTCAGTTTGAGAGGCTTTGTCAGTCATTCACTCGTTCCTTGCGTGCGTGTTGGTGTTTTTAATAAGAATTGCCTGAAGATAGTTGATGGATAACCTATTGTCAATTTGTTTGGCGTGGTTTTATAAAAGAAAATGATATAATTGTTCATATAACAAACAAGTCTAATATGAAGTATACAAAAGAAGAAGAAAAGCAAGCGCTGGCAAAAAGAAATCAATCATCCGAAATAGATGATGCACAGCAAACAAAAGATATTGATGACATGCTTGCAAAAAAAGGTGTTTTAAAGAAATTACCTGAACCAGTTACACAGCAAGGGATAATAAGCGGGGGAGTGAACGTTAAACGCGCAGTTCCTTTAACAAAGCTGTCAAATGAAGAGGAAGAAGAACAGCTACCAGTGGATGAATTCGTTTCTGCTCTACTGAAAATAGGTAAAAAATACGATAGAAAAGTAATGCAGAAGAAAGACGACATTCATGATGGCGTAGACCTTTTCTTCATCAAAGTTGGGCAAGTACGCGCTATTGATGTGAGCATAAAGCATGGTGGTGATATACGATTCAATGAAGGCGAATTGAATTGCCAGATGAACCAAGACATTGTGAGAGCTGTAGCTCCTTTCAAATTTCACCAGCCTGACACCGTGCTTGAGGTGTGGGTAGATGATTCTAAAAAAACTCCAGAAGCAATTGCTGCGCAAGAGGAATTCATTAAGAACACTATTGGCACATTACTAGAATCAGGGGTTAGTCTCGACCGTATTGTCTTAAAAAACGAGCAATTCAACTCTATTCTGGAGAAGTACAAAACAGAAGCACAAGCAGCTAATCCAGAAGAGCCCGCTGTAGCTGGTGTTAATGTCGTGAGTCAAAACAAGCCTGTTGAAAAGCCAGTTGAACCTGCTGCACCAGTGGCTGAATCCTCCCAAAAGGTCGTCCAACCAAAAGAAGAAATTCCTGCGAAGCAGAATGAAACCGATACTCCATCTGATGAAGTAAAAAATAGAATCGAAGAAATATTTATGGGCGAAGGGTTGTTCAGGAGGGGAGATTCTATATTGGACATGATAAGTAGAGGGGTAGAATTAGATAAAGCAGAAGGGATTAAGATTAAAATATCACAAGATGGCAGTACCTTTAATGTCACAAAGATTGGGGGTGATGCGAGCATTCCAGATCGAAATTTTCAATTTGATACTTCAAAGATGCCTGATGCTGAAGAATACAGAAGGGTCTTCAATTCGCTTGAAGGTCAAGGTCAGTTGGCAATCATAAGATCAGGTATGAATCTCGAAAATTTTGTTAAACAAAAAACGTATCTAAAGAAAAATGGGATTGATTTGTCATTTTCAGATGATTACCAAGAAGTGGTTGTTTCGAAAGTAAATGGTAATACAAAAGAGAGGGAGACATTTCCTCTAAGTAGCATCGTGGTTGGGACTTCAAAATTAGGGGCGGGGTTGTTCAACGCACTGAATAATATTTCAAGCGCAGATAACCAGTTTAAAGAAATAAAGCCAAGCAATGCAGCCAAAGCAGCAAACGCGGATGCTTTGTTTGAGCCAAAACCTGTGGATGTGGAAGAGAGGCAAACAAGTCGAAGAAACAAACCTTCGATGTAAAAAGAATAAGAGAACCTACGGGTTCTTTTTTTGCGCATAATTTGATGACTGCGAAATGGTATAATTAAAGCAATAACAAACAAATCTAAAATGAAGTTTATAGACAAAATTAAAGACAACCTCAAAGAGGTTTTTGGCGGAAAAAAAGACACGGGATTCTCAGAGAATACAGTAGGTGTAATTCAGTCTTTTCAAGATGCAGATTCTACCCCTAGTGTCATTAATGATTTGCCTGAAAATCAAGAACAATATAGCGATGAAATATTAAAGGCTTTCGCAGAAGAATCTAAGACGTTTGGTATGGGAAGCAATAGTCAAACTAAATATGATTATCTGACTGATACTGACGGGGCATTCCGTGACAAAATTATTGCTAGTATAAATGTGAAGCGCGTACCAGAGTCTGAGCTGGCTAAAAGCCCTGAAAATTCAATGGTTGAGGCAAAAGATTATCTAGCTGAGTTGAAGGTAATTCTAGAAAAGTACAATATGTCTATAATGGAGTTTTCTAATTCAAAAATTAAGATAGCGGATGAAAGAAATAGAACTCAATTTGACCTCAATAGAACAGGTGGGGTTAGGTTTTATGTGAATATCAATGGGCCGTGGGTTCAAGAGATAGTTGATTTTGAAGCAAGGCATAATTACTCGGGGAACAGAAAAAGCATTGAGCTTTCAACAGATCCAGATTTGGTAAGCCATGAAGAACGTAAAAAATATTTCGTTTCATGCTATAAAACTCTTCATGCTGCAGGTATCGATCATAAGAGAATTGTCGTTCTTGATAAAGATTTCAGGTACTTGATGGATGAGCTAAAGCCTAAAATCGAACCTGTCAAAGTTGATGCGGAATCAACCAACAACGCGAAACCATTGAATTCACAAGCTCCACCGTTAACTGGTGGGGTTCGAACAATTACTGCACAAGAGGCTTTGGAACAACGCACCTTGAGAATATTAAGATATTGCGGTGGTGATTTAGAATATTTAGAAAGTAAAAGTAAAATCTTGGCCAGTGAACATAATTTGGAAATTAGTTTTAGTCCTGATGGCGATCATGTTACTGGTTCAACAGTTGATAAAAAGTTATCCGCAACTTTTCTCACAAAAACTGTCGAAAAAGGAGAAAGGTATATTCACGAATTAAGCATGAGAGAAGTAGACGATACAATTCGTAGAATTGTTACGAATTCCAAAGGGAATTTGTCAACTTTTGAAGATTTAACAGGGGCGGCTTCAAAAGATTTGAGTATTGATATTTCTATATCACAAGATTCTAAAAATATTGTTGGTGAAAAAGCGAAAGACGGAAACCTACACAAAGTATCATTAGAGCTAAATGGAATTAATGGAGGTAAAATTCTTTCAGAAATGCATAAGCTTGAAAAGAATGAGCAAGACGACCACACAGTGCGCGATGCAGTTAAAAGGGGGTACAGGCCATGATTTCTATGAAGGGGCTGTTCTCCTTCTTCGTAGCTAACCAAGCTCAAAAGCCAAGAAGCAATGAGGCTTCCAAAGCTGCTGATGAGCTGGTGTCGAAGCCTGAATTCCTCAACAGAAGTCGAGAGCGATTGATCAGCACCATGATTCGTGCGGTCCGGTCTTTGCGGCTTGTAGTGCCTCATTTAGGGGAAGAGATTGTAGCCCCGGCCAATGGCTTGGCTTCTGTTCTTATGATGAGCAAGGGCTTCTGCGTCCAGGACGTGCGTACCCAGTCTGCGGAGCTTGTGCTTTCCCTCATACGGGATGTGCATCATGAGTTTTCAGTGGGAGCCACGAACGAAGGCCAGATCATTCTCTCCCTGGTAGCTGATGAAGCTGTAACGCCAAAAGGGGGCCTTGTAAGACTCATCACTGACGTAATTCACAATGCGTGCCTAGATCTGCCAGATTCGGTCCTGGAAGCTGGGCGTGACGCCGTAGAAGGCCAGGTTCATGCTGTGATTGCGCGTAAGCTTGCTTCGACTCTTGGGCAGTACTTCGCTGACAATCAGCGCATCCCGCTTTCTGTAGCGCGCCATGAAGCCTTGAAGGCACCTCACATGATGGTGGATGTTGAAGACTTGAAGAGCTTTTTGGATAAAAAGCTACAGAAGAATGCAGATGTTCTATTCGATGACCTTTACACCTTTGATACGACAAGCACCTACAGAAAGGGCGATTAAAGGTCGCCTTGCAAATCTGTGAATATCTCAGATAGGGCAGATTTGTTCGTTGGAAATTTTAGGCAGATTGTTAAGATTTCCATGGGCTGTCTGTATTCCCATTTGACCTTTGAATAACCCAGCTTGAAAATAATTCTATCCAGCTCGAATAGATTTTCTAAAAAGTGAGTGTTCACCTTGTTGTTTTCGAAATGGGTGTACTTAAAAATACTATAGTAGTCGTCCATATGTTTCACAAAAGCCTTTACTTCCTCAAAGCATGTCTTCCATTCAGGGGAGCCGGGTTTGATTTTTGTGTAAGTTCTAATCATGCTCGTGACAAACATTAGGGATGCACATGTTTCGATTGGTTGTTTTAGAAAATTGCTTGTGATGATTTGATCAAATGCAGTGCAGTATTTATCAAGCGGCGCGCCTAGTTTCTTCTTGATCCCGGAGTAAGATTTATCTTCTGGTGGAGGGTCGGAGTTAAAAATTTGATCTAGGATGTCTGAGTTTGGATTGGGTATGTCTTTTTCATCATCACCGTTTATCCCCGAATCAAGGTTTTGCATCATTTGATCTATTGCGTCTTCGTCATATTCGTCTGTCATAATATCCTCATTAGGTTGGTTGGTATTGAAAGTATTTTCATTAATCTTTGTTTGGGCTTCGTAGCCAACAGGAAGGCTCTATATGATTTTGCTTTTTTATTGAGATACTTCTCGTTGTACCTTTGGAAAAGGTGCCCGTATTTTTTCAGAAATGGTTCATAAGTGATTAGCAAGTCTTTATGAAGCGAGGGGTGTGCTGTCATGTAGTCTGTTGGGTATCTCAGCCATTCCTGCTTGTTCACGTAATGTGTAAAGTATCTTGCATAGTTTTTCTTTAGCAAAAAAACGATGTATTCATTGATACTATTGGGCCTAGCATTTTCGGCCCACTCGTCAAATTGGCATAATTGAAAAGCGTCGAATGCCAACCAATTTTCTTCATTCGTTGTGAAGTTATTTAAAGACTCTTCGTTTGGAATCTGTGCCCAGTCATGTCTGATTCGGAATCTATGATCCGTACAACGGCTATTAGCTCTATACCCACTGACGTTCAAAGCATCCGTAGGAAAAGCATATAGAGACTTTAGGAAGCCTTTCAGGTCTTTCTCATAGAACCACTTCAATCGAAAAGTGAAAGGTTTGTTAGCCAAGCGCTGTGAGTAATCGTCAAAGATAAGCGCGTTGATTAAATCGTTGCGCGTTGGGCAATTCGAAAAGAAAAGTAGAAATTCAATTTCTTTGTTGTACTTGTAGAGAATGAAAGGATTAGTCAGCTCTGTGTAGTTTTCAGCGTTGATAATTTCATCGAGAGTGTTGGGTTTCGGATCAAAGTCGAAAGTCTTGCTGTAAAGCAATTCATCCAAGTCATTGATAGGTATCTCTCGCCCTTTTGTGAGGCTAGCTTTAAACATAATGTCATTGTTTGTTTTTCTTCTCTAATTATACCATTTGTAGGTGATGTAACTCGCCTTATAGAATAAAGAAAAATCAGGCATTAGCCTGACTGTTTTTCCTTCTGTAAATTATTAGGTAAGAGAGACCCATTGGAATGATGGTGTAAGCAATCAGGCCGCAAATGATTTGCGTGACATTTGATTTTTGAGATACTACCACAAGCCAATCTAAGAAGCTGAAGCTACCAATCGAATGGCTCATAAACATTGAACAAGATATTAGAGTGACAAAGCTTAGTATTATGAACTTAACGAAGCGTTCTGTTTTAAAGTAATTTTTGTAAGTTTCAGTTGTAGAGGAATTTAGGTTTTGCATAATTGTTCGGTTTGTTTTTATAGATTATACCATTTTTTAGGATGACTCTTTAAGGAAGACGTTACTAAAATATGCGAGGTCTTTGAGATTTGATTTTGGATAGTGAGCAAACACCTGACAAGTGGCCGCATCCACCGCGACCATACAATGCAATTCTCCTAATGGATTTTCAATTGCGACCAATAACTTATGTGTTCTTGTTTCCATATCTTGCATTAATTCTAAAAATGCTTCATCTCCATTTGGGATGTATTTGATGACTGGGCTTTCAAGGTCTTTTGTTATTGAGAGTAAACCTTGAAGCAGATCTGTTTTGCTAACCTTGATTGGCGTTTCTGGTTGGCTTCGGTATGGCATAAATTTTCTATACGCTTTGCTGTAGTCTTCGTTAGTAAAAGAATCCCAATTATCGTAATTCACGACAACCTTGAAAAAGCGGCAAAGGTGTAGCTTCAAATAATCGTCATTAGCTGTTTCGGATATACCATTATTGCTAATGTCGAATTCAAAGCAGCAGTGGTGTTCGTGTTCGATGCGTATAGCGTCTGGTGCTGTAATACTGATGTGTCGCTCTAGTAGCAAGTCTCTTGTGAAATGCACCTGAATCTTTGTAAAGAAGCGTTTTCTTTGGGCCGTGTAAATCATCAGCTCACTAGTATTCGCTTTGTGCAGATCTGCCAGTGCCTGGATAAGATTCTGACTGATTAAAGGCTTTCCGTTTACTGTGAAGTCTTGAAATGTGAGTCTCGTGGCTTGCTTTAATACGTGAAGGTTTGAATTCGGCATGTGCAGGAATTTATTTATTTAATGTATTATACCATTTGGGCTAATCGCATTTGCTATAATGACAAAAACGACTGTGTAAAACATGAATGAATTAAACTTTAACGAACCGGCTGTGCAGATTGATTTACCAGATCTATTCGGTACAGAAAAATCAAAAGAGAACGTCGCGGAAAGAACTGACTCACTGATTCAAGCTTTAAGCTCAATAACAGAGAGTCGTGGCTTGAATGCATCACTCGCAGGGATCAAGCTCCCAGCACCAGCACCAGCACCAGCACCAGCACCAGCACCAGCACCAGCACCAGCACCAGCACCAGCACCAGCACCAGCACCAGCACCAGCAGCAGCTCCAGCACCAGCACCAGCAC
>Ga0160440_100140_pt1 | contig 69700 bp, 61 predicted proteins | sample HID1971I_E1MG_FD_108277 | JGI IMG/M metagenome (GOLD analysis project Ga0160440, IMG submission 108277) | Enriched millipede-associated microbial communities from UW Madison campus, WI, USA - HID1971I_E1 MG | ecosystem: Host-associated > Arthropoda: Insects > Digestive system > Unclassified ... | reverse complement strand
CGCTTTTCAAAGTGACCCGCTGTAAAAGCGGAACCAATAGTGGCCGTTGCCCAAATAACGGATATGTACTCGGTCTGATCCAACATTCTGGTCGGCTGTCAGGCCGCCATCGGGGGCAAGCCCCCTCCCACAGTGTCCGACGGCGTACCAGAGGCTGTGTAGATACCTGTGCCCGCTACCTGCGTCCTAACGTCGCAGCAGCCAGCTCTTGGAAAATCCCACACAAGCCTTAGAATCGCGCGCTCGCTTGCAGTCGTCGGGACTTGATGACTGGAGGCTTCAGCAACGCGTACCTGAATGGCTGGCCACACATTCGTCGATGTGTGTCCGACTCAACCACCCTCATTTGCACAACACACTTCGGTTTGGCAATCGCACGCACGCCTGTGCCTGTTTCGCTGTTCGATTCTAGAGGTCTTTATGTCTCCGCGTTTGCTGGCCATGGCGCTGGCGCCCCTGCTCGGGCTGTTCATTGTTGCTCTGGGCAACGGCTTTCTTTCATCCCTGACCACCCTTCGACTGGACGCGGCCGGTGCCTCGGCCACCATGATCGGTATCGTTTCCTCGGCGTACTTCATAGGCCTGACGCTGGGTGCCGTCTTTAATGATCGATTGATTCTGCGCATCGGTCATATCCGCGCCTACGGCAGCTTTGCCTCGCTGATCGCGGTGACCATCCTGCTGCAGGGGTTGTTCTATGACACGTGGGGCTGGTTCGCGCTGCGTCTGGTCAACGGCTGGGCGACGGTCGGGGTGTTCCTGGTGATCGAGAGCTGGCTGTTGCTGGCCGGCGACGCGAAGATCCGTGGGCGCTTGCTCGCGCTGTATATGATCGTGCTGTATGGCGCGGGCGTGCTGGGCCAGGCAGCACTGGGCAAGATCACCGGCCTGAGCGAAAGCGCGCCGTTCATGGTGGCCGGCATGCTCGCTTCGTTGTCGGTGCTGCCTATTGTGATCCTGCCACGGGTGTCGCCACTGCTGGATCAGGTTGAACCTCTCAAGCCACGGCAACTTCTGGGCGTGACGCCGACCGGGCTGATCGGGTGTTTTGGCTCGGGGGTCACCATTGCGGCGATTTACACCTTGCTGCCGCTGTACCTGCAACGCGCCGGCCTGGACGTCGGCGAGGTCGGCAGCATGATGGCCTGGACAATCCTCGGCGCCATGCTCCTGCAATATCCGGTCGGGCGCTGGTCCGACCACAAGGATCGCTTGCAGGTGCTGACAATTCTGGCGATGGCCTGCACGGTCTTGTCGCTGGTGATCGTATTGTTGCCGTTGTCGTCGCTGATGCTGGCCGTGCTGCTGTTCCTGCTCGGCGGCGCGGTATTTGCGCTTTACCCGGTTGCCGTCAGCCATGCCGCCGACCGCGCCCCTGCCGAGGCGCTGGTACCGATGATCCAGGGCTTGCTGCTGATCAACTCGTTGGGCTCGGCAATCAGTCCGATGATGATCTCACCGCTAATGAATTCGTTCGGCGCAAATGGGCTGTTCTGGGTATTCGCGCTGGTCAACCTGTGCATGGTCACCTTTTTCTTATGGCGCCGTAACAAACGCGCCGCTCCGGCCAATCCCGCACCTTTTGCCGCTGCGGCAACGTTCTCGCCGACCGGTGCTGAATTGCGCGTGACCGAAGATCTGCGCCAGGCGGCGCAGGATCATCCGCCCATGGTCGATGCGTTGAGTGGCGAGCCTACGCACTCCCAGTCCTGAACCACACCCAATCGCCCCCAGCCTGCGCGGCTGGGGGGATTTCGCTCTTAAGCGCTTTCCCGGTTCTGTTGTACTGTCGGATGTGGGCTCAACGCCCAAGCCGCCATCAACCGCTGCGGACTCTGGCAAGTTTTACGCTTGAGCACAAAACCCTGGCACTTTTGCGCAAACTGTTGACGGTTCTGCACCATATCCAACTGCATCTGTGCCAGTTCCTGTTCGCGGCAGCGTTCAACCTGCTGAATATCCATCGCGGCTTTACGTGCGCGTGCTTGAGTGTATTTCTCATCGGTCAACGCACTGCTGGCCTGCTGCATGAGCCACAGGCCAAATGCGTCTGGGCAACGCGGTCCGATGCCTTGGATCATTCCGTATTGCTGGGCTTGGAGGGCACTGATGGGCAGGCATTCTTCGGTGAGTTTATGCGCGATTTCACTGCCGACGGCCCGTGGCAGGCTGTAGGTCCAGTATTCGGAGCCATAAAGCCCCATGGTTTTGTAATGCGGGTTGAGCACGACACCCTCACGGGCCAATACAACATCGGCGGCCAGCGCCAGCATCACGCCGCCTGCGCCAGCGCTGCCGGTCAGGCCGCTGATTACCAGTTGCCTGGCTGTTAGAAGTTCCAGGCACACATCGTCGATGGCCTGGATGTTGGACCAGGCTTCCAGCCCAGGCACCTTGGCCGCCTGGATGACGTTGAGATGAACGCCATTGGAAAAACTGCCGCGCCCGCCCTTGATCAGCAACACCTGGGTATCTCGCGCCTTGGCCCAGCGCAATGCAGCCACCAGGCGTTGGCATTGTTCGGTGCTCATGGCGCCGTTATAGAACTCGAACGTCAGTTCACCGACGTGTCCGGCTTCGCGGTAGCGAATCGGTTGATAGGCCAGCGCATCGGACGTCTGGCAGGCGATGGAGCTATCCAGCACCGGCACGCCGGCCAACTGCTCAGCCAGGACGTGCCGTGCCGGCAGCTTGAAGGTCTCCTCCCCTGGCTGGGCTTTGCGTTTGAGCGAGCCGATCCACAGGCTGCGGTCGCCGGCCGCCACCAGCACGGCGTCGTCCTGTACCGCGAGGATTGCTCCCGGCGTACCCTGGCGTGAATCCAGGTGTGCGTCGTACAGGTAATACTGCCCGCCCTCAAGGCTTGCCAGCACGCCGGGCTGGCCATCAGCGGCGTCGATGCTGCGTTTGATGAAGCTTGCACAATCGAACCAACTGAAGGTGCGGTCGGCCTGGGTCATGTTCGGCTGCAAACGCCCGATGACGTTGGGTTGTGTGTAGTCGAGCGGCACCGGGACGAAACCGTTGGCAAACTTTTGCACCACATCGCGGATGCAAACCATCGCGGCGTCACTCACCGGGCCGTTGTACAGCTCGGATTTGCGCACATCAGTGGGCATGTCGAATTCGCAGGTGGACCAGATCGGCCCGGCATCCATCTCCTCCACCGCTTGCAGGGCTGTGACACCCCAGCGGCTGAGCTGCCCGGTGATGGCCCAATCCAGTGCACTGGCGCCACGGTCGCCGACAATGCCCGGATGGATGATCACTACCGGGCGCTGCGCATGGCTCCACAGCTGCTGTGGCACACGGTCCTTGAGAAAGGGGCAGATCACCAGATCGGCGCCTGAAGCCTCGATCTGCCGGCACACCGAGGCTTCATCGGTGAACACCACCACGCTGGGGTCGTGACCCGCCTGGCGCAGGTCCAGCCAGGCGCGCTGGGTCAAACCGTTGAACGCCGATGATAACAAGAGGATCTTCAATGACCGCATGGCTGACTCTTCCTTGAGAATGCGCGGCCAGAGACACTCCTTGAGCCGTCCCTGGCCTTTGATGGAATCACAAGATTATAGCGCTCGCCGGTACGGTCACCTGATCAGGATCAATCTTGCGTGCCCAGCCCGGCGATCAACGCATCGAGCACCACACGAACCTTGGGCTGCGCCTGGCGGCTCTTGACCCAGGCCAGGTTGATCTCAAACCCTGCTGTCGCCAATTGCGGCAAGACCTGGACCAAGGTTCCGTCGTGCAACTGCTGCTGGATCAGCCATGTTGGCAACTGGACGATACCGCAGCCAGCCAACGCAGCCATCAGCAACCCTTCACCATTACCCACCACCCACTGCGGCGCAGCATGCTTGTGCAGCGTCATGCCCTGTTCGCCAGTGTAGCGCCACGGGCTGATACGCCCATCCGCCCAGCCATAGGCGATGCACTGATGGTGGGCGAGGTCGTGCTCCGACACCGGTGTGCCATGACGGGCCAGGTACGCCGGCGCGGCACACAAGACATGCCACTCATGCGCGAGCACCTTGTGCCCTAGCGTCTGCGGCCACTCATCCGCATTGCCGATGTGCACGACGATGTCGGCGCCTTCCCGGAACGGGTCGACCAGGCCATCACAGAAGGTCAGGTGCGGCACCAGCAGCGGATGTGCCTGCATCCATGGAACAAGGAATGGCAGCACCTGGGTGCGACCGAATGTGCCTGGCAGGTCAATGCGCACTCGTCCACGCGGCTCGGTATTTTCCGCTTGCAGGGACAGCTCGGCTTCTTCCAGGTCAGCCAGCACCCCGGTGCAGGTACGTAGGAACGCCGTGCCCGCATCGGTCAATGCCAATACACGCGTCGTACGCTGGAACAGCCGGGCGCCCAGGCGTTTTTCCAGCCTGGCAATGGATTTACTCACGGCAGACGCGGTCAGGGCCATGTTCTCGGCGGCAGCGGCGAAGCTGCCGCATTGCGCAACGCAGACAAACACGTCAATGCCCTTCAAACGTTCGGAGGCAAACATAGACGATCCTTATTCATGAATTCATTTCCTTAGTCGTTGGAAAAAGCATCCTAAATCAGAATTCACGGCACCAGTAAGCTATGTCTATCCATACAAGCGGTTCATGACGCTTGCACTTGGTCAATGGACGATGAGGCTCGAATGCTCGCCACGCTTAAAACCTACCCCGCTACCCTCAACCTGCTGCTGTGCGCTTCATTGGTACTGACCCTCGCCCGGGCGGTCACCCTGCCCTATCTGGTGATCTACTTGTCGGGCAACTTTGACCTGGGCATTGCCGACATCGGCCTGGTCATCGGCAGCACGCTGATCATCGGCTCTTTATTGAGCCTGTATGGCGGGTTCCTGGTGGACCGCATGCGCAGTTGCCCGCTGATTCTCACCTGCTGCGCAGTATTCGCCCTGGCCTTTCTTGGCGCGTACGGCGCGTCCCAACTGTGGCTGTTCTACCTGTGCCTGGTACTGGTCAACCTGGCGTATGCGGTGATTGATATCGCGGTCAAGTCCGGATTCGGCAGCCTGCTCCCCGTCGATCAGCGCAGCGAAGCGTTTTCGATCAAGTACACCCTGACTAATATCGGCTATGCCATCGGGCCATTTCTCGGCGCTGGGGTGGCCAGCCTGGACATCAGCCTGCCGTTCCTGCTGTCGGCGGGGCTTGGGGCCGGCTACTTCCTGATCTACAGCGTATGGGGCGACAAAAACCTGGCGACTGTGGAAACAGGTCAACCACCCACGCCGTTCCTGGCGGTCGGCAAGGTATTGCTGCGTGATTACCGCCTGGTGTGCTTTACGCTCGGTGGTTTATTGAGTGCGGTAGTGTTCGGCCAGTTCACCGCTTACCTCTCGCAGTACCTGGTGGTGACCACTACGCCCGAGACCACCTACCGGATCATCAGCACCGTGGTGGCGACCAACGCCCTGATGGTGATCAGCATGCAATACAGCCTCGGCAAGCGTATTTCCCGTCGGCACCTGAACGCCTGGCTGGCGGCAGGGCTGAGCCTGTTTATCGTTGGGCTGGGCGGCTTTGCCCTGTCGACCACACTGGTGGTGTGGGTGATTGCCATGGCGATCTTCACCCTCGGTGAAATCATCGTCTTCCCAGCCGAATACATGTTCATCGACAGCATTGCGCCGAACCACCTGCGGGGCATGTATTACGCGGCGCAGAACCTGGGCAACATCGGCGCCGCGCTCGGGCCGGTGCTATGCGGCCTCGTGCTGGCGACGCAACCGGCGCAGTATATTTTCTACATGCTGATGCTGTTCATCGTTGCCGGTGGGTTGTTCTACTGGCTGGGCGGTCGCATTGCCAGTGATGGGAACCTTGAACCGCTCAGGTGAGGCGCTCAATCTGCCCCGCTCGCCGAACCTGAGCGCGATCCCCGCCAGGCGACGGGTGCAACGGCCAGGAACTGCCTCAGCTCCATCAGTAACATCTCGCTCGAGTACCGCGTAGCGCCTGGGTTGGCGCATTTCAACGCCGGCATGATGTTTTCCACGCCGCCGTAGTGCCAGGTACAGCCTTCTCGTTCATCCTGTTGAAGGGCTCGGGTAAAGATCGACAGGTCCCGACGTGGCCGAGGAATTCCTGAAATACGCTCCACCCAGCTCTCGTAACGCTGCCTGACTTCCAGCGCAGCACCGTGAACAATCGCCACGACACCGCAGCGTGTCCGGTTGTGAAAGGCGATGTTCGACAAGCCGAAATAAGGTTGCTGGTAGTCCAGATGGTCCGTAACGAGCGCAGCCGGCAGATGGAACACCGCCAGATCGACATCCTTGTATTCCACCAGCCGCGTTTCGGGATGGTTCAACAGGCGTTCACTGCGCGCCAGGTGGTGCATCCCCTCAAGATAGCAATGGGCGTACTGCCCGGGATGCTCCAACACGTGGCCCACCTTCGGCAACACAGCTCGGTAGGTCTGCAGCAAGGCCGTATCGGCATCGAGTACGCCCGGTCGTTTTACTTGGGCTGCCAATGAATTGAGGGTAAAGGCCACTCTCAGCGCTTGGGGCGACGTTCCTCTGGAGAAGTCGCCAAGCCTGGCCACATCAATCAACAAGTCCTGGTGCCGCAGTGCGCTGGCAGGCGACAGAAACGCATAAATCGAAGCCAGCCCATCCAAGTCGAAATGATCGCTGGTGACAATCCTTGCCTCACCCACCGGATTGCCTTCGCGCAGATAACGGAATGCGCTTTGCGTTGACAGGTTGGCTTTATAACGCTGCGGTGTGTGGTTCGATGGCCAATGTGAAAGGGTCAGTAAGGTGGCGGCGTTATCAATGGAGTCCAGCGAGATGTTGGGCACCTGTGCGGTATGCCCCAGCGGTAGATACCGGAACGGACTGTCAGGGTCGATACCGATGGCGTGTTCAATGCCAGCTCCCGGATCAGCCTGCGTACGAGCGGGTATGGTCAAGCGACAGAAACCTGTCTTGATCGGTCCACGCACCAGCTCTCCACTGGTGCCGAGGGCATAGCGCAAGCGAGAGAGGTTTTCTCGACGGATATCGCTCGGGTCGCCATTGTTCAAGACCGCCCCACTGCCCCCGATGGCGCTGGGCAAATCAATGAAGTGGTTGTTGACGATGCCAATGGCCCGCCCACCCAGTACCCGCGTTTCAAGGCTGGACAGCTGTGCGGCGATATCCGGATCGGTCACTAACTCAGATGAACACAAGCGGTTCATGCTCGAACTCCCTTCGAAGAAATAATCAGGCTGCATCCAGCGCTGCGCGCTCGGCTTTGCTTCGTATAACCGGCCGGACGCTGACGAATATGAGCAGCGACAGTGCGGCGTACACCCCAAACAGCCAGGCTGCGGCACTCGATGCACCCGCCACGCCCCCGGGTGAAGAGAAGCCGCCAAGGTTGACGATCATGCCGGCCAATGCGGCCCCGATCGCCGTAGCGATCAGTTGAACCGTGGTGATCGAAGCGCCAGCCAACTCCTTTTCATCCTCGGCCACGCTTTCCAGCACGCGTGTGAGCAGATGCGGCCACGCCAGGCCGATCCCGGCACCGACCGCGAGCATTCCCGCACACACGCCTGCCACATTGAGCAGTGATGGATCGAACCGTGGTACGAATACCAACGCCAGTACCAACCCGGCAACAATGAAAAACGGCGCGATGCCAATGGCACGCAGCGCGGTAGTGGATTTCAGCCCGGAACTGTAAAGCGCCCCCAAGGTCCAGCCCGCCGCCATCAACGCACTGATATAGCCCGCCAGCAACGGTGTCTGCAGGTGCAAGACTTGCAGGAAATACGGCACAAAGACTTCGCTGGTCATGCCGATCACCATCAGGCTCATGGACACGTAAAGCGGCAGTAACGCACCGCGGGCAGCCAGGCCGCCCTTGGGCATCAAGCGCCAGGTCGAGCGGGCCTCTACGCGATAAACCAAATAGAGCAGCAAGAAACCCACGGCCAGGCCGAGCACGCTGTAGATCGCCTCAGGCTTGATACTGCCGACCGAAATGGCCAACACTACGGCGCTCAGAAGCACCAGTTGCGCCCACGGCACCCCGACAGGTCGGGAGGTATCCGCGCTTTTCTTCGGTAGCAGTGCCCAGGCCAGTACCATGAACAACGCGGTGACCGGAATCAGGGCCCAGAATGCGGCGCGCCAGGCATCGTACTCGGCGAATACCCCGCCCACCGCAGGCCCGATCAGCGTTGCAGCACCCCACATGCCTGAGATCAGCGCCATCGCCCGTGGCCACAAGGGCTCGGCGAACACCAGACGAATCATCGCGTAAGGCAGCGCGAACAGCAGCCCCCCGCCCAGGCCTTGAATAGTGCGGCCAAGAATCATGACCGCCATATCCGGCGCCAGGCTGCACACCCCGCTGCCAATGGCAAAGATCACCCCGGCCCAGACATACGCGGCCCTGGCGCCCAGGGCCGTGAGGCACTTGGTGGACAGCACCGAGCCAATGATCGAGGCGACCACAAACAAGGTCGTGTTCCAGGCGTAGTAGTCCAGCCCACCGATATCGGCTACCACTGACGGCAGTATGGTTGTCACCAGATAGACGTTGATGGCGTGAAGTGCGACGCCTCCCGCCAACGCCGCAGAGCGTAATCCGTTCTTCCCAAGGAGTAGCGCTGACCAACCTGTAGTAGATGTCATCCTGATATCCAAGTCTGATTAACCTGGGATCACTGTATTACAAAAGATAAACCTTGTGTAATTAGCCTGTCTTTTTTAAGTGATTTTCCTGACCGCCAAAACTGACTATGCTGGCAGGCCCCCGCCCTTATGCAATGGGTGACGCCACAGTCGACGGACGTCAGTGATGCCTTCATTTTCCATGGTTACGTGCAACCTATGACCACCAGAGCTAACGACGACACCCAGGCCTCCACAGCCGATCGCATCCTGTTCATGCTCAAGACCCGTGGCCCCTTGAAGACCACTGAACTGGCGACCCTGCTTGAAGTGACCTTCGAAGCCACCCGGCAGCACATTCAGAAATTGCAGGCGTCAGGGTTGATCACCGGCATTTGCGCACCGACCAGCGGCGCCGGCCGGCCGTCCCTGAGATGGGCGTTGACCGATACCGGCCACGGCAAGTTTCCGGACGCCCACAGCGTGTTGACCCTGCACCTGATCGAATCCATCGAAGGGGTTTTCGGCACCGAGGGGGTCGAGAAAATAATCGCCAGCATGGAAACCACCAATCGACGCGAATACCTTCAGGCCTGCGAGAAAGCCTCATCCCTGGAAGAAAAGGTACGCATCCTGATGGGCATCCGTGAACGTGCCGGTTACATGGCGCAAATGGAGGCGGCGGGCGACGGCTGGCTGCTGATCGAAAACCACTGCCCGATCTGCGCGGCGGCCCGCAAATGCCAGGGCTTCTGCCGGTCGGAACTGCAGATATTCCGCGCAGCCCTGGGCGACAGCGTCGTGGTCGAGCGTTGTGAATACCTGATTTCCGGGGATCGGCGTTGCGTCTACAGCATCCAGCCGCGCATGTGAGCCGTCCTTCCCCTGTCGCCCTTTAATTGCGCCATGCTCGACAACGAGGCTGCCCTTGGACTATTTCGCCGCCCTCACCGCCTTCGTCGAAGCTGCCGAAGGCAATAACTTCTCCCGCGCCGCCGAGCGTCTGGGCATCAAGGCCTCCACGGTGTCGCGCTACGTGAAGGATCTTGAGCAAGACCTGGGCATCGCGTTGTTCAACCGCTCCACTCGCACGCTGCACCTGACGGAAGGTGGCCAGACCTTCCTGATGCACGCTCGCAGGGTGCTGGATGAGCTGGAACACGCCAAGGCCGCCACCTCGGCGTTGAACCAGCAACCCCGAGGCTTGTTGAAACTCAACCTGCCGCCGGCATTTGCCCGGCATCACATCCTTCCGGCCTTGAACGATTTTCGCGCGCGCTACCCGCAAATCAGCGTGGAGCTGGTGCTGGATAACGCTCAGGTCAACCTGATCCATGCCGGCGTCGACCTCGCCATTCGCATCGGCGCGCTGGCCGATTCCACGCTCAAGGCCCGCAAACTCAGTGACGGCCGGTACTATGTGGTGGCCAGTCCGGCGTTCGCGATGCAGTACCCGCCCCCGTCAACGCCCACCGACCTGGCCGGCTTGCCTGCCGTAGTGGGTACGACTTCCAGCGCTATCACCTTTGTGAACGGCGACCTGGCGTTACCGCTGATGCATGCCGCCGGTATTCGCATCAACGACCTCGACGCGCAGTTGATCGCTGCGCGCCAAGGCCTGGGCTTTGCGTTGCTGCCGGATTGGCTGGTGGCCCGCAGCATCGACGCCGGCGAGCTTGTGGTGTGGTTGCCGCAGTGGCGCATTCGCGATGTCGAGCGGGGGTTTGCCGTGTGGTTTGTCTACCCGCCCAAGCGCATCGTGTCGTCCAAGGTCAGGTGTTTTATCGACTTTATCGTTGAGCGACTGGGCCAGGCACCGAACTGGAAATGATTCAGCTGAAACGAATATCCAGGGCGCGCAGATAGGTTTGCAGCCCGGCATCCTGGATCGGGATCAGGAACGCTTCGGTGTCTGATTCATTGAAGTGCGCGTGCCAGTACCCAGGCGGTGTGACAAACGCCAGGCCCGGCGACCAATCCACCCGCTGAGGGTTGCGGATCTGCCCATCCGCATCCAGCTCGGTGCCTACCAGGGAGTAGCACCCCACCGGGCAATCAATGATGAAGTCCAGCGCAATCGACTGATGCCGATGGGGTTTCTGCACCGAGCCCGCCGGCAGGATCCCGTACATTGCCCACAGCACATGGGTCACCGTGCGGGTCTGCGGGAAGTTGCGATTGCCCAGCAGAATGCTGATGCGGCTGCGGTCCTGCGCACGGGGATCATCCGCAGCTTCACGCAGTTTTGCGTTGGCCAGTGCCGCGGGGTACAGCGTCGGTGTAAAACGATCTGCGCTGCGTGTCACCCCCAGGTAACGCAATAATGGTTCATCGTGCACATAGTAAAGACGCGCATCCTGGCTTGCGCGAAAGTGCGCCGCCTGCAAGCCGGGCAAGGCGATGAAGCAGCCTTTGGACCATTGAATCTCATACGCCCCCTGAACCACGCTGCCCTCCCCGGCAATCACGTAGAACACCTGGGAGGTCGCATTCGGTTGCAGGCTGAGGGTGTCGCCCCGATTAAGGCGCATGAAGTTCGCGCACAGCCCGGGCCCGGTTGCCGGCCCTTCACAGCCCAGGGCGTCGCTGAGGTCCAGCGGTATCACGCGCGAGGGGCCGCTGGCATACAGCGAGGCGGGAAAGCTGTGGTAGGGAATCCGTGGGATGAGATTGGCGCTGATGGGGTTGGCCGCCTTGCTGTATTCGAAGTACTCGGCGTCCACTTGGTTCATGTCGCTTGGTGCGGGTTGCAATTCACGGTTCATCTGGCTCACCTCGGTCTGCGCTAGTGAGGGAACTATAGGCATGGCGGCTCAGCGGATTAACCCCTGGAGCTGCACAGCAGTTGTGCAAGATGGGAACGCTGGCAAGCGTTGTAGTGCCTTTCGGTCATTTGGATTGAACGATCATTTACTCAACCTCCTCTATCGCAGGACATGTAAATGGAGGAAGTCATCATGATCGACTCAGCAACCGGAATGAGACCCGGCCAGCGCTACACCGTGCAAAACCTGGAGCGCACGAAGAATTTCGGTGGATTCTTCCTGGATGGGAAGTACTACCTCGGTCCTGAGCTGATGACCGCCGTCGGTTGGCTGGAAGGCCAGAAATTCCTGTATGACGAACTGGATGCCAACGGCGAGCCGGTGTTTCCAGATCGGGTCGCCGGCACTATCGAAGACCTGACCCTGGTGTTGAACGATGGCGCACGCCTGGAACTGCAGGAAATGCAGGTTGACGCCCCAATGCAGGCGCCTGAATCTGCACCGGCCAGTCAACGCCGGGAAGAGACCGTCAGGCGAAAAACCAGTCAGCCACCCTACTTATTGATTGCAACAGGCGCCGCCTTGCTGGTAGCCGGCATTGCGATTGCGCGTGCCTGTCGAATGAACACTCAACGCCGCAGATAACTGCCTGCGCGCCCGCACTCTTACTACCAAAGGTACGCACGTATGTCTTACGACTATGAAGGTTCTGCAAGTGTCATCACCGCATCGCGTCATCTGGGCACTGGCTCAGATGAATGCCTGAATGACTCGGTAGACATCCACATGAGCAGCAGCGGTAAACCCACCGTCGTGCGCTTGGCATTCGATACCCCGCTTGAGTGGCCAGGCCACCCGAACTTCGTGACGGTCAATTTGCCCGACGGCACCTCTGTGAGCGGGGTGATTGTTGAAATTCAAAGACCCACCGATGGGCCGGGCTGGGTCACGTTCACTGTGGATGACTAAGACCGTTTGCGGGCGACACTAACGGCCCTGGCAGCCTAAACCTATCTAGCTGATGCCGAGCGATCCAAATGTGGGAGGTGGCTTGCCAGTCAGTGAAGGCTTTGTGTAGGAGCGAGCTTGCTCGCGAAAAACTCACAGGCGCCGCGTTCATTCAGGAAGCAGGCGTTATCGTTGAGGTTTTTCGCGAGCAAGCTCGCTCCTACAGAGGGCGATGTACGCTTAACTGACTGGCACTGGGGCAAGCCGCCTCCCACATTTGGATCGCTCGGCATCAGTCGGATAATCTTAGTGGTCACCCCTTGCTGTGTTCCGGCGACGACGGGCCTTTGGTTACGCCACGGGGGCCGGCCACGCTCCATATCACCGCGCCGACAAATGGCAGCACCACCACCAGCGCAGTCCATCCGGCCTTCGTGCCCAAGGTTTTATCGCTGCGCCATACGCTGTTGACGATCCACAGATCGAGTAACACGAGAATGACTGCCAGGCCTATCCAGAAATACGTGGTTTGCATGCTGCACCTCCAGGTCAGTGATGCAAGTTAGGTCAAGGGCGGGTGCGTGAGGTTCAATATAAAGGCAACTAAGCGAAGCGACGGTTGACCCTATGGGTTCAGTTTCGGCGCGCTTGAATTGATCGCAAAAGTTATAGGAAACGACACGAATTAAAGCTGAGTTGTATAAGTTTTTTGCACTGCACTACCGTTCATCACCGCGCCGTCACCAGCTTCATTCACTCCTAGCGCGCCTGGACCCGGCCCGGCGTACAGGTTGGAATCGACAACCCCAGGCTCTCACGCAACGTCGAGCCTTCATACGCCGTGCGGTAGACACCGCGCTCCTGCAGCAACGGAATGACTTCCCGGGTGAATCGATCAAACTGCCCTGGGTGCCCGATATAGATATTGAACCCATCCACGGCCCTTGCTTGCAGCCAGTCGGCCATTTTCTCTGCGACCGTGACGGCGCTGCCAACGAAGGCGCCGGGGCGCAGTTGCCGGCCAAACTCGACGGCTTGGCGCAGGGTAAAGCCTTTTTCCCGGGCGTGATCAGCGATGCGCTTGGCCGCAGTGAAAAAGCTGCTGCGCGCCGCCTCCAGGCTCTCTTGGGGGAATGGCGCATCCAGGTCGTACTGGCTGAAATCATGCCAACCGAAGTTACGTCCGAATTCCTTGAGTGCCAGTTCAAAACTATGGTCGAGCTGATGGTAGTGCTGCTCGATTTCCCTGGCGTGCGCATCGGTATCGCCCACGTAGATTTCTGCCCCGGGCATGATCAATATCTGCTCCGGGTCGCGCCCCCGTTGCAGCGCCCTGCCCTTGATATCCCGGTAAAACGCCTGGCCCTGCTCGATGCTGGCCGCATGGGTGAAAATGACATCCGCCGTGGCGGCGCCCAGGTCACGGCCGGGCTCTGAGTCGCCGGCCTGGAAGATCACCGGCTGGCCCTGGGGTGAGCGCTGAATATTCAGCGGCCCGACCACGGAGAAATGTTCGCCCTGATGATTCAGGCTGTGCAGCTTGCTCGGATCAAGAAACTGGCCGGTAGCCCGGTTGCGCACAAAGGCATCTTCCTCATAGGAGTTCCACAAGCCCTGCACCACTTGCACATGTTCAGCGGCGCGGCCATAGCGCGTGGCATAGTCATAATGTTCGTCGCGGCTGTAATTGCCCGCAGTGCCGGCATCGCCGCTGGTCACCACGTTCCAGCCGGCGCGGCCTTTGCTGATCAGGTCCAGGGATGCCAGGCGCCGGGCGACGTTATAGGGCGAGTTGTAGGAGGTGGTCAGCGTACCGACCAGACCGATATGCCGGGTGCTCACCGCCAATGCCGATAACAGCGTCAGCGGCTCCAGGCGATTGAGGTAATGGGACGGCGAGCCTTCGGTTATGAACTGGCTGTCGACGATAAACATCAGGTCGAACAGCGCCGCCTCGGCCTGGCGCGCAATGTCGATGTACCAGTCGACGTTGACGCTGGCATCGGCCGGCAATTGCGGATCAAGCCACAGATTATGCCGGCCCGGCCCGCCGCAACCCATGGTCAGGGCGCCGAGTTTGAGCTGTCTTTGAGTCATTGTGCAGGGGTTCCTTGAAGAGTCCCGGGCTGGGCTTCGGCCACGGCGGGCTGCAAGGACGCCGTGAATGAAGGGTCGAACAGGGTGGCGGCCGAGTAGGACTTGATTAGGCCCTGGCTGGCAAAAAACTCGACGGTCTTTTGCGCTTCCACAGGCGTCTGGGCCGTCAATGGCTCGACGGTGGTGCGCGCACGGGCAAACCAGGCGCGGGCGATGTCAGCGTCGGCGCGGGTGCGCTTGGCCCAGGCGTCGGCATACGCATTGGCGTTGGCTGGGTTCTGCCGAGCCCAGTCACGGGCTTTTTTCAGGCGCTGGAGAAAATCGCTGATGGGCCCACGCTTGGCCTCGACGGCACCGGCATTGGCGGCAATGAAGCTCTGGGCGGGAATCAACCCCTCAGCGGTCGCCAGTACCCGCGCACCCTGGCGCTCCTGTTGCGTGACGTAGGGTTCCCAGGTGGCGATGACGTCAACCGAACCGCCTTCCAGCGCATGGGAGGCGTCCAGCGCACTGAGGTAGCGAAATTCTAGAGAGTCCCGCGCAACCCCGGCTTTATCCAGGGCCGTCAGCAACAGTTGTTGGCTCCATGAGCCTTTCCAGATCGCTGCGCGTTTACCGGCAAGATCGGCCAGGCTGTGGATCGACGATCCCTTTTTCACCAGGATCGCCACGCCCTCGAGGTTCTGTCGGCTGACCGCGATCACCTTGATCGGTGCGCCCAATGCGCCCAGGAACAATACCGGCGCATCCCCCAGCAGGCCTATATCCAGGCTGCCGACGTTGAGCGCTTCGGCCACCGGCGAGCCGGCGGTGAATTGCTTCCAATCAAGTGTGTAGGGCAGATCATCCAGCACTCCCGCCGCTTCCATCACGGCCTGGGCGTTGTAGCTCTGGTCGCCGACGACCAGGGTTTGTGCCTGTGCCGTCAGGCATAGTAAGGCGGAGGTCAACCCCACCGCCAGTGTTGTCAGGTAACGCACGTTCGTCTCCAGATGCCCGGTCAGGGCATTTCAAGTCGATCCGCGCGCGCGGTCTCGGCAATGGTTGTCAGGGTTGATACGATGAGGATGCAGTGACCATGTGTAAAATACCCATAATGCATAACGTAATTCTTTAATAATGCAGCTATTGCATCTAATCGATCTTCTGGCCGGCTTCTCCATCCTCAACCCTTTAACCGACCCATCATGGGCTCGCTACGCGGGCCATGCTCAAACGTCATAATCCTGCAGGCGTCTGCGTGGTAATCTCACGCCACCACGAATAGACATTGATCGTCACTTGACGATGACCAAAGCCAGGAAAGAACATGCCCAAGATTTCTCACTCAGCGCTACGCCGCAACTTCCGTGACCTGCTTGCAACGCCCATCTGCGTTGAAACCGCTTCCGTATTCGACCCCATGTCTGCCCGCATCGCGGCCGACCTGGGTTTTGAAGTCGGGATCCTGGGCGGCTCAGTCGCTTCCCTGCAGGTACTGGCGGCCCCCGATTTTGCGTTGATTACCCTGAGTGAGTTCGTTGAGCAGGCCACCCGCATCGGCCGTGTCGCCCAGTTGCCGTTCATTGCCGACGCCGACCACGGCTATGGCAACGCCCTGAATGTGATGCGCACCGTCGAAGAGCTGGAACGTGCCGGCGTCGCGGCGCTGACCATTGAAGACACCCTGCTGCCGGCACAATTCGGGCGTAAATCCACGGATCTGATTTCGGTCGAGGAAGGCATCGGCAAGGTCAAGGCCGCCCTTGAAGCGCGGGTCGACCCTGAGCTGTCGATCATTGCCCGCACTAACGCGGGCGTGCTGCCCACCGCAGATGTGATTGCGCGCACCAAGGCCTATGAAAAGGCCGGTGCCGATGGCATTTGCATGGTCGGGGTCAAAGACTTCGAGCACCTGGAGCAGATCGCAGAGAACCTCACCGTGCCGCTGATGCTGGTGACCTACGGCAACCCGCAACTGCACGACAGCGAGCGCCTGGCCAGCCTGGGCGTACGCATCGTGGTGGCCGGGCATGGTGCCTACTTCGCCGCAATCAAGGCCACCTACGACAGCCTGCGTGCGCAGCGCCAGCTGACCCACAGCACTTCGAACCTCAGTGCGACGGAGTTGACCCACACCTACACCTTGCCCGAAAGCTATGTGGCGTGGGCCGAAGAGTTCATGGACGTTAAAGAGTAATTACCGCAGCGGTACTGCCTCAATCACTCAGGGGCCAGCCGCCTGCGCATGCCTGCGCTGGCGGCCGGACCGGCCTGTACGAGGCACTGGTCCAGCGGCACCACCGCACCTTCAGCCGTTGCCATCACCGGCTGCACCGGACGGCCCGTATCGCGTTCCACCACCTCCACACTGGCGCCCTCTTCGGCGTAATGCCGGTTGCCCCACGCCACCAGGGCCATCAGCACCATCCGGAAGTCCTCACCCTTGGCCGTCGGCACGTATTCGTAGCGTGGCGGCCGCTCGCTGTAGGCGCGGCGCTCCAGCATCCCGGCTTCGACCAAGCCATTCAGGCGCCGGGTCAGCATGTTGGGCGCGATACCCAGGCTGCGCGAGAACTCATCGAAGCGCCGTAGACCGTGCAACGCGTCACGCATGATCAAGATGCTCCACCACTCCCCTACCCGCTCAAGGCTGCGGGCGATCGGGCATTCGTCACTGATGAGGGATTTGCGCTGCATAAGAAGTCCTGGGTGCGAGTTCACACTTGTGTGGCGCCATGTTACTTTCATGATGATAGTGACGTCCATACGCTAGGTATCCCTCAAGCAACAGGAGTCGATTGATCATGAGTAAACGTATCGTCGTGACGGGCATGGGCGCGCTGACGCCACTGGGGTCGAGCGTGGAATCCACGTGGCAACGCTTGCTGGACGGCCAGTCGGGCATCCGTCGTTTGCCGCAAGCATTAATCGGTGATTTGGCGATCAGTATCGGTGGCCAGGTGCAAAACATGGAGCAAGACCCCGAAGCCGGATTTGACCCAGATCGACTGTTGGCCGCCAAGGAACAGCGCAAGATGGATCGTTTTATCCTGTTCGCCCTGGCGGCGGCAGATGAAGCCTTGAAGCAAGCCGATTGTGCACCGAAAACGCCCGAGGAGCAGGAACGCACCGCAACCATCATCGCTTCCGGTGTCGGTGGTTTCCCGGCGATTGCCGACGCGGTGCGCACCACCGATAGCAAAGGCCCGCGGCGTTTGTCGCCATTCACCATTCCGTCATTTTTGAGCAACATGGCCGCCGGGCACGTGTCGATCAACTACGGCCTGAAAGGTCCCCTGGGCGCGCCGGTGACTGCGTGTGCGGCCGGCGTCCAGGCCATCGGTGACGCAGCGCGCATGATCCGCGCCGGGGAAATCGATGTCGCAGTCTGCGGCGGTGCCGAAGCGGCAATTCATCGGGTCAGCCTTGCCGGCTTTGCCGCGGCACGGGCGTTGTCCAGCGCATTCAATGACGCGCCGGAGCGTGCTTCACGACCGTTCGACCAGGCACGCGATGGTTTCGTGATGGGCGAAGGCGCCGGCATTCTGGTGATTGAGGAACTGGAACATGCCCTGGCCCGCGGTGCGCAGCCGATTGCCGAGCTGGTGGGATATGGCACCAGTGCCGACGCCTATCACATGACAGCCGGGCCCGAAGACGGTGACGGCGCGCGCCGGGCGATGACCCAGGCATTGCGCCAGGCAGGTATCGACGCGTCGCAGGTGCAGTACTTGAACGCCCACGCGACCTCCACGCCGGTAGGTGACAAAGGCGAACTGGCGGCGATCAAGACAGTCTTCGGTACCGGCAGCGGGCCGGCCATCAGCTCGACCAAATCTGCCACCGGCCACCTGCTCGGCGCAGCAGGAGGGATCGAAGCGGTCTTCACCGTGCTTGCGCTGCGCGATCAGATCGCGCCGATGACGCTCAACCTGGACAGCCCGGACGCCCTCGCCGACGGCCTGGACATGGTGCGCGTTGCTGCGCGGCCCATGCCGATTGAATATGCGCTGTCCAATGGCTTCGGCTTTGGCGGCGTGAACGCCAGCGTGCTGTTCCGACGTTGGACATGATCAGGGGTTTGCCCCTGGGGTAAATTTCGCGGACCATGGCGCCTTTCTGTCCTTGCCAACAAGAGGTGCCCATGGCCAACCACGACCTGTCCTACACCCCCGACCCGGATGCCGATTCCATTTCTTCCGATGTTATCGGCTTCAACGGCATCCTGGTTTCCACCCAAGTGCCAACCCGCGCCGACGGCAGCCTGGAACTGGGCAATATCACCCTGCAAAGCGAATGCACCCTGCAAGCCTTGAAAGTCGCGCTGGAAAAAGCCGGCAGCTCCATGGACCGGGTCATGCACCTGACCATCTACCTCACCGACATGGCCGACCGTGGGGCGTTCAACGAAGTCTACAAGCGCTTTTTCGCCAAGCCATGGCCGGTCCGCGCGGCGGTGGGCGTTGCTGCGCTGGCTGTGGAAGGCATGCGTGTCGAAGTGACGGCGATGGCGGCCAAGGCCTGACAGCCACCGAGTATTTGCATAGTGCGCCGCGAACCAAATGTGGAGGGGCTTGCTCCCGAGCCGCCGTTACCGCAGGAATGGATATGTACTCGGTCTGATCCAACATCCTGGTCGGCCCTGAGGCCGCCATCGGGAGCAAGCCCCCTCCCACAGGTACAGCGCCATACCAGAAATTGTGTAGATACCTATAGCCATTGGGGCAAGCCCCCTCCCACATTTTTACCGAGTGCAGTCAATCAGACCGCCACGAAATCAAGTTCCCTCGCCGCAAATTCAGGGGCACGCCAGAGCTGCCCTCCCCCTGATCGATGCCAATGATCAGGCGGTTGACCCAAGTGATTGGACGCTCTGCCTGCCAGCTTCTAACCTGACGGCCTGCACCATCACAGAAGCCTGCCATGATCGTTCGTCCCAAGCCCAACCTCCTGGGTATCCTGTTTTCCCTCAAGGGCTCGATTGCCAAGCGCATTGCCTGGCGCAGCCTGATGGTCACGCTGCTCGCCTCAGTGATCGTGCTGGTGGAAACCCTGCACCCGGCGTACTTTTCCAAGGTCAACGCCACGCCGTTCACCTTGCTGGGTTTGTCATTGTCGATTTTCATGAGCTTTCGCAACAATGCCTGCTACGACCGCTGGTGGGAGGGCCGCAAGCAACTTGGGCAAATGATCATTGAGGTGCGCTCGCTGATCCGCGAAACCCAGGTGCTGGGCGACACCGTCGAGCGTGCCGGCTTGTTGCGCGGCCTCTGCGGTTTTGCCCACGGCTTGATCGCCCACTTGCGCCATGAAGATGAAACCCGTGCGATAACACCCTGGATAGCGGTGCAGGCAAGCCACCCCAACCTGCCTGACAGCGTGCTGCAAACACTCGGTGCGCGGTTTTCCGTATTGGCCTGCCAGGGTGTGATCAGTGAGTGGCGCTACACCCAACTGGAGGCCCGGCTGGTCAGCCTGAGCCAGGTGCAGGCGTCGTGCGAGCGCGTCAAGACCACACCACTGCCCTTCCCCTACACCCTGCTGCTGCACCGTACCATCTACCTGTTCTGCATACTGCTGCCATTCGCCATGGCCGAGCCGCTGGGATGGTTGACGCCGGTGTTCACCGCTATCGTCAGCTACACCTTCTTTGGCCTGGATGCGATCGGCGACGAATTGGAGGACCCGTTCGGCTTCGACGAAAACGACCTGCCGTGCGATGCCATCCTGCGCACCCTGGAGCGCGAGATTCTCGCGGCCCTTGGCGAAGACGACCTGCCCCCTGCCCTTGAGCCGCTGGATTACGTGCTGACCTGACGCCGGTTTGACACTCGCCCTGCTCTGACCGAAGCTTGGGGCTTTGCTGCTCGAGCTTTCGGACACCCGCATGTCAAAGTCACGCCGTTATTCCATCATCGGCCTGTGTGCCCTGTTGCTGATTGTGCTGGTCAGCTGGTTTTTTTCCCGTACCGCACCGGTCGCCGTGGCGCCGACCATTGCCCATGGTTACTCCAAGGCATTGAAGCAGGCACATAATGGCGAACCGGGCGCGGCGCGGGTGCTGTATCAACAGCTGGGGCGCCCGGATCTGTCGCCTGAACGCCGCGCCGCCTTGCATGCCGAATTGCCCAATTACCCCAGCCCTCAAGCCCTTAAGCTGGCGGATAAAGACTTGGCCAATGAATCGCCAGTGGTGCGCGAGGCCGCGATTCACAGCATCGTCGGCCTGGTACCCAGCGGCCAGCGCACCTTGCTGCTCGGCCCGGTCCTGGATGATCCCGAGCAGCCAGTGCGCTTTGCCGCCGCCAATGCCTTGCTCGGCCTGTCGCCGGATACCCTGGGCTTGTATTTCGGCCCCCTGCAGCAGGTGCTCGACGAGTTCGTGAAAACCCTCAAGGCCCAGCCCGAGACCGCCGAAGGCTGGATTCAACTGGCACGCCTGTACATCCACAGCGCCCTGTTGCCGCAGGCACAAAACGCCCTGGAGCAGGCCATGCGATTGCAGCCGGATAACTTGCAGGCGGTCGTGTCGCAGATCGAATTGCTGGACAAGCAAGGCAAGAGCGATGAGTCGCGTCAACTGTTGGCGCGGCAATTGGCGGCGCACCCGGAGTCGGCCTACCTGCAGCATGCCCTGGGCATGTGGCTGCTGCACCATGGCGAGCGCCCGTATGCGCTGCTCGGCCTGTCCAAAGCGGTGGAGCTTGAGCCGGACAACCAGGATTACCGCTACGACCTGGCCACCACCCTGCATGCCCAAGACGAAGTCGAGGCAGCCCAGCGCCAACTGGAAGAAATCGTCCAGCGTCATCCGGCCAACCGCAAGGCCCGCGTGCTACTGGTCAACTACTGGAAAGAAACCGGGCAACTGCAAAACGTCCAGGTACTGCTCGCACAACTGGAGCAGCAGAACCCGGACGACCCGGCGCTGCAACAAGGCCTGTAGGCACGGGCTTGCTCGCAACGTAATTGCCGGCCCTGTGCAATTTTTACGAAACGTTGAACCGCCACTGGCCACTACGGTCAAGTAAATATGGCGCGTCCTTCTCGGCGTGCCCCTTACTTGTACGTGACCTGAGGGCACTTCTTGTCTACATCCAAAGAGCTGTTCAGTGAAAAGGCGGCCACCGGCATCGAAGGTCTTGATGACATTCTTGCCGGAGGCCTATCGCGCAGCCATCTGTTCCTCCTGGAAGGCGAACCCGGCACCGGTAAAACCACCGTGGCGTTGCACTTCCTGCAGGCCGGCGCGCAAAACGGTGAACGCTGCTTGTATATCACCCTGTCGGAGACTGAGCGCGAATTGCGCCAGGGTGCCAAGTCCCATGGCTGGGACCTGGATGACAATATCTTTATTTTCGAATTGACCCCACCGGAGAGCCTGCTCAACGCCGAGCACCAGCAAAGCCTGCTGTATTCCTCCGACCTCGAACTGGGTGAAGCCACCCGCCAGATTTTTGAAGTGGTGGAACGGGTCAAGCCGACCCGCGTGGTGGTCGACAGTCTCTCGGAAATCCGCCTGCTGGCGCAGAGTTCCCTGCGCTATCGCCGGCAGATCCTGGCGATCAAACACTACTTCGTGCGCTATGACGCAACCGTATTGCTGCTGGACGACCTGACCACCGAATCCCTGGATAAAACCGTGCACAGCGTTGCCCATGGGGTGATCCGCCTTGAGGAACTGACCCCCAACTACGGTGCCGAGCGCCGCCGTGTGAGGGTGGTGAAATACCGCGGCCAGAAATACCGTGGAGGCTTTCACGACTTCACCATCATGGGCGACGGCATCCACGTGTTCCCGCGTCTGGTGGCGGCTGAGCATCGTGGCGGCTACAACCGCGAGACATTGACCTGTGGCATCCCGGAACTGGATTCACTGCTCGGCGGCGGCATCGAGACTGGCTCCAGCAGCCTGATCCTTGGCCCGGCCGGCACCGGCAAGTCGCTGATCTCGATGATCTTCGCCGCCGCCGCGGTGGCTCGTGGCGAGAAAGCCGCATTGTTTATCTTCGATGAAGAACTGGGCCTGCTGTTCGAGCGCATGAAAAACATGGGCATCGACCTCGCTGCGTTGCAAGGCACCGGCAACCTGCTGATCGAGCAGGTCGACGCCGCTGAGTTGTCGCCCGGCGAATTCTCGCACCGGGTACGTCGCTGCGTGGATGAAGGCGGCATCAAGACTGTGGTCATCGACAGTATTAACGGCTACCAGGCCGCCATGCCGGAAGAGAACGCGCTGATCCTGCACATGCATGAGCTGCTGCTATACCTCAACCGCCGCGGTGCCGCGACCTTCATGACCGTGGCCCAGCATGGGTTGGTCGGCGATATGCAAACCCCTGTGGACATTACCTACCTGGCCGATACCGTGATTCTGCTGCGCTATTTTGAAGCCCTGGGCAAAGTCCGCCGGGCCATTTCAATCATCAAGAAAAGAACCGGCTCCCATGAGTCGACCATTCGTGAATACCGCATCGGCAGTCTCGGCATGACAGTCGGCGAACCACTGGACAACTTCCAGGGTGTACTGCGCGGCATTCCCATTTACATGGGCGCCGGTTCCCCACTGCTAAAGGATGAGGGCTAGTGCCGGCTCTTTCTCCAGTCTCGGAACGTGCCATCGTCCTGGCGCCCATGGGGCGCGACGGTTCGCTGGCGCTGATGATGCTCAATGAGGCGGGCTACAGTGGCATGGTGGTCAGCAGCCTCACCGCGCTGTGCGAAGCCATGGAGCAAGGCGCCGGCATGCTGATCATTGCGGCCGAGGCGTTGCGCGGCGTCGATCTTGAGCCGTTACTCAATTATTTGCACCAGCAGCCAGCCTGGTCCGACCTGCCTATCGTGCTGATGACCCATCACGGCGGCAAAGAGCAGAACGGCACATCGCACTTTAGTGGCTTGCTGGGCAACGTGACGTTCCTGGAGCGGCCCTTCCACCCGGTCACGCTGATCAGCCTGGTCAGTACGGCGCTGCGCGGTCGACGGCGCCAATACGAAGCACGCGACCGGTTGATCGACCTGAGCGAAAGCGAATTGCGCCTGCAACGCACCTTGGAAACCCTTGAACAGCAAGTCGAAGAGCGCACGGCGCAATTGCGCAATAACGAAGAAGCGTTGCGCCAGTCGCAGAAAATGGAAGCCGTCGGCCAGTTGACCGGCGGCATCGCCCATGACTTCAACAATATGCTCACCGGGATCATCGGTAGCCTGGAGCTGCTGCGCAGGCGCGTGTCCCGCGGCAAGCTGGATGATCTGGACAGCCTGATCGACCTGGGCGTCACCTCGGCAAACCGTGCTGCCGCCCTCACCCACCGCCTGCTGGCTTTCTCCCGGCGCCAGTCTTTGGATTCCAAACCCGTGGAGATCAACCAGTTGGTGTCCTCCATGGGCGAGTTGCTGCAACGCAGCATCAACGAAAGCATCGCACTGGACATGCGCCTGACCAGCACGCTGTGGACTGCCGAAGCCGACCCCAATCAACTGGAAAGTGCCCTGCTCAATTTGGTCATCAATGCCCGGGATGCGATGCCAAACGGCGGCAAGTTGATTGTCGAAACCTGTAACCGGCACCTGGATAGCGTATTCACTGCGGCCTACGGCACTTTGCAGCCCGGCGATTACGTCGAGCTGAGCGTCAGCGATACTGGCTGCGGGATTCCGGAACATCTGATGAACCGCGTGTTCGACCCGTTTTTTACCACCAAACCTATCGGCCAGGGCACGGGGCTGGGGTTGTCGATGATCTACGGCTTCGCCCGCCAATCCCACGGCCATGTGACGATTCACAGCGAACTCGGCAAAGGCACCACAGTAAGTTTGTTTCTGCCGCGTTTCATTGGCGAGATGCAGACACAGGAGCCGATCAACCCGACATTGTTGCCGTTTGCCAGTGCGGGTGAGACCGTATTGATCGTCGAAGACGATCCCGCGGTCCGGGTATTGGTCAGCGCCGTACTCAAAGAGTTGGGCTATGGATTTGTCGAAGCGTGCGACGCGGATACGGCGGTGCCGATCATTGAGTCCGGGCAACGCATTGACTTGATGATCAGCGATGTCGGCTTGCCCGGCATGAACGGGCGGCAATTGGCAGAAATCGGCCGGCAGATTCGCCCGGCGCTCAAGGTCTTGTTCATTACCGGCTATGCCGAACATGCGGCGGTGCGCGGGGGCTTCCTGGACCCCGGGATGCAGTTGATCACCAAGCCGTTTACCTTTGATTTATTGACGGCCAAGGTGCGGGAGATGATCCAGGCGTAGAGCAGCTATGGCCCGCAATGAGATGTCAAGGTTTGAAAGTCGGCAGATGGAATTGATGCAGGTTTATTTCCACATAGGGTTGCGAATTACTTATGTAAAGAAATCAAACTACATCGACCCGGAGCATTTTTGATGATTGTTGTTGCTAATTCACGTCTGCCTGAACTGTCTACGCCTGCGCTGATTAATGCAGGCTCCTCCCCAGCGCCATTGACACTTATCGATACGGAAGTTTCGAGGCACGATGTTGAAACACCCCAGGACAAGGGTGAGCGTGCCTTGGCCAGGTTGTATGCCCAAGGCCTGAAAGCCGCGTCGAGCGTTGGCCAGGACCCTCGAAAGGTGAGCGTTACGGACATTCCGCCGTCATCGTCTTTCGGACAGCTGCGCGCGCGGTTGGGGGACATGCTCAAAAGCCCGGCTTTCAAGGCTTGGGCGCAAGAGAAGCAGTTGGATCTGTCACAGGGCGTCACCCTTGATGCCAGCCGTGGCACCATCACCGCCAAGCGTGCCGGCAGCGCCTTCTCGTTTTCCACCGAGACTCGTAACCAAACTGTGGACGTTCACAGCTTTTCGGGCTGGCCGCTGCTCCAGAACGTGGCTAAAGCGCTTGCAGGCTCGGGCAACAGCATAGAATTCAAGACGGCGACCACGGCAAGAGCCGCTGATATCGCTCAGTTTTATGGTCACACTCTGCCTTTTGATCCCTCCCTCTCGCCTTCAGAGCAAGACGCATCCATCACCGACTACATCGCCGGGTGGGAGCGCAAAGGTACGCTCATCTCTGACACGGCCAGCCACCCTTCCCAGGCTGATCTGGAACGTCATGCTTCGAAACTTGGCGACCAGAACAATCGAGGGGCTGTAGTTGCGGTTATACCTAAGCTGGCAGCTGACGCCGCGAGCAGTATTGCGCAAGATCTCGCTGCCGCCGCTCGTGAAACCCCCACCCTTACCGAAGACGAATATCTGGAGGCATCCAACCAAGCCACCCGCCAGCGGATGCAGGAGGCGCTGGACACGCCTATAGAAATAGACCCCACCTCGTCCTATGCTCGGGATCACGACCTGAAGCCGGGCGTAGCGGTGACCCTGCGCGAGTATCTGGTGGGTCATGGCTTGCTGGTTCCAAAGACCCCTTCGGAGCTGGCAGCCATTGCACCGTCCCTGGCTAGTCCCCCCCCGCTAAGCCCTGAGCACGGCAATATGGGTGGAGCCCTTTCATGGCCCACGCTGTTGAGCAATAAGGATCAACGCACACTCAGTCGCGTCATTGATGATGCCTTGAAAAATGAGCCGCAAGACAACCTGCTTGAGCACTTGACCCGTGACCTGAACCTGGATGAAAAGACCCTCAAGGATGACCCGGGTCGCATCATTGACGACATCCTCAAGTCCAGCAACGCTCAAGCCATAGGTCGCGCCGCCGAGCAGGCAATAGGTGAGATCGCTTCGCCAGAACCTATCAATGACTGGGTTCTGGCAGCGCTCTATGTGTCGCTGGACAAGCAAAGTGTCTTCACCGATCCGTCATTCTCAACACGAACCCATATCGCTGGATTCGATTTGAACAGCGTGTCTGGGCGAAGCGCTTCCTACATACGTAAAGCGCTGGCGCATCACTTGATCCAGACGGGACTAGCCACACCGCGAACCGTCGACCTCGCCGTATTCATATTGTTGTCGCGCAAGGCACCAGAGCTCTTGGTCAAGGACATACCTGAGGCGTTGGTCAAGGGCTCCCACGCATGGGTCACTTTTACCACGGCAGTGGCTCGTATTGAGGCCCAAGCGCCCGGCTCGACCCGCTTGATGACGTATGAGCAGATCATGCTGCGACATGAACTGGCCCCCGTAACACTGGCCGACCTGATGGTTGAAGCTCTGGCGCAAACTGACGGACTGAAAGACTGGGGCCGCAACAGCGGCTTGCTCGGGCGCAACGCAGAAGATAAATACTCAGAAACGAAAATGAACGACGTACGTTTTGAGTTCAGTAAACAGGTGTCTGAGTTAAATAAAGCTTCGAATTACTTTGCAATGGAGGCCCCTGACCTTCACAAATGGGCGCTAGCGGAAATAAAACAGCAAAACTCACATTTGTCTGAAGAGCAAATCAAAGAAAAATCCATAGACGCAAAAGACGCCGGCTTTTTGGAATTTCCTGGTCCCTATTCGCTGCTGGACATATTTCTCAACACACGCGACCATCTTAAAGACATCGACTTTAATGACTATACCTCTCGCAATGAATCCATTGATCTTACGACAATTGCCTTTAAGCCTTTTTCAAGGGCCGAGCTGAAATCCCGTTTTGGAAACGGCCTTGATTTATATTTCAACCGTATCGAGGCGGCCGCGCAGGCGCAAACCAAATACTTGATTTCAACACTGCCCATTGAAGATCGAGAAATCATTGAGCATGGAAAAATCTCGGTCGGCAAAGAAGTGTCAGTCAATACAAATAATTCTGGCGCAACCAATAAGGCAACAACATCCGGTTCTCTAGTGGTGCGCAGCGAATTCAAGGACAGGGACGGTAATGAAAGCACCCATACCTATGAAATAAATATGACGTCCAACACCATTAAAAAGCGTGATGACTGGAACGATATAGACATCGCCCCGCTGCCTGACGAGTTCAGAGCGGGTATCGGTTCAACATACCTTGAACCCGTTGCTCCTGAAGGCGATTACCCGGAAAACATACTGCAGGCCTCGTCGCTCTACACTGTCAACGACACGCCCAACAGCTACTTCAGTGATAAGACTGGGTACATCGCTGACGCCATGGTAAAAAACCTGGGTATCCAGAATTTTGCAACGGAGCTGCGCGGACAGACGACGTTCGATACTGAATCTCCTTTTTGGACAAAAGCCGAGTTGTTCGTGCGAGGGCTTATTCCAGGCTATAACGCCATTAATAACTTTATTGACGGCAAGTGGCGTGAAGGCTTGGTTGATTTGTCATTCGATGCCTTAGGCTTTCTCCTTTCCGGGGTCGGCGGAGCCGCTAAGGTTGCCAACACCGGAGTGCAAGTCGGAACGACTCTTGCTCAAGGGGCGAAAAAGCTGGCGCGTGGCGCCATAGGTGCACTCAACCCCATAGACCCCGTGGGTCTTGGGCTGGCAGGCGTACAAACAGGTTTGGAAGCGCTGGATCGACATTCGCGCACAGGCGACAAAAACGGCTCCAGGCCTGTTGTCAAATATGACGTGGTCAAAACCTTCAGGGACGTCGACAGTGCCACAATAGGCAAAGCCAACGTGCAAGGTGAAGTGGAAGACGTCGCCGCTACGCAGAAGAATGGCAAATGGTATGCCCTGAACCCTGTCACCAAGCAGCCCTATGGTCTTCCTTTGAAGGATTTCGTGCCTTCCACATAAGGTAGAAAAACACTGCCCCAGGTTCTTCACGGCGTACCGGGAAGAACCTGCGCGGCCAGACATTGAATGGATGGCATTGAGCGGATTACGCCAACAAGCGCTGGATATGCTCCTGCAATGTATCCAGGTCAAACGGCTTGGCCAGGATCGGCGCGTTGCGCGTGATCGGGCTGTTGCAGTCGAGAATTTCCTGCGGGTAGCCGCTGATGAAGATCACTTTCAATTCCGGGCGCAACTTGATCGCGGGCTCCGCGATCTGCACCCCGGAAATCCCGCCCGGCAGGCGATAGTCGGTGACCATCAGGTCCAGGTGCGGCTTGGTCGCGAGGATCTGGAAGGCCTGCTCCCCATCGATCGCCTTCAAGACCCGGTAGCCCAAGCCTGCCAGGTACTCACCCAGCACAAACATAATGGATTCGTCGTCCTCGACGATCAGTACGACATCTTGCGCATCTTCACTCATGGGAAGCCTTTGTCCGGTCAATTGCTGCAGTTACGACCATGGGGTCACGCAGAGGTTGCGTCGAGGTGACGACTGATTTCACTCGACCGCCTCAAGGGGCAGACACACGCGAAACAGCGCGCCCTCGCCTATCTGGCTCTCGACCTCGATAGTGCCGCCGTGGGCCGCGACGATCTGCTCGGAAATAAACAGGCCCAGGCCCAGTCCTGCTGTCACATGGTTGGCAGAGACCCGTTCGAACTGCTGGAAAATGCGCTTCTGGTTCTCTTCGCTGATACCGATACCATGGTCACGTACCTCTACCCGCGCTTCGCCATGCTCGCTATATACCCGCACTTCCACGGGGCTCTTGGCCCCGTAGCGCAAGGCATTGGTCAGCAGGTTGGTGATCACCTGCTCGATCCGGAACTCGTCCCAATTGCCTTCCACCGCTTCGTCGGCCTGCAGTTGCATCGAGGACTCGGCGGCCGCCACTTGCGGTGCAAAGTTCTGCACCAGGTTGCGCACCAGTTGGGCAAGGTCAAAGCGGGCCGGGCGGATCGACAGCTTGCCGGTGCGGATACGCGACACGTCGAGCATGTCTTCGATCAGGCGGATCAGGCTCTGGATCTGGCGTTCATCGCGGTCGACCATGGCGTGCATCTTGTCCAGAGTAAACGCGGCGGCGTTGTCCCTGGCCAGGTGCATCTTGCGCAGCTGGGTCTCCAGGATCAGCCCGTTAAGGGGCGTGCGCACTTCATGCGCGACAATCGACATGAAGTCGTCACGCATGCGTACCGCTTGCTCCAGTTCGGCCTGGGTGGCCTGCAGGCGCGTCAGCAGCAACTCCTGCTCGCGGCGGCTGCGCTCCAGCTCCTCCAACTGCAATTTCATCGCCTTGCTCTGGCGGTACAGGTCGACGAACACATTGACCTTGCTCTTGACCGCGTGGATATCCAGCGGCTTGTGCAGGAAGTCCACGGCGCCGCTTTCATAGCCCTTAAAGGCGTAATTGAGCTCACGGCCGGCGGCGCTGACGAACACAATCGGGATGTTCTTGGTCTTTTCGGTGCCGCGCATCAATTCGGCCAGCTCGAAACCGTTCATGCCGGGCATCTGCACGTCGAGGATCGCCATGGCGAATTCGTGTTCCAGCAACAGGGACAACGCCTCGTCGGCACTCAATGCCTTGAACACCTGGCGATCCTCGCGCTTGATCAGCGCTTCGAGGGCCAGCAGGTTTTCCGGCAGATCGTCGACGATCAGCAGTTTGGCCTGGACAGTACTTAACATGGATAGGGTTCCAGGGAAGCCAGCAATGAGCCGATACGGCTCAAGGAAAGAATATGGTCAGGTGTGTGTAACGCCAGGGCTGCCAAGGGCATCACGGCAATGCGCGCCTCCTGGGGGTCCTGGACGACGGTGGTGCCGCCCGATTGCTTGACATGGGCCAGGCCGCTCGCGCCGTCTTGGTTGGCGCCGGTCAACAGGATCGCGAGCAGGCGGGGCCCATACACGTCAGCAGCTGAGGCAAACAGGTAGTCGATGGCGGGCCGGGAGTGGTGCACGCGGTCCTCCTGGCTCAGGGACAGGCTACGGTCATGCTCCACTGACAGATGATAGCCGGGGCCGGCAAAGTACAAGGTGCCCGCCTCCACTGCCTCTTTATCCCGGGCTTCCTTGACCGGAATGCTCAGGCGCCGCGCAAAGACTTCCGCCAGCTGGCTGCGACGCTCATCCGGCAGGTGGAGCACGGCAATGATCGGCAAGGCGAAGGTCTCGGGCAGTTGGCCGAAAATAGTCAGCAGCGCCTCGACGCCGCCAGCGGAAGCGCCGACGACGATGGCTTCAATCCCGTGAATCGGGGTGTCTGGCACATCGCTCATGATTTTCGGTAGATCCGTTCCTGTTTGACCAAGGGCTCGAATTGCTTGCTGTAGGCGGAAAAGTCCAGGGTTTCCTTGCTGCCCAGCACCAGGAAGCCGCGATGACACAGCGACTCATGAAACAATCCAAATGCTCGATCCTGCAATTTTTTATTGAAGTAAATCAATACGTTGCGACATGAAATTAATTGAGTTTCCGAAAAGACACTGTCGGTGGCAAGGCTGTGGTCGGCAAAGGTCACGTTCTCGCGCAGGGTCTTGTCGAAGATCGCGTAATCGTAAGCCGCTGTGTAATAGTCGGCAAATGAACGGTGCCCGCCGGCCTGCTGATAATTGGCGGTATAGGCACGTACGTTTTCCAGGGAGAAGATACCCTGCTTGGCTTTGTCCAGCGACGCCGGGTTGATATCCGTGGCATAGATGATGGTGCGCTCCAGCAAGCCTTCTTCACGCAACAGGATGGCCATGGAGTACACCTCCTCCCCCGTGCTGCAACCGGCGATCCAGATCTTGATCGACGGGTAGGTCTTGAGCAGCGGCACCACTTCCCGGCGGATCGCCAGGAAATGCGACGGGTCGCGAAACATCTCGCTCACCGGGATGGTCAGAAATTGCAGCAACTGCATGAACGCCGCCGGGTCGTGCAGTACCCGCTCCTGCAGTGCGGAAATGGTCGCGCAGTCGAACTGGCGCAAGGCATGGGCCACCCGCCGCTTGACCGACGCGCCGGAGTAGTCGCGAAAGTCATAGCTGTACTTGAGGTAAATCGCCTCGATCAACAGGCGCAGCTCAATATCGCTGTTTTTGTCCAAAAAACACTGTTCCACTTAAATGCGTTCCATCTTCGGTAGCCATACGCGAATCAGTGAGAACAGACGGTCCAGGTCGATTGGCTTGGCCAGGTAGTCGTTGGAGCCAGCCGCAAGGCAACGCTCTTGGTCGTCCTTCATGGCCTTGGCCGTCACGGCAATGATCGGCAGTTTTTTCCAGCGCGGGTCCTGGCGGATCAAGGCGGTCGCCTCGTAACCGTCCATTTCCGGCATCATCACGTCCATCAGTACCAAGTCGATATCCTCGACTTCATTGAGTTTGTCGATGGCCTCGCGACCGTTACGCCCGATCACGACCACCGCGCCTTTGTGCTCCAGGGCGCTGGTCAGGGCGAAGATATTGCGTACGTCGTCGTCCACCAGCAGGATCTTGCGCCCTTCGAAGACCTTGTCGCGACTGCGGGCAGTCTTGAGCATCTTCTGGCGGTCATGGGACAGCTGGGATTCGACTTTGTGCAGAAAGAGTGTGACCTCGTCCAGCAAGCGCTCAGGGGAGCGGGCGCCCTTGATGATGATCGAACGCGAGTACTTGCGCAGTTCGGCTTCTTCATCGCGAGTCAGGTTGCGCCCGGTGTAGACGATGACCGGCGGGAACGAGCAGATATCCTCGGTGGCCATGCGCTTGAGCAGCTCGTTGCCGAGCATGTCCGGCAGCTTGAGGTCGATAATCATGCAGTCGTAGATGTTGGTTCGCAGCAGGTCGAGAGCTTCCTGGGCGAAGCCGACGGCCGTGATCTCGATGTCATCGTCGCCGATCAGGCGGGCAATGCTGTCGCGCTGCAGGTCATCGTCTTCCACCAACAACACGCGCTTGACCTTCTGCGTCAGCTTGGCTTCCAGGCGCGCGAACACGTCCTTGAGCTCTTCGCGGGTGGTGGGCTTGACCGCATAACCGATGGCGCCCATGTGCATGGCCGCCTCGACGCGATCTTCCACGGAAATCACATGCACGGGAATGTGGCGGGTGTTGGCGTGTTCCTTGAGACGCTGCAGCACCGTCAGTCCGGAATGGTCCGGCAGGCGCATGTCCAGCAGGATCGCGTCGGGGATGTATTCCTCAGCGAGGCTGTAGCCTTCGTCGGCGCCATGGGCGACCAGGCAGTGGTAACCCAGCTCATGGGCCAGGTCGAACAGGATACGCGCAAAGTTCGGCTCGTCCTCCACCACCAGGATGCACCGGGTGCTGAACGGGGCTTTTTCACGGTCATCGGCAAACCGTGGAATCTGCTGGGTGTCGGCAACCGGCAGTGGCGAAACCCGCACTGGCATGGGGGCCGGCACCACCACCGCTTGACGCGGTTGTTCCACAGGTGCGACGTCGTCTTCACGCTCCACGTATTGCTCAGGCAGTACCAGGGTAAAGATGCTGCCCTTGCCCGGCTCGCTGATCACGCTGATGTAGCCGCCCAGCAAGGTGGCCAGGTCGCGGGAAATCGACAGGCCCAGACCGGTGCCGCCGTAACGGCGATTAGTGGTGCCATCAGCCTGGCGGAAGGCTTCGAAGATGCTTTCCTGCTGGTCCGGGGCAATGCCGATGCCGGAATCGCGCACGGTAAAGGCAATGCCCTCCCCTGGCGCGCGGGACACTGTCAGGCTGACCTCGCCCTGTTCGGTGAACTTGATCGCGTTGGACAACAGGTTCTTGAGGATCTGCTCCAGGCGTTGGCGGTCGGTAAACAGCAGGGTCGGCGAGCCTTCCTGCACATCCACCTGGAAGCCCAGCTTGCGATCCGCCGCCAGCGGTTCGAACATGCCGCGCAAGCCGTCCACCAGCCGCACCACGCTGGAATTCTCCGGGCGCACTTCCAACTTACCGGCCTCGACCTTGGAAATGTCCAGGATGTCGTTGATCAGGTTGAGCAAGTCGTTGCCGGCCGAGTAAATCGACTCGGCAAACTTGACCTGCTCGGCGCTGAGATTTTCCTGGGGGTTTTCCGCCAGCAGCTTGGCCAGGATCAACGAGCTGTTCAGCGGTGTACGCAGCTCGTGGGACATGTTGGCGAGGAATTCGGACTTGTATTTGCTGGAACGCTGCAGTTCATCGGCGCGGTCTTCCAGCTCGAGCTGGGCCTGGTTCAGCTCGACGTTCTTGCGGTCCATGGCGTCGCGCTGCTCGGCCAGGGTCTGGGTCTGTTCGGCCAGTTGCTCGTTGGTTTGCTCAAGCTCGGCCTGCTGGGTTTCCAGATGGGCCTGGGACTCCTTGAGGATGCGCGATTGTTCTTCCAGCTCTTCGTTGGCGGTCTTGAGCTCTTCCTGCTGCACTTGCAGCTCTTCGTTGAGCTGCTGGGTCTCGGCCAGCACTTCCTGCAAGCGCTGACGATAACGGGCGGCTTCGATGGAGGTACCGATATTGCCGGCGATCAGCTCCAGCAGCTCGACATCACGCTCATCCAGCGCACGCAGGAAACCCAGCTCGACTACACCGTTGACGCGGTCGTCATCGCTGGTGGGCATCACCAGCACGCTGCGGGTAGCGCCTTCGCCCAGGCCGGAACTGACCTTGAAGTAATCCACTGGCACATCGTCCAGGCGAATCAGGCGATCCAGCTGGGCAGCCTGGCCCACGATGCCCTCGTCGCTGTAGATCGACTGCTCCTGTCGTTCCTGCTCGCGGGAGAAGCCATAAGTGGCCACGCGCTTGAGGCCACCATGTTCTTCGCGCACGTATAGCGCCGCCACGGCCGAGCCCATGTATTGGGCGAAGAACTGCAGGATATTGCGCCCAAGCATATTCAGGGTCAGTTGGCCGAGGACTTGTTCAGCCAGCTCAGTCTGGCCATTGCGCAGCCAGGCTTGCTGTTCCAGGCGCCGTGCAATCTTCTGTTGGGACTTGAGGTTTGCGCTGTAACTTTCTGAAAGTGAGACTAAATTTTTTCTTCCGACATACGCTAGAAAACCGCTCAACCCGAGTACGAATACCAAGTATAGGGTGACGCTGATCACCGTCGTTCGAGTGACTTCTTCGTTACGGGTGATACGGAATTGCTGCTCCATCGCCACCGCATCGTCGTACTCCTTGCGGATCTCGTCCGTCAGGCGCTTGCCACGGCCGGCCTTGACCGCATTGCGGTAGTCTCCGTTCTGGCGCTGCATATCAATCATCGACTGGGCGTAGTTGTTCCATTCGACCTGCAAGGCTTCCAGACGCTTGAGGCGGTCGACCTGCTGGGGATTGTCCGCCACCAGCTCCTGCAGATTGCGCAGATCGGCAATGATCCGCGGCTTGGCCACTTCATAGGGGTCGAGGAAATGCTCGTCGCCGGTGATCAGGAAACCCCGCATGCCGGTTTCCAGGTCTACCGTCAGCTTGGACGACTCATTGAGGTTATTGATAACCCGGTCGGTGTGCTCCACCCACTGGATCACCGAGAGCAAATAGGTAATCAGGCAGACGAAAAACACCGCGCTGAGCACGCCCACACCCAAGGGTAGGGCCACGTTTCGGCTCAACAGGGTACGGAAGCTCTTTTCATCGACGGACGACGCGGGAGTCATGGGCATGCCTTGGCCAAGTGCGGAAAAACCGGGAGTTTGCCCCAAAGTGACGCCTGAACGCTATTTTTCTGCGGGGGACGAGGGCAAGAAACATCGGCGATGGGCAAAAAGGACGCCATACAGCTAGCTGGCGGGACATTCGCTCGCCCAGCGTTCACAATGCCATCAATTGCTTCGGAACTTGCTGGCATTGCCGTCACTCACAATCAAGTTGCCTTTAAGCCCTACGCTCTCACTTTTCAGGAATACCCACCATGTCTGCACCCGCCTCCACCATCCTCGTAGTCGAAGACGACGCCATCGTGCGCATGCTGATCGTTGATGTGCTGGAAGAATTGGAGTTCAAGGTGGTTGAGGCCGCTGACGCTGCAGAGGCGCTCACAGCGGTGCAAAATACCGAGCAGGTGATCGACCTGATGATGACCGATGTCGGCCTTCCGGACATGGATGGCAAGGAACTGGCGAAAAAAGTCCGTGAATTACGCCCCGCCCTGCCCATCCTGTTTGCCAGCGGCTACGCCGATAACATTGATGTACCGGCCGGGATGCAGGTCATCGCCAAGCCGTTCTCGATTGATCAATTGCGTGACAAGGTCAAATCCATGCTGCCCGGGGCCTGATTTCTCCCTTACAACCCCGACCTTCTGTGAGTAAGCGCCCGACGAGGCTGAAAGCGTCGCAGGGATTAACGTGACGTGCGGCCAATAAAACTGGAAACTCAGCGCCTTGCCCCCTCGCCCCCTTAAAAGCACTCTGGAAGGACGCTACAACATGATTGGAAAACCGACGCGCCTGCTGTTGGCGAGCCTCTCGATAGTCATCAGTACCGGCGCCTGGGCCGACTTCACTGCCAGCCCCAGTGAAGCCCGTGCCATCGCCAAGGAAGCCTACCTTTACGGGTTCCCGGTGGTGCAGATGTACAAGACGCTCTACACCCAGGCCGTTGATAAAGGTGGCGCCAACTTCAAAGCGCCATTCAACCATATCGGCCATACCGCCCAGTTGCTCACGCCCAAAGACGCAACGTTCGCAACCCCGAACGCCGACACGCCCTACTCGTTCGTGTGGATGGACTTGCGCAGAGAGCCGCTGGTACTGACTCTGCCCAAGGTCGAAGACGATCGCTACTACTCGGTACAGCTGGTCGACCTCTACACCCAGAACCTCGCCTACCTGGGCACCCGTAGCACCGGGAATAACGGCGGCCATTACATGATCGCGGGGCCTGACTGGAAAGGTCAGCAACCGGTCGACATTGACCGCGTGATCTACAGTGAAAGCAATATCGCCTATGCCCTGTACCGCACGCAGTTGTTCGATGACAAGGACCTGGGCAAGGTCAAGCAGATCCAGAGCGGTTATAAAGTGCAGCCCCTGAGCGGCTACGTGAAGCAACCTGCCCCTGCCAAGGCGCCTAAGATCGAATGGCCCAAGCCAACGGCGACCATGACCGAAGGCCCACAACTGTTTCGCTACCTGAACTTTATGTTGGCCTTCACCGTCCCCGAGGACAGCGAAAAAGACTTGCTCGCGCGTTTTGCCAAAATCGGTATCGCCCCGGGTGCGCCGTTCAAGGTCAACCAGTTGAGCATGGAGCAGCGCAAAGCCCTGGAAGAAGGCATCGCCGATGCCCGCGCCGAATTTGCCGCGTTCAAGAAGGACAAGGTCGACACCCACCAGGTGTCCCGCAGCGATTTGTACGGCAGTCGCGACCGCCTGCAAAACAACTACCTGTACCGCTACGCCGGCACCGAAATGGGCATTTTTGGCAACTCCAGCGATGAAGCGGCCTACCTGACCTACCTCCTCGACAACGAAGGCAAGCCAGCCAATGGTGCGCGCCACAGCTATACCGTGCACTTCACCAAAGATCAGTTGCCACCGGCCGATGCGTTCTGGTCGCTGACGATGTATGACGGCAAGACCAAACTGCTGGTGCCCAACCACAAGAAGCGTTACCTGATCAACTCGCGGATGCTACCGGCTCTCAAGCGCGACGCCGACGGTGGGCTGACCCTGGCGTTGCAACACCACGAGCCGCCGAAGGCCGAACAGAGCAATTGGTTGCCGGCCCCGCCCGGCCCGTTCTATGCGATCTTGCGCATCTACCTGCCCAAGCCCGAGGTGGGTAACGGCCAGTGGAAGCTGCCCCCGCTGACACCGCTTAAGTAACACCACGGGCCGGCTGGGATCAGCGCTTTTTCAGGCGCAGATAGGATTGGTGCAGGTCCGAGGCCCAGCCATCAATCACGCTCTTTACATCGTCGGCCTTCATCACCTGCGAGTCATTGGCCAATGGCTTGCCGGTGCCTTTGCGCACCACTTGGGCCACTACTTTATTGCTGGCGCCATCGAGGAACTGCGCCTCGGTGCCCAAGGTGGTTTCCTGGTCACGAATCCCGGTGCCGGTACTCACCGCCGCCGCAACCAGGGCTACGGGCACGAACTCATAGGGTTTGAGGCTCTCGGTCTTGCTGCTGACGGCGGTGATCGCCGCACGCACCACCATCACCCCGGGGCCGGGAGCGTTGGCCAAGGGCAGCGACTTGGCCAGCTCGCGCTTGAGGGCCTGGTTGAAGTAATCGTTGATACCGCGCAGGGTGCTGTCTGGAATCTTCGTGGTGGCCTGGGGCTTGGGGTAGAACTGGGTGGGTTCGATATACACCGAGGTGTACCGGCTCAGGTCCAGTTGCGGATCAACCCAGCGCATCACCTCCGCCCCCGACGGTGACTTGGCCTCCTTGAGCTGGCTGTAGTTGGAAAGGAACCCTGAATACTCGTCCGGTTGCGGCACCTTGCTCGCACAACCGGCCATGCCGAGTGAGGCGACGCACAGCGTGCTGATCATTAGCCCTAGCTTCATCGTGGAACTCCCTGGCGACCATCATCGTGATGAATGAGTTGTAGGTATAGCCAATGCTTGGCAAATACACCTAATTTAACGCGTCGCCAGTCATGAGTTATTTACCTGCGATTAAAGCGTGCAGTTCAGGCTCGCTCGCGTGGGATCAGGCTCTGCAACTGCGAGGCCAGGAAGTTGGCATCGAAACCGAAGGTGTCGGGGTCTTTAAGGCCGTTGGTTTTCTTCCATAGCCAATCGTTCTTATCGGCCGGCAGTACCAACGACACGCTGCCATGGCGCGCAGCGGTGAGCCCCATTACCGCTACCGAAATCAAACCGCCGGCGCCCATGACATCCGGTACGAACTCAACGCTTTTGCCGGTGATATGCACGCTGAGTTTTTCGCTCTTGAAGGGCGAGCTCTCCACCGGCACGCTCGGGCCGCTGGCGGTGTAGGCCTCACGCTGTACTTCCAGTAAACCCACAGTCTTTACCGGCTCCAGCCATTGTTCGATCTGCTGGAACAACTCACCGAGCTTCTGCGCCCAACGCGCCGACTGCAGGTCAAATTGCTGTTTTTTATGCGCTTCGCTATCGGCGTAGTGACGAAGCATCTCGCCCAGTTGCTGTACATCGTCCATTGCGGATTTCCTTGGGTGAGCCAGGTTGCGAAGCGTGATCATGGCAGATGCCGCGGCCTGGCGTATGGCTAAACATCAGCCCATGCTTCAAAGGGAATGTAAGGCAGGTTTATCGAACGAAGGGTACTCAGATAGAAGGCGACGCCACTGCATTCGAAACCAGGGTGTGAATTGCGCATCGGACGCTGACAGCTGGGCTGATATTTCAGCGCGGGTCAGCCATTTGATCTCGCTGACTTCATCGGCATCGGGTGAGGCCACCGCGTCAGATTGGGCCACCAACACATGACAGAGTTCGTGCTCCGCACCGATCGAACCAAAGCGGGCATGGTATTCAAAACTGTATAGGGCGCGGCAGGCAGCCCGAACGCCTAATTCTTCGTGCAGACGACGACACGCGGCATCCTCGATAATCTCGCCAGGTGCCGGATGACTGCAGCACGCATTCGACCAGAAACCGGGCCAGAGCATTTTACCGGCTGCACGACGCTGAAGCAGATGACGCCCCTGGCTATCGATCAGATGCACTGAAAATGCACGATGCAGACGGCCCGCTCCCAGGTGTGCCTCGCGTTTATCACACACTCCGATGTGCACGTCCTGCGCGTCAACTAACATTACATCATTGCTCATTCTGTATTCCCTTCAGTGTCGCCACGCGCACCTCACCCATATTTGACGGTGTGCGAGGGTGGCGTTACGCCCTTCTATTCAACCCCGGGCTTGTCCCCAGGCGCTGACTAATGTCAACGCTGCGTCGCTGAACCCTGGATCGGCACGTAGGTTGGCCATGGCATCCAGGTCGTTCTGGGTGAGCAACCCGAGTTTCAGCAGTGCCGGGGCTGCCTGGGCAGTCGTGGCAGCCCAGAAGGTATCGGCTGCGCTGTTGTCGCCGATACGGCCTTCAACAGTTCGATGCCCGACGTTGGAGAGTCCCCGCTCACGCAATCGTCCCGCAAGAGTGTCGGCCCAGAGCATATCGGACCCAATGGACTGTTCCAGCAGACTGATCCCGGCCTCGGCCACTTTGCGGAACAATGGGTTAGCGGTACTCAAGCTCGGTTGAAGGCTCACGTCCTCGATCACCAACCAGCCTCCCGGGCGCACCCAGGTGGCGGCGCGCGTCAATATCTCTTCGCGTTCGGTGAGGTGGCACAGAAGCGCCCGAGCGTGCACTACGTCAAAGGAGGCTGCAGGAAAATCGTCGGTCGAGGCATTGTGGGTCATCACCCGAATGCCAGGAATATCGGTCAGGAATCGGGTGTCGATGTCGGTGGCGGTGACAGTCGCGTCGGGATATCGCTTGCTCAGCCAGGCGGCGAGTGATCCGGCACCGGCACCAAGATCAAGGATGGCTGGCTTGCCCGAAAGGTCCAACTGCTCAAAAACCGCTTGGCTCAACCCGTCAAAGGCGCGCTCCAGGGTACGCAACCGCGCCAATTGACCGGCGTGCTGATCCGCGAGATAGCTGCTGGTGTAGCCGGGCGCTTCGGTGGTGTCAGGCGTGGTCACAGTGCAACCTCCAGTTGCTCAGGGCAGCGGTTGAGGAATCCCCGTTCGATGGGCTTGAAGCCCGGAGCCCAGCGCAGGTTTGGAAAGGTCTGGAGCAGCATGCGGGCGCTGGTGGTGATTTCCATCCGGGCCAGCATGGACCCCAGGCAGAAGTGGCGTCCCGCGCCGAAAGCGAAATGACTGGTCGCCTGTTCAGTGCGCGACATATTGAAGGTATCCGGATCGGCGAACTGGTCCGGGTCACGATTGGCCGAACCGATAAGACAGGCGAGGGTCGCACCGGCGGGGATCGTTCCCGATGGCAGGTGCAGCGATTCACGGGCTTCGCGCAGTACCAATTGCAAGGGCGGATTGCGTCGCAGGGTTTCGGTAAGCGCGTTATCCATCAAGCCTGGGTCAGCCAGCACCGCCTCTTTGACGCCAGGCTCGTTCAGCAGGTTGACGATCAGGTTCGCCAGGGCACCGTGACTGGTCTCGCTACCCGCAGTCATCAGGATCGCGCAGTAGGAGCGCACGAACGACTCGGATAACGGTTGACCGTCAATCCGGGCCGTCAGGAGCAGGGAGATCAAATCGTCGGTGGGTTCAGCACGGCGAGCGTCGATGTAGGGCTGGATGAAGTCATAGAAACTGTCGCGGTTGGATAACCCGCCGGTCAGCAGCGCCGGATCCTGTCGATAGTTGCCCATGTAGGCAAAGCCGATGGCGCACCAACGCTTGAGCCGTTCCACCGTCTCGGGGGTTTCGGCCGGGAGACCCAGCGCATGAGCCATCACCCGCACCGGCAGCGCCGCGGTAAAATCGGCGATGAGGTCCACCTGGGATCGGCCGTGCATGCGCGCCAAAAGGTCTGTAGTCACCGAGATGATGGATGTTTCAAGCGCTGCGAGGGCCTTGCTGCGAAACGAAGGGCTGAGCAATGCGCGATGCTGCGCGTGCTCACAGCCATCCATAGTGACAATCGTGTGCCCCAGCAACGGTCCGATCTGCCAAGTGTAATTGTTGTTGCTTGCCTCAGGGTGGGTCAATGCGGCTTTGACATCCACATGCCGGCTGACCAGCCATACATCGGTGGGCTCGTCGTAGGCGATCGGTAGCGTGGTACGCAAAAGATCATACAAGGGGTATGGGTCGATTTCGAACTGCCTGGATTTAAGCGTCGGCGGGGTAAGTTTCAGGTCCACCTGCCGGTGATTCTGTGGCGTAGAGTCGGCGGCATGCAGGTGATAGCGAGAAACGCTCTGGTGCCAATCGCCCGCTGCCCGCTGGGCGGCGATCGCAGTGAAGTCCGCAACTGCCGAATTCACCATTTGATGGGCGGACTCAAGCGCACTCGGCCAGTCCATACCGGCGGTGTCCGCGAGTATCGATACCAGGTTGTAACGCTCACCACACACCACATCCTTGGCAAGCGAATGGATATCGTTGGTCCAGGCAATGATATCGGCAGCGTGTTCACGCAGCGTGTTCCACCATTCAATGTGCGCTTGCTGCTCGTATGGGTCGAGCGTTTCGGCCGCATCGATAAGATCGAAGAAGAACAGCGCACCAAACGAATCCCGTCGCAACGGCAGATACTCAGCCAGCGTGAGCGCCGAGTCGGTTTCGCGCACCCGTACCAACGCCGCCTGCGCGCGCAGATGCTGGATCAAATGGCCGACCAACCTGTGCCGCCACCCCGCCCCTCCCCAGCGCTGGGTCTGGGGCCACAGATCATCGACCAGAACAGCGAGCATCGGGTCTTCAAAGCTGCTGGTTTCTCCTGCAGGATCAGCACCGTCGCTCTCGGTCACAACCTGCACGGCGCTGATAAACCGCTCCAACGCGCCGTTCTCCGCCCATGGTCCATCATCAATGCGGTCATCAAGGGTGAGCGCCCACAGGTACCAGCACACCAGCGTCTGCGCTCGCTGTGTGGGCGCCCTGCCGCACAACGCCATTCCCAGCTCGAGCAGTGGCGTGGTGCTCAACCGATGTGCACCGCGGCGGCCGATCAGGTGATATCGCTGCGCCCAGGCGAGAGCATGTGCGCGTAACTGTTCATTGTCGGAACGCGGTGGCGGAGCGGCGAAAGGAAGTCGGATCTGGGGAATAGTGAGCGATATCGGCGGTAAATGAGCGCTGTCGCGGGTGTTGAGTTCGCTTTCACGGAACGGCGGGGGCATGTTGGTCCTTTTGAATTAATTCCTTCAACTGCCGACCTTATTTGAAAACTTAGATCCAAAGGCATGAGAACTGTCTGAAACGATGCGGGAAATCTCGCATAGGCGGTCATAAGCCGCCATGCCAAACACCTTTTGTGGACATATGTACGATCGGACAGGCGTAGTTGAACTGCTCCGGTGAATTTGCTGGCAACTGCCTGTGACCAACCGGCCTTCATTGGTTAAGGTGAAGCCACATCCATTGTCCTGGAGTATCAGATGCGCACCATCGGCCTTATCGGCGGCATGAGCTGGGAGTCCAGCGCCGAGTATTACCGCCTCATCAACCAGCGCGTGCGCGACCAGCTCGGCCCGCTACGTTCGGCGCAGATCCTGATGTACAGCGTGGACTTCGGCCCGGTGGAACAGGCCCAGCATGCCGGACGCTGGGACGATACCGCGCTGATCCTGGAAGACGCCGCGCGCCGTTTGCAGGCAGGGGGGGCGGAGTGTGTGGTGCTATGCACCAACACCATGCACTTGGTGGCGCCGCGTATTGAAGCGGCGGTGTCGATTCCATTCCTGCATATTGCCGACGCCACGGCGGGCGCGGCCATTGAGGCCGGTACCTTGACAGTGGGTCTGCTCGGCACGGCGTTCACCATGGAGCAGGACTTCCTAAAGTCCCGCCTCGCCGCCCAGGGCCTGACCGTGCTGGTGCCGGACGCGGATGAGCGCAAGGAGGTGCACCGAATCATCTATGAAGAGTTGTGCGTGGGCACTATCAGTGACGCCTCTCGGCGGGTTTACCAGCGTGTGATCAAAGGCCTGGCCGTTCGTGGCGCCCAGGCAATCATCCTGGGCTGTACCGAAATCTGCCTTCTTATCCAGCCCGAACACAGCGACCTGCCTCTGCTGGACACCACCGCGCTGCATGCGCAGGCCGCGGTGGCGTTTGCTTTGCAGGATTAAGGCTTCAGTGGGTCAGGCCTGGATATCGGTGAGTTCGATTTTCCCATTCACGCTGATCAACACGTCGATGTCTTTATCGCCATTGGTATCAAATCGGAGCCACGTTATATTTGCCGCGGGGAAATATTCCATGTGCGCTTCGCCGCCACGACCGGAGAACTCAGAAACAACATTGATCTGGTCGCGGCCACTCGCAGCTTTAAGCGCTGACACATCCAACTTATCCCGACCACTGACAAAGTCCTGCAATTCGATCAGATTCGTTTCAGCCGCGGGGTCGCCCGCGCCAATGACAAAGGTATTATTACCCGCGCCACCCCATAACTGGTTATAACCGGAGTTGGCCTCGACGTAGAGCGTGTCGTCGCCGTCGTTACCAAACAATTCGTTATCGGCTGCGTTGCCAATAATAATATCGTTGCCGTGCCCACCCTTGGCGATTTCAATCATGGCGCCCGGAGCAATGGAAACATTGCCCACGCCGCCGCCTACATTAGAGAAGCTGCCCGGCGTCAAATTAATGACCTGGTTATCCTTATACTCAGAAAAGTCGAAAGTATCCTCGCCCCCACCGTCCCACACAGAAAATAACGGAAAATCATTCTCCGTAGTTAAGTTGAACATGTCGCGATCAGCAGTTGAATTGAACCCATAAATCGTATCCCCCGAGCGCGTTTGATTATTCGCGCCGTGGAGTTTTTGGAGCGTGGAAATATCATCCATCATCGGTGCGCTGGAATATTTATTCTCCAAAGGACGCTTCCAAAACTGCATGTTTGAGCGTGCTTCCAACTTGGGACTGCGCAGCGAATACGCCAGGGAGTCTTCTGCATATTCGGTTCCTGGCGCCACACTGGCCGTCGAAGGAAGCCCCAGTTTAAAAGCCGCAGCCTTGGCAACGACGTGGCTGCCGTAGTTATTGGGTTGCTCCAGCTCTTGCGCGTGACGCTGCAACAAAGGCACCTGCGACGGCGCCCCTTCTTCATTGTTTGAGGGTACATAAAATGGATCTTTCCAATCAAAACGACTGTCATCAATTTTGAATTGCATATGGTTGGACGTGGCCATGGCGCCCTCTTTGAACTGTACTCTCGCCACATCGCTGAAATGCGTGAGGGTTTCACGAATGGTGTTTCTTTGGCTTTCGGAGAACTGGCTTACGGTATTGCCGTCGGCATCCGGCTGCGTTGCGTTGGCGAAATCATACGTGACCACAGCATCGTCCCCCGCAGGTAAAGAGTGTGGATGCCCACCCGCACGGATGGATGCCTCGACAACCTGTTCGGAGGACAATGTAGGTTTTCCATCCTTGAACCCGTCACCTCGACGGTTTTTATCGAGAATATCTGCAATATTCCTGTGCACAAGATTGGTGAGGTGGTGTTTTGCATAGGTAATATTTAAATTCGTGTTCAAGACTCTGCAGCCCACATAGTTAAGTTGAAGTTGAATTGGCAAGCCAGCGACATCACTCATGTGCTTATCTTAGTGTCAGGCGCAGATGCTCAGTTCCAGTGTTCACTGCAAGTAACTATTGGGCGGTTAATGCGTATGCGCACCACAGCTTTTAGGATTTCGCTTATTTAACTAATGCGTGGTGGCTGTTCGAGACGTGGCATTACACTGGAGGGGCCAGTTTCGCTTGTTTACCCCCGCGCCTGCGGGTGCAGGTCGCGCAGGCGCGTGTTTTTACAGGCTTATACCGAATGGCGCAGGCGCGCCATGCTCAAGGCGTCGACAAATACACCATCACGCAGGGCGTAATCGCGCAACGTCCCCTCCACTTCGAAGCCGAACTTGCGGTACAGGTTATGCGCCGCTTCGTTGTCGGCGTAGACCGTCAGCTCCACGCGGTGCAGGTTCATCCAGTTGTCGGCCACATCCAGCGCGGCAGTCAACAGCCGAGAGCCTACACCCTTGCCCTGCCAGGCAGTCGCCACGCCCATACCAAACGAACCCACGTGACTCTGGCGTACGCGCAGGTACTGCTCCAGCCCCAGCTGACCAATGACCTCACCGCCGTGCAACGCCACCAACTGCAGCCGACGCTCGTTGTCCATCACCAGACGTTTGCGCCAGGCTTCCACCGATTGAAAAGGCATTTGCAGCACCTGACGGCACACGGCCGGTTCGTTGTAGAGCGCGGTGACGCCCTCGAGGTGGGCCTCGGTAAAGCGCTGGATCACGATATGGGGTTCAGGTGCGTGCATTGCGTTTCATCCTATGAAAGACAAGTGGCCGGCCAGTGTAGAGGCAAAGTTGCCCGACTGACGAGCCTCAAGTCTTCCCGCAAATCAACCCGCGTCATACAGGTTCAGCGACCAGCAGCGAGGCGCCACACCCGTGCGATATCCGCGGCCCGCTCACGCAACAAACGCGGCGCTTCGCTGCACGCCTGCTCCAGGCTCATCGGCCCCGATGGCAAGGCAAATGCTGCATCCACACCGTGAGCGTACATCTGCTCGTAACCGTCGCCCAATGTGCCGGCGATCACGATGACCGGCACGCCATGCCGCTGGGCGACACGCGCCACCCCAAACGGGGTCTTGCCGCGCAGGGTCTGGGCGTCGAAGCGGCCCTCACCGGTGATGACCAGGTCGGCGCCGCGTACGGCGTCATCGAGGCCGACCAGTTCGGCCACCACCTCCACCCCTGGGCGGAACCGTGCACCGAGAAAGGCCTTGGCGGCAAAACCCAGGCCACCGGCGGCGCCGCTGCCGGGTTGGTCGCGCACGTCGTTGGCCAGCACTTGGGCGCAGTGATCGGCGAAGTGGCCGAGTGCGGCGTCCAGTTGGGCGACTTGCTCGGGGCTCGCACCTTTTTGCGGGCCGAAAATCGCCGAGGCGCCGTGGGGGCCACACAGCGGGTTGTTGACGTCGGCAGCAATCTCAAAGCGCACCTGTGCCAGGCGTGGGTCCAATGATTCGAGGCTGATATGCGACAGGCGCGTCAACGCCAGCCCACCTGGAGGCAGTGGCTGACTGGCTGCGTCAAGAAGTTGCACACCAAGGGCCTGCATCGCCCCCGCCCCGCCATCATTGGTGGCACTGCCGCCAATCGCCAGGATGATGCGTTGGGCCCCGGCGTCCAGGGCGGCACGGATCAATTCACCGGTACCGTAAGTGGTGCTGGAACACGCGTCGCGCTGCTCCGGCGCGACCAATTGCAAGCCGCTGGCCTCGGCCATTTCGATCATCGCGGTGTGGCTGTCGGCCAACCAGCCCCACCGCGCCTCAACGGTGACACCCAATGGCCCTTGCACCAATTGCCGACGCAACTGGCCGTTACAAGCGGCAAGCACTGCGTCCACCGTTCCTTCCCCCCCATCGGCCATAGGGCACTCGACCAACTGCGCATCCGGCCAGACTTGGGCCAACCCTTCGGCAATGGCCTGGGCAGTGCCTGCGGCACTGAGGCTGTCCTTGAATGAGTCGGGAGCGATGATGATCTTCATGATGGGCTTTCTCCGGTTTTTATAATGCCCATGCTGCCAGTTGGCTGGGCTAATGACGCCGGTCAATTGCACAGATGCGGACAGGGTTTGTTGGTCATTTCTACAAAGTCTGGGGCAACAACTGCACCCCCAGGTACAAGGCCAGCATGCCATCGAGCGTCAAAGGGTCCACGCCGCTGAGTTCAGCAATGCGTTCCATGCGATAACGCAGGCTATTGCGATGAATGCCCAGCGCGTCTGCGCAGGCCTGGCTTTGCCCGTCGTGTTCGCACCAACTGCGCAGAGTGGCGAGCAGTTGCCCGTTGCTGTCCTTGGCCAGCACTTTACGCAAAGGGTTGAGCAGTTCGTCCAGGGCATCGTCATTGCGGTGACGCCAGAGCATGACCGGCAGACGATAACGGTTGAGGGTCAACAGCCGCATGTGCGGGAGGAGATCGCGGCCATACGCAAGTAGATCGCCCACCCGGCGATAACAACGGCGCAGCCCCGCCAAGCCCTCCGCTTGCCCACCAATGGCAACGCGCAGGATGTTCCAGCCCAGGCCGTCGAGCTTTTCCAGCAAGCGGGGGTTGTCGACCTGCAACGCGGCGGATCGGCACCACAGCAGGGAAAACTGCGCGGGGCTGACACACCAACTGTCCGGGTAACGGCTGGTCAGCCATGTACTCAAGTCTTGCGCCGTTTGGCCCGTACCCAGTTCGAACAGGTACGGCGTGCGCGACAGCTGCGGCTTGAGCCCCAGTTGCCGGGCTTCGTCCACCAGGCGTGGTGAGTCGCCACTGTCGGCCAGCAGCAAGGCCAGCAGATCATCGCAGCGCTGGCGCCGCCATTGCTGTTCGGCTTGCTGATGGCGGTGGCTGACCAGCATTTCAGCGGTCATACGCACCAGCTCGGCATAGGTGCGCAGCCCGTCCGGTTCACCGGTGATGCCCAGCACACCGATCAGGCGTTGATCATGCAGCAACGGTAGATTGATGCCCGGCTGCACGCCCTTGAGATGTTTGGCAGTCTGCCCATCGATCTCCACCACCCGGCCATTGGCCAGGACCAGTTGCGCGCCTTCGTGGCGGGTATTGATGCGTTCCGGCTCGCCGCTGCCAAGGATCAAGCCCTGACTGTCCATGACGTTGACGTTATAGGGCAGGATGGCCATGGTGCGATCGACAATCTCCTGGGCCAAGGCGTGATCGAGCTCGAACATGGGGCTAATTTCCTAAAACAGTTGTTCACTGGCACAGCGCAAAGCCTGCTTGACTGTGCGCCAGCACAAAGACAGTCGCCCATCACGTCATCGAGACTGTCGGGGCGGTCAACGTTAACCTCGCACCGCGAAAAATCATAATAAAGAGAGATTCCCATGTCACAGAGCGCCACTGCCGCACTGGCCAGCGATGACGATAAAAACGCCATCTACAAGCGCATCACCCTGCGCCTGATCCCCTTCATCTTTATCTGCTACCTGTTCAACTACCTGGACCGGGTAAACGTTGGCTTTGCCAAGCTGCAGATGCTCGATGCGTTGAAGTTCAGCGAAACCGTATACGGCCTGGGGGCCGGGATTTTCTTTATCGGCTACGTGCTGTGTGGCGTGCCGAGCAACCTGGCGCTGACCAAGTTCGGCCCACGGCGCTGGATCGCGTTGATGATGATCGTGTGGGGCACGCTGTCTACCTGCCTGCTGTTTGTGACCACGCCGACGCATTTCTACACGTTGCGCCTGTTTACTGGTGCCGCTGAAGCCGGTTTCTTCCCCGGTGTGGTGCTTTACCTCTCGCAGTGGTTCCCGACCTTCCGCCGTGGGCGGATCATGGCGCTGTTCATGTCGGCGATCCCGGTGTCCGGCTTGCTCGGCAGCCCCTTCTCCGGCTGGATTCTCAACCACTTTGCTGCCGGTCAAGGTGGCCTGGCGGGCTGGCAGTGGATGTTCCTGCTGCAAGGCATCCCGACCGTGATCCTCGGCGCCCTCGCCTACTTCCTGCTCAGTGACAGCTTCGCCAACGCCAAGTGGCTCACGCCCCACGAGCGCGCAGTGCTGGAAGCCGACCAGGCCACGGACCTGGCGAACAAGCCTAAAACCACCAGCGACTCCCTGGCCGAAGTGTTCAAGAACCCGGCGATCTGGGCATTTGGCCTGATCTACTTCTGCATCCAGAGCGGCGTGTATGCGATCAACTTCTGGCTGCCATCGATCATCAAGAACCTGGGTTTCAGCGATAACCTGGTGATTGGCTGGCTCAGTGCGATCCCGTATCTGTTGGCGGCAGTGTTCATGTTGCTGGTAGGCCGCTCGGCCGACTTGCGCAAGGAACGTCGATGGCACCTGGTGGTACCAATGCTGATGGGTGCCATCGGCCTGGTGATCGCGGTGAACTTCGCCACCACACCCGCCATCGCCATCATCGGCCTGACCATCGCTACCATGGGCGCCCTTACTGGCCTGCCGATGTTCTGGCCGGTGCCTACCGCCATGCTCAGCGCAGGTGCCGCGGCGGGTGGCCTGGCATTGATCAACTCCATGGGGCAGATGGCGGGTTTTCTCAGCCCATATATCGTGGGGTTTGTGAAAGACGCCACCGGGTCCACGGATGTGGCGCTGTATCTGCTGGCGGCCGTGATTGTCGCCGGTAGTGTGCTGGCGTTGCGCATGACGCGGACCTTGAAGGCATAAGACGGTCCAATGTGAGAGGGGCCTTGCTCCCGATGATTTAGTGTCAGTGAGCGCATCTGTGACTGAACCACCGCCATCGGGGGCAAGTCCCCTCCCACACTTTGGCCTGTGTCTACAGCAAGCCGCCGCCATCGATATCGATGACGGCGCCGGTCATGAAGCCGTTCTCCATGGCCAATACATACCCCGCCGCCACTTCTTCGGCCTGCCCTACCCGGCCAACTGGCAATGCCTCGCCGGTCTTGGCAAACATCGCCAAACGCTGCTCTTCGGCCAACCCGGCATAGGCTGGGGTGTCGATCACGCCGGGGCTGATGACATTGACGCGACGCGGCGCCAGCTCCTTGGCCAGCTGCTTGCCCAAGGCTTCGGTCGCGGCATTGATGCCGGTCTTGATGAACTGTCCTGCTGCCAGCTTGCGCCCCAGTTGACCGGAAGTCAGGCTGATGCTGCCGTGCTCACCCAGGAATGGCAGCGCCTGTTGAATCGCACGTAGCGCGCCCCAGAGTTTCACATTGAAATTGTCCTGGGCTTCGTCAAGGTCGGTTTCGATCAGCGTCTTGGCCCGTACCGCAGGCCCTGAGGTGTAGACCAAGTGGTCAAAGTGCCCCACCGTTTCGAACAAGCGCTGCAACGACGCGCTGTCGGTGACGTCCACCGGCTCGCTGCGTACACCGTTGTCGCTGCCGGAGTTCAAGCGCCGCCCGGCCAGCACCACGTGCGCACCGCGAGCGGTGGCTGCCTGTGCCACTGCGGCGCCGATGCCGCTGCTGCCGCCAATCACGATGATGGTTTTACCGCTGAGGGAAGATGTCATGGGAGAACTACCTGGGTGAGAAAGCCAGCGTTCATCTTCCCAGCTTGGCAATCAGCAAAAAATCCCGGTAAAACGACAAGATCTTTAAAGGATTTTTAATAATGAGCTCAATTCTCGATCTTGAAGTCTTTGTGCGCAGTGCCGACACCGGTAGCCTGACAGCTGCCGCCCGTGGGCTTGGCTTGACCCCGGCAGCGGCCAGCATTGCCCTCAAGCGCCTGGAAACCCGGCTCGGTATCCGCTTGCTCGCCCGTTCCACCCGCAGCATGCGCCTGACCGAAGAAGGCCGGCGTTATCTGGACAGCGTGCGGGTGGCGCTGGAAGCGTTGTCGGAGGGCGAACACGCCATCAAGCAACAGGGCCAAAGCCTCAGCGGTTTATTGCAACTGGCGGCGCCCTCGGATTTCGGTCGCAATGTTTTGCTGGGTTGGCTGGATGAGTTCAAATACGAGCACCCCAATATCCGCCTGCAACTGTTGCTCAACGACAGCAATGCCGATCTGTTTCGCGACACCGTCGACATCGCCCTGCGCTTTGGCGTGCCGAGGGACTCCAGCCTGGTAGCGCTGCCGGTGGTGCCCGGCCACCAGCGCATGGCCTGCGCCAGCCCTGACTACCTCGCGCGCCACGGCACACCGCGCACGCCCGCGGACTTGGCGCAGCACAGTACGTTGCGCTACATGCGCCGCGGGCAGGCCAATAGCACGTGGTATTTCCGCCAGGGCGCGCAGCTCCAGGAGGTCGACGTCAGCGGCGATTACCTCAGCGACGATGGAGAAATCGTCCGTCGCTGGGCGCTGGCGGGCCACGGCATCGCCAATAAAGCCAACCTGGATATTGCCCGTGATATCCAGGCCGGTCGGCTGGTAGTGCTGCTGCCCGACTGGCAGGGCGAGCCGACCCCTTTCAACCTGATGTGCCCCCACCGTCTGCAAGTGTCGGAACGGGTGAAAGTGCTGCATCGTTTTCTACAGGCCCGCTGCCAGACGTTACTGGGTGCATGAAGAAACGCGCCCAGGGCTTGTTCCAGAGGCGTCGGGTCTGGTATTGCAGTACTCACGTTTCCCTGCCATGAGGAGCTCTCCATGATTTACCGCACATTGGGCCAGTCAGGTTTGAAGGTCAGCGCACTGACCCTCGGCACCATGATGTTTGGCGAACAGACCAGTACCGAAGACTCGCTGCGCATCATCGACAAGGCCTGGGACCAAGGCATCAACTTTATCGATACCGCCGACGTCTACACGGGCGGGCGCTCCGAAGAGATCGTCGGCGAAGCCATTGCGCGTAACCGCCAGGACTGGATAGTGGCCAGCAAGGTCGGCTTCGGCCCTGCCGATGGTTTGCCCAACCGTAGTGGTTTGAACCGCAAGCGTATCTTCAACGCCGTGGAAGCCAGCCTTGGGCGCCTGGAGACCGATTACCTGGACATCTACTACCTGCACCGTGAAGACCATGACACGCCGTTGGAAGTGACCGTGTCGGCTATCGGCGACCTGATCCGCCAAGGCAAGATCCGCTATTGGGGCCTGTCCAACTACCGTGGTTGGCGTATCGCCGAGGTGATTCGGGTGGCCGAGCGCCTGGGGGTGGATAAACCCATCATCAGTCAACCGCTCTACAACATCGTCAATCGCCAAGCTGAAGTCGAGCAAATCACCGCGGCGGCTGCCTACGGGTTGGGCGTGGTGCCTTATAGCCCGCTGGCCCGAGGGGTGCTCAGCGGTAAATATGCACCGGACGTTACGCCCGAACCCGGCAGCCGGGCCGCACGGCAGGACAAGCGCATCCTGGAAACCGAATGGCGGATGGAGTCGTTGCGCATCGCCCAGCAGATCCAGCAATACACCCAAGGACGTGGCGTAGGCATGGTGGAGTTTGCCATTGCCTGGGTGTTGAACAATGCCGCAGTGAGTTCCGCGATTGTCGGGCCGCGCACCGAGGCGCAGTGGGATGCGTACACCGGGGCGCTGGCGGTGGAGATCACTGCTGAAGATGAGGCATTTATTGATTCGTTGGTCACGCCCGGGCATTCATCCACACCAGGGTTCAATGATGTCGGCCATTTCGTCTCAGGCCGTGTGGCGTGGCGCGTTGGCTGAAATCTACCTGATGCACTCAGATTAATGTGGGAGGGAGTCTGCTCCCCGATAGCGGTGTTGCAATCGGCTCATCTGTCGCTGACACACTGCTATCGGCGCCAGGTCGAATCGTCGTACCGCTCCTCCAATATTTTATTTCTCGCAAAAACCGCCATACTCCGGCCCTGGACCGGATATGATCAGGCAAACTATTATTTTGAGGAAACTATTAAGCCAATCGAATATTTTTGGCCTCTTCAGTTGAGGGCCTTGGTGCAGCTAAGGCGATTATTCCGTAAAATCAATTTTCAAGGGAGTGAAGATGAACGAAAAAAATCAGTTGAACGGCTTACAAGGCTGGCTGTTGTTGGTAATGATTGGATTGTTTTTGAGTCCCTTGCGTATAGCGTATGAATTATTTCCATCGTACTATCATTTCTTTACAACACCTGGCGCGATCGAATACATAAGCACTCCTGGCGCAGGCGAATACCACCCCTACTTACTCACGTTTATGATGTCAGAAATATCATTCAATATTCTGATGGTTATAGCCCAAGTGTATTTAATATATTTGTTTTTCTCAAAGCATTACCTTTTTCCAAAGCTATACATAACCGTGGTTATTGTTTCGTTTGTTTTTGTTATTTCCGATGCCTGGATTGGCTCTCTTGTGTACCCGAAAATATCAATGTTTAACCCCGAGACCAACAAAGAAATAACAAGGTCATTATGCGCCATCCTAATCCTGGCCCCCTATATGCTCATATCCAAAAGAGTTAAAGCAACATTTATAGAGGGTAAGAAAAGCTAATTGGATGGGAAGAGCATGGTCTTTTTTTTGCTATCCGAGAGTCACTCGGTAAATAATATCACTTGCTAATGAATCGGCTTTCGCGAGGGCAGCGTGTCTAAAGGTGTAGTGTTATCGGTATTGGCCTCGGTGTTGTTTGCCGTGATGTATTACTTCACGTCGCTGCTCACGCCCTTGAGCGGCCTGGAGATTTTCGGCTGGCGCATGCTGCTGACCGTACCATGCATGACCGTGTTCATGATCGTCAGCGGTGAATGGCGAAGGGTGTTGGAACTGCTGCGCATGCTTGCGACCAAGCCACGTCTGGTCGGCGGTGTGTTGGCCTCTTCGGCCTTGCTGGGCGTGCAATTGTGGCTGTTCATGTGGGCGCCGCTGAATGGACGCAGCCTGGATGTATCGGTGGGGTATTTCCTGTTGCCGTTGACCATGGTGCTGACGGGGCGCTTGGTGTACGGCGAACGCTTGTCGCGGCTGCAGCAGATTGCGGTGGTGCTGGCCGCGCTTGGCGTTTTGAATGAGCTGTATCAGGCCGGCGGTTTTTCCTGGGCAACCCTGGTAGTGATCATCGGTTACCCGGTGTACTTCGTGGTGCGCAAGTACCTGACCACCGATCATTTGGGTGGCTTGTGGCTGGACATGGCGCTGACGCTGCCAGTGGCTTGGTGGTTTGTGCAGAGTGGCGAACAGGGATTTGCCGTGCTCGATGTGCACCCAAGGCTGTATGCATTGATTCCGATGCTGGGTTTGATCAGTGCCTCGGCGCTGGTGAGCTATATCATCGCCAGTCGCTTGCTCGCATTCAGCTTGTTCGGGCTGCTCAGTTACGTAGAGCCGGTGTTACTGCTGGTGGTGGCGCTATTGCTGGGAGAAGGCATCAAGGGTGGCCAATGGCTGACTTACATTCCCATCTGGCTGGCGGTGATGGTGCTGGTATATGAGGGTTTCAAGCATTTGGTGCGTCAACGTCGGGTTTGAGTAAAAGAATGGGAATGGGTGCCGGTTGCGGGGGTATCCGTACCCCTTCTGTACTGCAGGGGGATGGCCTCAGGTCATTACCTGAGTCGGGGACTCTTCGGGCGTACCGACCACGTCCTCGATGAAGTCGGCTGCGGTATTCAGGTTTTCCCTCGCTGTGCCGTAGCGGGGAATATTGCTCTGGACCTCATTACCGAAACTTTCCAAGTATTGATCCATAATCTCTCTCTCAACACCAAACACATTGCCGAGCCGATTGTCGTGGTTCAGCTCAAGCAGCGTTCCTGTGACGGGGTTTTTCACGATTTCTTCGATGGAATTGGCTATATCGTCAGGAACACCAAACTGTTCCAATGCAGTCCCTAGACCGTGCCCTGGGTTTCTGAGCTGCTTGACGAGGTAGGCCCAGAAGTCACTCAGGTCATTAGGTCCTGCTTTTTCCATAGTCTGGCGCGCGACATGCTGTTTGGCGAACTCTTCGGCGGACTCTGAATTGGGATCGCCGAGCGGTTCTTTACTGTTCAGCCCGTCTTTCACGAAATAAAAACCGTCCTCACTGCCACCACGAAAGTTCCCATAAGCATCGTAATCATATACGACATATTTTCCATCCTCCCGTGTACCGACATAGGTCGCTTTGCCATCGGAAGCGAGGTTGTTAAGCCTGGTGTTGAATAGTCCGTTGACCTCCACTGGCGGAACCGTTAAATCCCTGTTCAAACGCGCGAAAATATCATCGCGTTCTCGACCAAAACTCCCCACCGCAACGCTGGATTGTTCATCCTCGCCAAAATCCTTTAGTTTCTCCCTGACCCGCTCCTCCTGCCCGGGAGCTTCAGGGTGAGAGAAGTGCCCGGCTAATCGGTCTAGTTCGGCAGGGTCTTGGGCCATATTCCTAACCCATTCAGTCATCTCTTCAGCGGTTTCGAACGTGTGGAACGACATGACTTCATCCTCCGGCATATACACGATGAAATTAGTCATCCCCTCCGTTACAGGCACGCGCTTGATCACCATCATGTCTTGGGATTGAGCGCCATCGACGGCAAAAGTCGAGACACTCACGAAAGGTGCCCCCGGTTTGTCTGGATTCACCACCGCCTTTATCAACTGATGCTCGTCGGCAGTTAAATCACCATTGAGGTGCTGTAATTCACCTTCGTCGAGAAAACGCTTTCGCGCCACATCGATCGGGTCCCCTTCATCGGTCGAGCGGACATTGCGAATGGGGCCAGCCTGTTGCGGCGGGATCGGATCACCTAACCTTGGCAGAAGAGTAGGAGTATGCACAGTCGTCATATGAGGGCCTCATCTAGATTAGGGTGCAGGGTTTTTCCTACGCCCGGCCCTTATGTGATACTTGATGAAACATCTGTTCCCGTTTGACCGTCGCTAAATTGCAACTCAATGCAACACACACGAAAAAGCCCGGTATAAAGCCCCGGGCTTTTTGCTTATCCAGTGGGTCAGTCGGCGGTCAATACACCACGACGCACTTGATCACGCTCAATCGACTCGAAAAGCGCCTTGAAGTTGCCCTCGCCGAACCCATCGTCGCCTTTGCGCTGGATGAATTCAAAGAACACCGGCCCCATCAGGGTTTCCGAGAAAATCTGCAGCAGCAGGCGTTTGTCGCCCGCAATCGATGAGCCATCCAGCAGAATGCCACGTGATTGCAGTTGCTCGACAGGCTCACCGTGGTTCGGCAGGCGGCCTTCAAGCATTTCGTAGTAGGTGTCCGGCGGTGCCGTCATGAAGCGCATGCCGATCTTCTTCAAGGCGTCCCAAGTCTTGACCAGGTCGTCGGTGAGGAACGCCACGTGCTGGATGCCCTCGCCGTTGAACTGCATCAGGAACTCTTCGATCTGCCCGGCGCCCTTGGAGGATTCTTCGTTCAACGGGATGCGGATCTTGCCGTCTGGCGCGCTCATGGCCTTGGAGGTCAGGCCGGTGTATTCGCCCTTGATATCGAAGTAACGGGCTTCGCGGAAGTTGAACAGCTTCTCGTAGAAATTGGCCCAGTAGATCATGCGTCCGCGGTAGACGTTGTGGGTCAGGTGGTCGATAACCTTGAGACCGGCGCCGACCGGGTTGCGATCAACACCTTCGAGGTAGACGAAGTCGATATCGTAGATCGAGTTGCCCTCGCCAAAACGGTCGATCAGGTACAACGGCGAACCGCCGATACCTTTGATTGCCGGCAGGTTCAGCTCCATCGGGCCGGTTTCAATGTGGATCGGCTGGGCACCCAGCTCCAGGGCACGGTTGTAGGCCTGTTGCGAGTCCTTGACGCGAAACGCCATGCCGCACACCGACGGGCCGTGCTCGGCGGCGAAGTAGGCCGCCAGGCTGCCCGGTTCGTTGTTGAGGATCAGGTTGATCTCGCCCTGGCGATACAGGTGCACGTCTTTGGAGCGGTGGGTCGCCACTTTGGTGAAGCCCATGATCTCGAAGATCGGCTCCAGCGTACCCGGGGTGGGCGAGGCGAATTCGATGAATTCAAAGCCCATCAAGCCCATTGGGTTTTCGTATTGGTCGGTCATGTTCGTGCCTCATCATTCTTGTGGGTAGCAATTGTCTATTTGCAAGCAAGGATGAGGTCTGAGGGTGGCGCGCAGGAAAGGCCTCGCACGCTGCGGGCGAGGAAGTCACCAAAGATGAGGGGAGAGCCAAGTAGCTTCATGGTGTCATCAGTCTCTGACGGCCGAGGCTTGCGTGAGCGCAAGTCCATATTCTTGTATGCGTAAATCGATTCTACACAGCGTAAACCAATTTGTCCGTACTCTTATCAAATCGCCGTTGCCCTGCCCTGTGCAAGGGGTTTATTGCACAAGTAGATGCCCAGCAGGATCACCGCGCCACCTGCCAGCATCGGCGTGGTCAAGGCTTCGTCCAACAGCAATGCGCCACATATCACCGCTGTCAGCGGGTTGAGGGCGATGAACACACCGGAGCGGGTCGCGCCGATTCGCCGAATGCCCTCGTAGTAACCAATATAGGCCAGCGCCGAACCCAGCACACCCAGATACAGCAGGCTGTACCACTGCGCCAGCTGCAGCGCGGCGAAACCTTGCAACGTCAGCCGACCGGTGGCGAGGGTCGTCAGGGTCAACATCAGCGTGCCCCACAGCACCGACCAAGTGACTGTTTGCACCGGTCCCAACGCCTGGTTGAGTTCCCGGGACAGCAGCGAATAGGCGCCCCAGGCCATTACGCAGCCCAGGATCAACAGGTCACCGATCCAGGCGTTGCGCGCCCCCTGCATGAGGTTGGGATTGCGGCTCACGATCACCACTGCTGCCCCCAGCAGGCACAGCCCGATACCCAGCCACTTGACCCGGCCCAGCCGCTCCTTGAACAACAACCAGGACGCCAGGCCAATCACTGCCGGGTTCAATGCCACGATCAAGGACGCCCGCGACGCATTGATGTAGTGCAGGCCATAGAAAAAACACAGGTTGTAGAAAAAGATGCCGCATAGCCCCAGCAGCATCAGCCGCGCCATTTGCCCCGTAGTTGGACGCGCCAGTGGGATCCGCGCACAGGCCAGGAACAGCAGCAACGCCAGGCTGGCCAGCATAAATCGCAGGCAGGCTGCGAGCAGAGGGTCGACCTGGTCAGCCAGGAAGCGCCCGGCAACAAAGGTACCCCCCCAGATCATGGTGACAGCGGCCAGCTTCAGGTAAGTAAGTCCTTCGCGAGCGTGATGCATCAGGATGTGCTCAATGTGAGAGAAGATCGGGGTATTCTTTGACTAATGATTAGTCATCGTAAAATGAGGTATTACTCATGACCCTGACCCAGTTGGAAATCTTCTCCCTGGTCGCCGAACTGCGAGGTTTCACCAGCACGGCGCATCGGCTGGGCATCAGCCAGTCGGCGGTATCCCATGCGATCAAGGCTCTGGAGCAGGAACTGGGTGTGGAGTTGTTTCGCCGGCACCAGACCCTGGTGGAACTGAGCGATATCGGCGAGCAGTTGCTCGGGCGCGCACGGGGCATGTTGGGGCTGGCCAACACCTTGCAACAGGAAGCCGCCGATGCCCGCGGGATGAAGCGCGGCACATTGCGCATAGGTTCGTTCGGCCCCACCGCTTCGAACCGTTTGCTACCGACCATTCTCAGCCACTTCCGAAGGGACTATCCGGGTATCGAGGTACACGTAGACGAGGGGCCGGACCGGCAGGTCATCCAATGGCTGGACCAACGCCGGGTGGATGTGGGCTTCGTGGTATTGGAGCATGAACGCTTCGACACCGTTGCCCTGCTCGAAGACCAACTCGTGGCGCTGATACCGGTCGGCCATGCCTTGGCGGCAAGCGTGGCGGTACCCTTGCACGCGTTGTGCGATGACCCGTTCATCCTAACCGAGGCAGGCTCCGCAGAGCTGGTCACGCGTTTGTTCGGTGAAGCGCAGTTGCAGCCTAAAGTGCGGTATCGCTGCACCCAGTTGCTCAGCACTTTGGAGGCGGTCAGTCGCGGCGAGGGCCTGAGTATCGTGGCCCAGGGCTCACTGCCGGCCAATGCCGACCCGCGCTACATTGCCCGGTCCCTGTTGCCCAGCGTAACGCGGCGCATAGGCCTGGCGGTACTGGATCGACGCCAGGCCTCTCCCGCTACCCTGGCGTTTATCGCACTGGCGCAAACGCTGTACCCCGATCCAGGTATTCACCGGTAACTCAGGGTAAACGAGGCCAGGCCGTTGGCGGTTCCGGGCTTGATGGTCGACGCAGTTTTCACATAGCGGGAAGTCAGCGTAATTGTCAGGGTGCCGTTGGCAGTACTACCGACCTGCCATTGGTTCGGGTTACCCACGCCAGAGGAGTCGGGGCCATAGCTGATTAACTGGGCGCCATTGAGCAGTTGCAGGGCCACGCCACGGGCAGTCGAAGTGCGGGTCAGGGACAATTGGTCGCTGCGATTGCCGGGCTCCGTCTGGTCGGTCACCGTGATCCATACATCCAGGATGCCACCGTTACCGCCGCCGCAGTCCAGGGTGATGTTGCGACTGACGCTGCCGGCATGGCTGCCGATATCCTTGAAGTCTCGACTGGGTACCTGCCCCAGTGGCATCGATATCGACGGTGTGGATACGCGGCAAGTCGGTTTTTGCGGCGGCAATATCACCGTGTCGCCGAAGTTGATCGAGGCATGGCCGGGGCCTTCAATATTGACATTGCTCAGCACATACCTGCCGACTGTGCTTGCGCTGATCGGGCCCGACGCGATCGGGCCCGTCGCCACCAGATACACGCGCCCTTGCAGTGTCCAGGCCGTGGGCTTGTTGTGCTTGGTGTCCACCAACGTCGTGCCGGTGTGGGTAATCACGCGCAGAGGCTGGGACGGATCCCCGGCCATCATGGCGAACCCTACGCCGGGGTAAGGAGTGGCGTAGACCGGCATCGACAAGCCGTTGGCATTGAACGTCATGCCGGTCGCCGCAGCATTGACCACACTCAGGCTCGCCGACACTGGATGCGGCAATAACCAGTCGGTGTATCGACACTGCATCACAGCGCCATTGCTTGCGAAGTCATACCCGCCTGGATAGCCAATTGCCTCGCCCACTTTCAGGTCGCCTGGCAAGGTAATCGGCGGGAAGGAAAGCGTCACGGGCGCCTGGGGGACGCAGGCGCCTGCATTGAAATGGGCATGCGCGTCCATCGCGGACATGCAGGCCCCCAGGCACGCGCCGACCTGTAGAAGCCTGGTCGTAAACTGCCGGACGCTGTTCATATCGCCAAATCCTTACCGCGGCCTAAAGACAGAGAATGTTCGTGCGTCATGCCATGATCATCCAGCACGGTAAAACGCAGCAAGGCCGGCCCTTCCCCTGGCAGCGCCCGCCCCTTCAACGCGATGCTGACTACCGAATGTGGCGACAGCATGGGCGGGTCATCATTGCGGTACTCGACCCCACTGACGGTCAGCCGGACGCTGGACAGGCTCACATGAAAGGCACTGGGGTTACGCACCCGCAACACCGGGCCGTCACCTTTGCGCTGCCACTGCAGCAATTGAATCGCCTCCTGCGCCTGGCCCGACAAGCCGTCGGGGCGCAGAAACAGCTTGATCCGTGTGCGAAAGGCAAATTGCAGCTGGTTGCCGGTATCCACAGACGGACGGATCCCCAGCACATTCAGCCAGTACACCGATTCCTGGGGCGCGGCCAGGGCCTTGTTTTGGGTCGCGTGGTACACCACCCGCAATGCGCGGTGCTTGCCGGCATCCAGGCGCAGGATCGGCGGGGTCACCGTAAAGGGCACATCACTCGACTCAGGCGCGATCTGCGGGTCGCCCGCATCGATCCACACTTGGACCAATCGCGGGCCGTCGGCCTCATTGTGCAGGTTGACCGTTACCCCCGGGGCGCTGGCCGTGTAAATGATACGTGTGCGGTCAATGACGATTTCCCCATGGGCCAATACTGTCTGCACCGCCAGGGCCAGGCCAAGCACCGCGTTGAACAATCGATGAGTCATCAGCTGCGCTCCTCGTCCACATCGCCATGGTCGGCACATTGACTGACCAACTGGTCCGCGTTTTCCTGACGTTGCTCGGGCCTGCGCGGCGGCAAACGGTAATGGATGAAGCATTGGTCACCCGCCCCTGCATTCCAGCGCACCGTCAACCGTCCCTGGTCGGCAACCCCGCGCACAAAAGCCTTGCCAGCCTGGCCGATCACGCCGATTTCGACGCCGCGTTCGTCAAACACCTGGGCGGCAAATGGCAACGGCTTGCCATTCATATGAGTGGCCTTGATCACCACGGCTCGGCCACTGACGGTCTCGAACCTGACCAGTGAGACCGCCCCCAGCGTCGGCACCACGGCGTGACTCGATTCCTTGAGTTCCACATCCATGGGCATGCCCTCGGGATCGATATCTACTTCATTGCGCTGATAAGCCCTGAGGGCTGGCAGCACCGCATAGCCCTGCTTATCGATACGCGCCCCGCTGCTGCCCAGCCGGGCACCTTGTGCATCCGGCGCATACACCAGGGCCGAGGCTTCACCGAGGTTCTGCGCGAAGGTCAGGCCATGCCCGTGGGCAATCAGCCCGCCATCGGCGCTCATGGAAAGTTGTGAGCTGTCGCGGGCCTGGGCATAGCCGGCCCGCAGGCTCGCAGCGCGGCTGCGATAGCCGGCGTAGGCATTGAAGCTGGAGCCTTGCTGGTGGCCCATGCCACGGCTGCCGGTCAGCCCGTAGCTGGCTTCACCGGCGTCACCCAGCAAACCGTTGATCCCCACTTGGTGCTGGCTGCCGCGCGAATCGCCAGCATCGTGCGACAAGCTGCTGCTCAGGGTCGGCGCACGCGTTCCTGCGCCCAATGGCATGGACAGTGTGAGCACCAGGTGATTATCCACGCGCCCGGCCTGCGCCGACCGGCCAAAAAAGATCTCGTCGCTGCGCTCGTGATCGTTCAACTGATGGGTTTCACTGACACGCGAGCGCTGCGCCGAGAGGTTCCAGTTGAGTGACTTCCAATTAGCTGCATAACTGAGGGTGAAGGAGGTCTGGCGCCCTTGGCGGCCTGCCCAGTAGTCGATGGAGCTGCCATAAAGGCTCAGCGAGCCTGCGCCCAACTGCTGGCTGATTGTCAGGTCGAGGCGGCTTTTCTGCCTGGCGTAACTGTTGATACTTCCGCCTTGGCGGGCCAGTTCCCGCACATTGAGCGCATCAGGCAGGTTCAGGTATCCGGCCGTGGAGAAACGATAGGCGCCCAACGCAAAGTGCGTTCCCGAGAACGGCAGGTTCTTGTTATAGGCCAGGCCCCAGCTTTGCCCGCCGACTACCCCTAGCCCCTGTACCTGGGTGCGCGAGTGGGTGCTGTCGAGGGAGAGCGCGCCAATCGGAGTACTCATCGCCAGGCCGGCCTTGGCCTGGCCGTAGCCTTGGGAAAACGTGCTGCCACCATAGGCGCTCAGACGATCGCCCAGGCCATGCTGCAGCGTACCCTGGAAGATCAGCGGGCTGGCGTCGCTGACACCGTATTGCTGCAACTGCCCCAAGGTCGCGCTGTAGTGGCTGGCACCGTCACGCAGCAGATAAGGCGCCACGGAGTAAGGCACCACGAAGCTGCTGCGCCGGCCGTCGACCTCGGTAACACTGACGTGCAGGTCGCCGCCGTACCCGGTGGGGTACAGGTCATCGATGACAAACGGCCCCGGGGCCACGGTGGTTTCGTAAAGGGTGTAGCCGTTCTGGCGCACTGTCACCGTTGCATTGCTGTCGGCAATGCCCCGCACCTGAGGCGCATAGCCTTGTTGCGACTGGGCAAGCATGCGGTCATCGGTGGCCAGGGTGATGCCGCGTACACGCACACCGTCGAGGATCTGACCACTGCTGAAGCTGTCGCCGAAGGTCAGTTGTGAGCGCCACGCGGCAAGGGACCGCTGCAGGTAGGTGGCGGTGTGTTGATAAGGCGCCAGGCCACGACCGGATGCCCATGCCTGCCCACCCTGATGGCGTAACCGCCAGTCGCCCAGGTTGAGACCGCCGTTGAGGCCCAGGTAGCCACGATCCTCACCGGCGCCCGCTGTCGCCGTCGCGGCACTGAAGTTGTAGTTGAGCAGCGCGGCGTCAATGCCATTGTCCCACTCAGACGGGTCAATGTAGCCGCGCGCGGAACGGTTGATATAGACCTGGGGGATGCTGACGTCCAGGGTCAGGGTCTCGATATCGACGCGGCTGCTGGCCATGGGTATCCACTCGGCAAAATCCCGGCAGGCATGCTCGGTGTTATCCGCCAGCGCCTGCACAGAAACCCCCAGTTGGCCAAGCTCGGCAGCGTTCAAGCAAGGCTGGGCGTCGTCCTGCCCGGCAAGGGGGGCGAAGGTGATCTCGCGGCGTCCCATCGATTGCCCGTTGAGCATCACATCCACGCGATAGACACCAGGCGCCAACACGTTGCTGGTATTGAAGCGCGAGATATCTGCCGAAGAGGACAGGCCGCTGGCGAACGCCTCGATGTCAAACAACAGTGGCGCGGCCTCTGCCGACATCAATAAGGTACTGAGCAGGCCCAGCCATAGCAGCAACCTGGGGTTGGCAAACAGCCAGGCAGTGAAGCGGTGAATGGGTATTTGCAGTAAGGCATGCATGGTCAGAACTTCAGGGGAGCACGCTGCGGCGCGGAGAATGCGCCGTAATCATTGATGTATTTGAAATGCACCTGGGCGTCCGCGGGTAATGCCTTTACGACATCCCTGACGGGCAGCTTCAGGCTGCCACCGGGGGGCACCATGCCCTCTCCCGCCGGTAACAGGCGAGCACCCGGGCCCGAGCCCATGACCAAGGCAACTTCATTGAAGGTCACGTGATAAGCCGATGGGTTGTGCACTTCCAGTAGCGGTCCCTGGGTACTCCGGTGCAGGGTCCAGCGTAATTGGGTGGGCGCCTCGTCCGCCGAACCCGGCAATCGGGCCGGGCGGAAAAACACTTTGGTGCGGATACGAAAAGCGAACTGCAGGTGGTTCGAAGGGGCCGCTTGCGGGCTGCCCGGTGCCACGTTGACCTTGGGCGGTATCTCCAGGGCGTTGAGCCAAAACAACGATTCGCGGTCATCCGGCAGTGGGTCCTGGGTATAGACCAGTCGCACTACCTGGCTTTTGCCCGCGTCCATGCGAAACACTGGCGGCGAAAGACTGAAAGGCACCTCGCTGCCGGAGGGGTCTTGCGCCGGGTCGCCCTGGTCCAGCCACACTTGGACCAGGCGCGGCGCCCGCTGATCGTCATTGGTCAGGCGCAGCGTGACTTCTCGACGCTGCTGCGGATAGATGTGCCGCGTGCCGTCGATCACTACGCCGGCGTGAGCGACGGATAGCAACCCGACACTGATCAGCAGGGGGTTCATCAATAGCAATGTTCGGGCAAGCATTTGTCTGTCCTTGCCTGACGCACGGCCAGGCAACCGGGCCTCGATCAGGGGAACGTCACCGAATACAGCACTTGGGAGCTGACCGGGCCTGGCGTAGCGGTGCCCGTGGCGATGTATTGGGCGGCAAACGGCAGCGACACCTGGCCGCTTTCCGGGACTTTCGCGGGGCTGGAGTTCAGGCCAAGGCGCAGGTCCATAGGCCGGTGGGTGACGCCATCCACGAGTTGCACCTCAACGAAGGTGGCAGGCGCCGGCTTGGCGGGTGCCTGGTTGACCAGGTTACCGGTCGCCGGGTTGATCGCGGGGCTGCTGCTCTCATACATCACGGCGACGGTCGTATCCTTGGGGCAGGAACCGACATGGATGTAATAGGGTTTCGCCCCGGCAGTCTGGCCTGGCGCCTTGAGCGCACTGGCCTGGACCTTGTTGAGTGGTACCGAAAAGTCCGGGCTGGTGCCGGGGGCCGAGCCCGTGCCGCCGCTGATGCTGCAGGTGGTGCCGGTAATTTCACCGGTCAAGGTGATCTTGCCGTCTGCGGCAACAGCAGGCAGAGCGGCAACGCTGGTGACCGCCAGAAATACAACGGCCAATGCGATAGTTTTCATTACAAATACTTCCTAGTGAATGTCATTAAAAGTGTTGCAAGCCATGAATCGTCAATCGAAGGGCGAGACGTAACCGTCCCGCCAAAATCGGGCTGCGTGGCTGTGAAAGAGGCTGTAGGGGTTAAGTGCTACTGAGTCTCTTACGTTTTGCAACGAAGTTTATGTTGCCAAGTTGAAGAGCCCGCCACAACTGACCGAACGGCTAGGTCAGTAGGCGTTAAACAAGTGAGCAGCCCCGTGCAATGCCATCTATCATCGGCAGAGACCACTCTCTTTTTTCACGATTGATTGCCCCTATGCCCCTGACCGCCAAAGGTCCAAGAAGCCGAGCTGCCCGCTATTTCATCAGCACCTTCTGCGGGCTGCTGCCCGTTCTGCTGGGGTTTGCAATTCTTTACTGGCAAGCCGAGCGCACGCTTGAGCAAAGCACGGCCCAAACCGCTCAAGAAGCGGTGCGCCAGTTCGACCTGATGCTCGACAATACCGCCCTCGCCGCCCAGGCTTTGTTGCCTTGGGCGGGTAAGCCATGTGACAGCGAGGCGCAACTGGCGCTGCGCGAACAGGTGACGCGCCGGCCGTTTGTACGCGCCACCACCCTGTCCTGGCAGAAAAACATTTATTGCAGCTCGCTGTTCGGCGGCAACTCTCAGTCACCGGTCAACCCGGACGACTACGTGAATGGCCGGTTGTGGCTGATGAATGGCAACCCCGTCACGCCGGATACCGCGCTGTTGGTCTATCGACTGGTGGAAGGCGACCAGGGCGCGTTCGCCTCGATTGACAGCTACCACCTCACCAACGCCTTACGCTTGATCAGCCGTTACGCCCACCTGGTTTTGCAAGTCGGCCCCCATTGGCTCGATGCCGACGGCAAGGTGCATGACCGCGCGGTACCGGAATTTGCCGTGGCCCATCATCATCTGGCGTCCGAGCGTTATGACTACAGCGTCGAGGCGGGTATGCCGGAGGGGGAAACCTGGCGTTATATGCAGGCCCGCTATCCGGCGTTGTTCAGCCTGGTGGTGTTCTTCGGTGTACTGGCCAGCATCCTTGCGCATTGGCTGCAAAAACGCTCGTCCGCCCCGACCCAGGAATTGCAGCGTGCATTGAGTGCCAACGAATTCATCCCGTATTTCCAGCCAGTGGTACGCGGAGACACGCGTCAATGGGCAGGCTGTGAAGTACTGATGCGCTGGAAACACCCGAAAGAGGGCCTGGTGCGGCCGGACCTGTTTATTCCCCTGGCCGAAGACTCGGGCCTGATCGTGCCGATGACCCGCGCCTTGCTGCGTCAGACCGCTGCGCAACTGGCGCCCCACGCCGCGCGTTTCAGCCCCGGCTTCCATATTGGCGTGAATATCACCGCGCGCCATTGCCAGGACCTGGCCCTGGTGGAGGATTGCCGGGAGTTCCTTGCCGCCTTCGCGCCTGGCCAGGTCAGCCTGGTGCTGGAGCTGACCGAGCGCGAGCTGATCGAGCCCACCGATATCACCCGCCAGCTGTTCGATGCCCTGCACCAGCTGGGTGTACTGATCGCGATCGATGACTTTGGAACAGGCCATTCGAGCCTGGCTTACTTGCGCAACTTCAACGTCGATTACTTGAAGATTGACCAAAGCTTTGTCGCCATGATCGGTGCGGATGCGCTGTCAGGGCATATCCTGGACAGCATCATAGAACTGTCCGGCAAGCTGGACCTTGGCATTGTTGCCGAAGGCGTGGAAACAGCACAACAGTGTGAATACCTTGTCGCCCAAGGCGTGGACTTCTTGCAAGGTTATCTGTTCGGCCGACCGTTACCCTGTGATGAATTCATTAATTCGTTGGGCAACCCGTGAATACCCCTGCGCTACCGTTGATGAAAGATTGTTCTTTTGCTGGCAGACATGATTTACTCGAGATGAATTAACTACTACAATTTTTCCTACCTGTGCAGAACTCGCAGAGGGGGCTATTTCGTTGAGTTACCTTAACGTTCCTGGCTTATAGCTGTGTCTGCAGTTGATATCAGCAACTACACTATTGGAGTACAGATTTTGTCCAGACTCGCCGAATTTCGCGCAGCAGAAAAAGCCCTTCAAGAGCAGCTTGCGCAGCTGGAATCCTTGAAGAACGACGCAGGCCTGAAGAAAGAAATCGAATTCGAAGAAAAGCTCAAGAAGCTGATGGACAGCTACGGTAAAAGCCTGCGCGACGTCATCGCCATTCTTGACCCAACCCCACGCAAAGCTGGCGCGTCAGTTGCCACTGCGCCTAAACAGCGGCGTGCACGGGTCGTCAAGGTTTACCACAACCCGCATACCGGCGAGTTGATCGAGACCAAAGGCGGCAACCACCGCGGCCTTAAAGCCTGGAAAGAAGAGTACGGCGCCGCCACTGTAGATTCCTGGCTTCGCGGCTGATCAACAGGCACTAAGAACAGAACCCCGCATCGCGGGGTTCTGTTGCTTTATAGGTTCGAAAGCGAACTTTCCCACCCTCCTATTTTGTTCAGATTCGCTCAACTTGGCCGGGTCATAATTTCAGGCTATTGCGTACCGAACTCACTTCATCCTTGCTCGCTTCATAGGCTTGCACCTGGCCTGCGTATGAAAAGACATAGGCTTTATCAATATCCACAGCACCGACTAAAGTTTGTGACAGAACGTGCCGGCCATTCTCGGTAATCACGCAAGTAGTTTCGAGCGCTTCAAGGCGACTCAATGTGCTGGGGTGCATCTTGCTGCACACGCTTTGATAACCGCTTCGGGCAAAATCCTTCTGGATGGATTTGCGTATCTCCAGCAATACGCCTGGAAGATTAACTTTATGTCCAGCTTCAATCGGTGTACCGGTCAACTCCATAACCATCAGCGTCGCGCCATTTTCATCATTCTTGATCGCACGCTGGCGCGACACTGCTTGAGGCTTGGCGGGTGTTTCGCCGTCAGGCACGACTTCCTCGACCTGCCAACCACTGGGCCAGTGAATCTCTGGGTCGGCGGCCAGCACCCACGGACTGGACAGCAACCCACACACAGCGCTCAACAGCAGTCTACGAAACTCGATCATTGCAAAAGACACCCAAAGTTCAAGCAGCAAAGTTTGCGGCCCAGCCGGTGCGGGTCGCAAGGGCTGCCTGTGCTTTTTCATTTGGCGCAGCGGGCAGGCCTTGCGTATCATGGTCCGGCTGCACGGAGGCTGCCGCAAGCCAAGGGACCGCTTTGCCCCATTTTTCTGGAGGGCCCATGAGCCTGCACGAACTGAATACTTTCCCGGGCGTCACCGCCCAGCCTGATACCGCGACGACGAACTTCGTGTTCAACCACACCATGCTGCGGGTCAAGGACATTACCCAGTCACTGGATTTCTACACCCGTGTCCTGGGGTTCTCACTGGTTGAAAAGCGCGACTTCCCGGAAGCCGAGTTCAGCCTGTACTTCCTGGCCTTGGTGGACAAGGCCCAGATCCCGGCCGACGCCGCCGAGCGCACCCAGTGGATGAAGTCGATCCCGGGCATCCTGGAACTGACCCACAACCATGGCACTGAAAACGATGCCGACTTTGCCTACCATAACGGCAACACTGACCCTCGCGGCTTTGGCCATATCTGCATCTCGGTGCCGGATATTGTCGCGGCATGCGAGCGTTTTGAAGCACTGGGCTGCGACTTCCAGAAGCGCCTGACAGATGGCCGCATGAAGAGCCTCGCCTTCATCAAGGACCCGGATGGCTACTGGGTCGAGATTATCCAGCCAGCGCCGATGTAATCCTCGGACGACAGAAAACAAAAAGCCCCACGAGCAATCATGGGGCTTTTTTTCAAGGGCTCGGTTATGCCGGAGCTGACGTACGAATCAAGTGATCAAAGGCGCTCAACGAAGCCTTGGCCCCCTCACCCACCGCGATCACAATCTGCTTGTAAGGCACGGTAGTGACGTCACCGGCGGCAAACACGCCTGGCAATGAGGTCTCGCCACGGGCATCGACGATGATCTCGCCGCGCGGAGTCAGCTCTACAGTGCCCTTGAGCCAATCGGTGTTGGGCAGCAAGCCGATCTGAACAAATATACCTTCCAGGTCGATGGTCTTGAACTCGCCGCTGTCGCGATCCTTGTAGGCAAGACCGGTGACTTTCTGGCCGTCGCCCTTGACTTCACTGGTCAGCGCGCTGGTAATCACATCCACGTTCGGCAAACTATAGAGCTTGCGTTGCAATACCGCATCAGCGCGCAACTTGCTGTCGAACTCGAGCAGCGTGACATGGCTGACGAGCCCGGCCAGGTCAATGGCAGCCTCAACACCGGAGTTACCGCCGCCGATCACCGCCACGCGCTTGCCCTTGAACAATGGGCCGTCGCAGTGCGGGCAGAAGCAAACGCCCTTGGCCTTGTATTCCTGCTCGCCCGGAACGCCCATCTCTCTCCAGCGGGCGCCAGTAGCCAGGATCACGGTCTTGGACTTGAGGGTCGCGCCGCTTTCGAAGCGAATTTCGTGCAACTCACCAGGATTTTTCGCCGGCACCAGGCTACTGGCACGTTGCAGATTCATGATGTCCACGTCGTACTGGCGCACATGCGCTTCCAACGCACTGGCCAGCTTCGGCCCTTCGGTTTCCTGTACCGAGATAAAGTTCTCGATCGACATGGTATCCAGTACCTGGCCACCAAAACGTTCGGCGGCAACTCCGGTACGAATGCCTTTGCGAGCCGCATAGATGGCTGCCGAAGAACCGGCCGGGCCACCGCCGACGACGAGGACGTCAAAGGCGTCTTTGGCGCTGATCTTTTCCGCGGCTTTTTCGATACCGCTGGTGTCGAGCTTGGCAAGGATTTCTTCCAGGCCCATACGGCCCTGGCCGAAGTTGACCCCGTTCAAGTAGACACTCGGCACCGCCATGATCTGGCGCTCGTCGACCTCGGCCTGGAACAGCGCACCGTCGATGGCGACGTGGCGGATGTTCGGGTTCAGCACGGCCATCAGGTTCAAGGCCTGTACCACGTCCGGGCAGTTCTGGCACGACAGCGAGAAGTAAGTCTCGAAGCTGAACTCGCCTTTGAGGGCACAAATCTGTTCAATCACCTCGACACTGGCCTTCGACGGGTGGCCACCGACTTGCAGCAGGGCCAGCACCAACGAAGTGAATTCATGACCCATGGGGATGCCGGCGAAGCGCAGGCTGATATCGGCACCCGGGCGGTTGATGGAGAACGACGGCCTGCGCGCATCATCGCCATCGGTTTTCAGGGTAATCAGCGTGGTGAGGCTGATGACGTCCTGTAAAAGAGCAAGCATTTCCTGGGATTTCGCGCCGTCGTCGAGGGAGGCGACGATCTCGATCGGCTGGGTGACCCGTTCCAGGTATGACTTCAACTGAGCTTTAAGATTGGCGTCCAACATACGGGCGATTTCCTGTTAATTCGGTTTAATACAGTCGAAAAAAAACGCCCGAGCGAATCTCGCCCGGGCGTTTTTGAGGGCGGTGCAGCTTACTTAAGTGCGGTAACCCGCCCTTGATACTTCACAGACTTAGATCTTGCCGACCAAGTCCAGGGACGGAGCCAGGGTGGCCTCGCCTTCTTTCCACTTGG